>Ga0181531_10000780_pt1 | contig 20922 bp, 22 predicted proteins | sample PEATcosm2014_Bin_38_FD_119743 | JGI IMG/M metagenome (GOLD analysis project Ga0181531, IMG submission 119743) | Peatland microbial communities from MTU Mesocosm Facility, Houghton, MI, USA - PEATcosm2014_Bin11_10_metaG | ecosystem: Environmental > Terrestrial > Soil > Wetlands > Peat | place... | reverse complement strand
TGGCGCTATTAGATGTGGGGAAGACTCCCGTGCATCTGGCGCTTAAACCGGACGGGGGCGAGTTGGTTGTGAGCGACTTCGATTCCGACAGCATTTCGATTATCGAAACGGGCACCAACGAAGTCAGCGGTAGCTATCTGATTGGCAATCATCCCGCGCGAGGGCTGGTGACGGGCGACAACGCGCGGGTTTTCGTCAGCAACTTTGGGGCGAATACCGTTGGAGTTTACGACATCGACTTGGGCAAGATGGTCGCCGTATTACCGGTGGGCAGCGGTCCCGATGGATTGGCGTTGTCGCAGAGTCAGACTTATTTGCTGGTGCTAGATTCCGCCTCGGGCGATGTCACGGTGATTCAAAAACGCGTGCCCCGCAAGAAGTTCGAGCCGGGTGAGTACTCCCTACTCACCATGATTCCCGTGGGCGTGCAGCCCAATGGGATTGTGGTGAAGTCGTTCATGGTCAAGACGGCGACGAAGTAAAACCTCCCGTGCCGCTGTGCAACCTCCGTGTTCTCCGTGTTAAAGATGTTAGAACCTTCCAGAGGCCACAGAAGTTTCACAGAGGAAAGAGCCACAGAGTATTCCCGTCTTAAAGTTTCCCCATAGCTGACTATTTGCGCGACAATTGGGTTGATGAGGTCGTTCCTACGAGCTTCGGCGCTTGTCGCATTGTTGGTGACTTTCTGCGGCTCTTCAGTGGCACAAGTTTTGAAGGTCGTGGTCAGCGACACCATCCAGCCCATCACCGCGGAATACGTTGGGCGCGCGCTCGATGAGGCGGCTCGCAAGCACGACTCCGCCGTTCTTATCGAACTGAACACTCCCGGCGGACTGCTCGATTCCACTCGCGACATCATCGAAAAAATTCTGGCGTCGCCCGTGCCGGTGATCGTTTACGTCGCGCCGAGCGGCCATCGCGCTGCCTCCGCGGGATTCTTCATCCTCGAAAGCGCCGACGTGGCGGCGATGGCTCCGGGAACCAATACCGGCGCGGCTCATCCCGTGAATCTTGGCGGCGAAAAGATGGACGACGTGATGAAGGAGAAGATCGAAAACGATTCGGCGGCCTTGATGCGGTCTGTGGTCTCAAAGCGCTTACGAAACGTCGAACTCGCTGAGAGCGCAGTACGACAGTCGAAGTCATTTACCGAACAAGAGGCGCTAACCGGAAAACTGATCGACTACGTCGCGACAAGCGAGGACGACCTCTTTAAGCAGATGGATGGCAAGACCGTCACCCGCTTCAACGGGCAAACGGTGACGCTGCACTTGTCCACCCAGGAGGAAGAGCCGTACGGCATGACGTTGAAGGAAAAGATCCTGGCGTACATCATGGATCCCAACATTGCATTCATCCTTCTGGCCATCGGAGCGTTGTCGCTGTATGCGGAGTTCAATCATCCCGGAGCGGTTCTGCCGGGGACGGTCGGCGTGGTCTTCATCCTGCTGGCGGTGTTTGCTTTGAATTTGCTGCCGACACGATTTGCTGCGGTCGTTCTGATACTCGCGTCATTCGCGCTGTTTGCGTTGGAAGCGAAGTTCGCTGCACACGGAGTTCTCGGCTTGGGTGGGATCGTAACGTTGACCCTGGGCGGACTTTTGCTGGTCGATGCGCCGATTCCTGAGATGCGGGTTCACATCGGCACCGCACTGGCAGTCAGTCTGCCGCTGGGTCTGATTACAGTTTTTCTGATGAAGATCGCGCTCAAAGCTCGGAGAAACAAAGTCGTGACCGGAGAGCAAGGGTTGATCGGCGAGACTGGCATTGCGCGAACCGATCTTTCTCCGCAGGGGAAGGTCACACTTCATGGGGAGATTTGGGACGCGGTCGCAACGGCGAGCGTGGCAGTCGGGCAGGGTGTGCGAGTACAAAAGATCGACGGACTGACTTTAACGGTTGAACCGACGGTCATTGGAAAGAAACAAACTACTTAATTCCCGCCTTGAAGCTGAGGTCCTGCACCTGCTTAAGCAATGAGAGTACGCTAGCAGAAGCGGCGCTTTGCGTTACAATCCGCGAAAGGTTCGTAAGATTATGGAGATGGACATGAGTTTCGGACTCTTAGTTGTCATTGTTATCGTTGCTCTTTACCTATTCAGTTCGATCAAGATTCTGGCTGAGTACGAGCGCGGCGTCATTTTTCGGCTCGGTCGACTGTTGCCGCAAGCGAAAGGCCCCGGAGTGGCATTAGTGTTTGCCCCGCTCGACCGTCTGGTCAGAGTCTCATTGCGACAAGAGGCCTTCGAAGTGCCTCCGCAGGACATCATCACTCGCGATAACGTCACGCTAAAAGTTAACGCGGTCATCTTTCTGCGGGTGATTGAGCCGCGGAAGGCCGTGGTCGAAGTTTCGAACTACACCTATCAGACTTCGCAGTTTGCTCAGACAACTCTGCGTTCGGTGCTCGGCGAGCAAGAGCTCGACGAACTGCTCGCACACCGCGAAAAGATCAACCTACGCTTGCAAAGCATTCTGGACATGCATACCGCACCTTGGGGAGTGAAAGTGACCAACGTCGAGGTCAAGCAAGTGGACATGCCCGAATCTATGCTGCGGGCGATGGCGAAGCAGGCGGAGGCGGAGCGCGAAAAGCGATCGAAAATCATTCATGCGGAAGGCGAATTCTCGGCGGCGCAAAGGCTGGTTGACGCCGCTCACCTGTTAGCGACCGAACCGGTCAGTGTGCAGCTACGCTATTTGCAAACGCTGACCGAAATTGGCGTCGAAAAGAATACTACGGTCATTTTCCCTGTGCCGGTGGACTTCTTCTCCGGCTTGCAAAAACTTCTGGGCAAGGGTGAGCCTCCAGCGGCGGAGGCACCAGCCGCGTAAATCGGCGCATCGTATGCCATCGAAATCGCAGCTCGACGAGTCGGAAGACACAGAAATCACGCTGACCACAGGCCGGATGATGGCGCTGTTTCTCGGACTGGTTGCGCTGTGCGCGGTATTTTTCAGCTTTGGCTACTCGTTGGGCAAGAGTTCGGCGAAGCCTGCCCCTGACGTGCCGCAGGCGGCCTGGGCTCCGATTATTAAGCCGTTGCCGAAGCCTGCGGTCGCGGAAGCGGCAGAGCCGAAGCCTCCCCAATCCAAGCCGGACGAGGCCGCGAACGATCCAAACCCTGGCTCGGGCGCGACCGATCCTTCCTCGCCGATCCATGCCGAGGCGGCCGATCCCGTAGCGCCGCCAATTTCCAATGGATACTACGTGCAGGTCGCGGCGGTCACGAAGCAGGAGGACGCCGACGCTTTGATCGAAGCCTTAAGAAAGAAGAGCTACCCCGCGTTTTCGGCCCCGGTGACTAGCGATAAACTCTTCCACGTCCAAGTCGGCCCCTTCGCGGACATAAAAGAAGCCGAGATCACTCGGGGGAAGCTGGTCGGCGACGGGTATAACCCCATCCTTAAGAAATAGTCCCGAATCCTAGACCGTCCCTGCTGGCACCTCAAATCGCTTTATTCCTTGTAAACTTTTGCAAATCTTGGCTTTCCAAGAATATTTTTGCACATCTTTTACGTCCAAGAGAAACCAACCTCTGAGCCGATGGGTTAGAGTCGATTACTGGGCGGACATCCAAAACGAATCGCCCGACGTTCGATAGTGTAGAGATAGTCGCAACGGGTACAACGAATAAGGGTTTAGGTCGCATCTGACTGGGTGCGGCCGGATAGATAATTTGACGGACGCGAGAAAAACAAAAGTCGAGAGATTGTCGGAAGCGGAGGCGGTCGAGCGCGCCAAGACGGGGGACGCCGAGGCTTTCCAGACGCTCTACGACATGCATAAGAGGCGCGTATATTCCCTATGCCTGCGCATGACCGCCAATGTGGCGCAAGCCGAAGATCTGACGCAAGAGGCGTTTCTTCAGTTATTCCGCAAAATAGGCACTTTTCGCGGCGAGTCTGCGTTTTCCACGTGGTTGCATCGCATGGCGGTGAACGTTGTCCTCATGCATCTAAGGAGGAAAGGCCTTCCGGTGGTGCCGCTCGAGGACACGCTGGAAAGCGAGGAAGACACCACCCGCAAGGAACCGGGCGCGCCGGACTTGAAGCTTTCGGGTACGGTGGACCGGTTGCAGTTGCAGCGGGCAGTGGACGATCTCCCGGCGGGATACCGTACGATCTTTGTCTTGCATGATGTCGAAGGTTACGAGCACAATGAGATCGCCGGAATCGTGGGCTGTTCGGTGGGAAACAGCAAATCGCAGCTGCACAAAGCACGGCTGAAGCTGCGAGAGGCGCTCACGAAGCGCAAAGTACGGGTGAGTAAAGCACGAGCGGATTGAGAATAAACAGGGCGGAGTATTTGTAAATGAATTGCGCAGAATTTAATGAAGAGCTACCGGAGCTCTTACAGTTTGAAGAGAACATAGCGGAAGCATCCCGACACCCTCACTTGGTAAATTGTGAGGAGTGTAGTGAATTGGTTGAGGACATGTATCGAATTATGGGCGAGGCGCGAACCCTGCGCGCCGCCGACGAGCCCAGTCCTCGGGTGTGGAATTCCCTTGAAATCGCGCTGCGGCGGGAAGGTCTGATCCAGTCCCCCGCGAGCCGGCCATTCTTGGTGGACCAACCTCATCGGAGTTGGCGGTTGGGATGGCTGGCTCCCGTCGCAGCGGCCTTGCTCGTTGGGTTGGGCGTGGTGCGATATGAGCAGCGAGCGACTCCCTTACCCCCTAATCCCAACTCTCAGCAAATCGCAGACTTGGGCGACGATGATCGCCAGTTGCTGGATGAAGTGTCGCAGCGCAATCCGGCGCTCCGTGCGAATTACGAAACCGATCTCCGCAGTGTCAATTCTTACATCCGGAATGCCAAGGCCACAGCGCTCAACGATCCGAACGACGCATTGGCGCAACAGGCGTTGCTGGGAGCGTATGAGCAACGGTCGATGGTTTACCAAATGGCGGCGGATCGCACCTTGCCGTAACAGTTCTCTGCCATAATGGACGGCGGTACGATGTCGCAATACAAACTCGCAGGAGATGTCATGGATAGCAGTAAGCAGGTAACGAAAATCGCGGCAGTCACCATCTTGGTGGGTGTGGCTTTTGGCGCGGGCGAAATCCGCAAAGAATATCGCTACAGCGTTGGGCCGCACGCCAGCGTTTCCGTGACCAATGCCTACGGACCGATCTCTGTGAAGTCGACGCCGGGCAATGAGGTGATCGTGACCGCAACCCGCCACTCCGACAAAGTGGAAGTCGATCAGACCCAGAGCGGCGACCGCGTCGATGTTCTTTCTCACCTGCTCGATGGCGCCGACAAAGATTCCGGCCGTATCGAATACGAGGTACTGGTTCCGCCGACCGCAAGCGTGACTCTCCATTCCAGCAACGGCCCGTTGCGCGCTGAAAAATTGCGCGGCGACCTTTCCGTCGAAGGCACCACGGCGGCGATCAATGTGAGCGATACCCAGGATGCACACGTCCACATCAAAACCATGGACGGCCCCGTCAACCTCAGTAACGTGAACAACGGCCATGTCGAGATCACTTCGGTCGCTGGCGATGTCACGATGACCGACGTCAATGGGCCGCTGGTCGAGGTCAACTCGAATGGCGGAAAGATCAGCTACAACGGAGGATTCGGTGACGGCGGCCAGTACCGGTTCATGACCAACACCGGTGACATTGAGGCGTTCGCGCCTACCTACGCCTCGATCGACGTTTCCGCGAGTTCCATGTATGGCCAGGTCGATAACGACTTCCCTCTCACTCCGCGTCACAGTTCTATGGCGGTACGCGCTGGAAGTTCTTTCTTTGGCACGATCGGCAAGGCTGCATCCTCAGTAAAGCTGCACTCGTTCAGTGGTAAGATTCACTTCAAGAAACGCATCGCCAGCAATTAGTCCTGATTCACGCGTTTCGGATGTGACTCGCTCGGCGGGCGGGAGATTCGCGGTTTGCCACACCAACCTCACTTTTCAGTTCCGGCTAATCCAGATCCCGAAAAACCAGAAATCCACACAATTCTTTTGACTGGATTCATGGGCGCCGGCAAGTCCAGCGTCGGACACGCTCTCAGTGAACGCCTGAACTGGACTTTTGACGATCTGGATCATCACATTGAGTCCCGGCAAGCGCGCAAAATCGCCGACATTTTTCAGGAATTCGGTGAACAACGGTTTCGGGAAATAGAAGCCTCAGTACTGGGCGACTTGCTTTCTGAACCTGCCTCTTCACGAATCCTTGCCTTGGGCGGAGGCACATTCGCATCTGACCACGCGTCGCCAATTCTACGGACGTCCACCCTTCCCGTCATTTTTCTGGACGCTCCTGCCGAAGAACTGTTCCAGCGTTGTCAAAGCGGAGAGCGTGCACGCCCTTTACTAAAGAGCTTCGATGACTTCCGTAATCTCTACCAGCAGCGACGGCCAGGCTATCTAACTGCTACGCTTACAGTTAATACCCAGGGAAAGACAATCGAAGCGATTGTGGAGGAAGTAATATGTTCGCTCGGACTCAAATAACAAAATGTCTGGCAGCGGCGAGTGTGCTGGTGCTGTTATGGATTACGCCCGGTCAGGCCGCGAAAACGTCAGGACAAAAAGTCGACGCGGGTACTTTCTCGGTACTCATGAATGGCAAGCGAGTCGCGACCGAAACTTTTTCGATAACCCAAGATGCGAATGGCAGCGTGGTGAATTCAGAGTTTCATGGCGAAGGAGACTCTGCGGCGCAATCCTCCTCTCTCGAACTCACTGCCGCCGGAGAGCTGAAGAAATACGAGTGGAAGGAACTTAGCCCCGGCAAAGCACAAGAAACGGTGACGCCGGACGACAAGTTCCTGATGGAGCGATTCAGCGCGAATCCGGGAGACAAGCAGCAAGAACAGCCCTTCATCCTTCCCAGTTCGACCAGTATTCTTGATGACTATGTATTTGTTCATCGCGAAGTATTAGCGTGGAAATATTTAGCTACGGGATGCCGTCAGACCAAGGGAGTCACTGAGTGCGCGCTGAATCAGCGGTCTCTGTTCGGCACGCTGAATCCGCATCAGCGCGCGTCGATGCCCGTCAGTGTCGAATATGCCGGACGCGAAAAGATTTCCGTTCATGGCGTCGATCAGGAACTGATCCGAATCAATCTGAAGAGCGATGCCGGCGACTGGGCGCTTTGGCTCGACGATCAATATAAAGTGATACGCATGTCGATTCCCGCGGAAAATACTGAAATCCTGAGAGATTGATTGCAAACCGCTTGCCAGCGGACAAAACTGAATGCCGCTCATTGACCTACGCACGCTGCGGGTACTGACCACTACACTGCTGTTCGTGCTGGTGCTGAGCTTCTTATATGTCGCGCACCACTCCCTGATGGCGTTTTTGTTCGCAGTATTTTTCGCCTATCTGGTTGACCCCGCGGTATCGCGAATCGAAAAGTGGACTCATAGCCGCGGGCTTGCCATCGGCGCGATCTATGTGTCCCTGGTCATGCTGCTGGGAGTCTTCGTTTTCGCTGTGGGACCGCAGATTGGGCGGCAGACCCAGCGCCTATCAGAGTCGCTTCCCGGTTTCCTGGAACATGGCGGATACGGAGCGCTCGCCTCCCAAGTGGCGCAGAAACATGGCTGGAATGGCGCTGTAATCCAACAAGTCGAAGACATCCTGTCCAAGCATGAGGACGAACTCTCAGGCGCAGCGCAACAAGCCGGCTTTCGTATCGCTGAGGTGGCACAGCAGTCCTGGCTGTTGATCGTCGTGCCGATTCTGGCGATTTTCTTTCTGAAGGACGGGCGCGCTTTCAGTCAGGAAATCCTTGCCATGGTCAACTCGCGTCCGCAGCGCGAGTTTCTGCAAGGCGTGGTCGACGATCTCAATCAGATGCTGGCCCAGTTTATTCGTGCCCAGCTGATTCTGGCAGCGGTTTCCTTTGTCGCTTACATCGTTTTCTTGGGACTGATGCGAGTTCCCTACGCACTGGTCCTGGCGGCTGCTGGAGGTGCCATGGAATTTGTCCCGCTCGTCGGCCCGTTGTTGGCCGCGGCATTGATGATTACGGTGGCCCTCGCGACGAGTTACGAGCATTGGGTGATTATCCTCATATTCTTGGCGGCTTGGCGGATCGTGCAGGACTATGTGCTGTCTCCGCGCATCATGGGCCGCAGCACGGAACTGCATCCGCTGGCGGCGCTCTTCGGCGTTTTGGCGGGAGCAGAAATTGCGGGAGTTTTAGGTATTTACCTTTCGATCCCCATCATGGCGAGTCTGCGCATTGTTTGGCGGCGCTGGCGTTTGTACGCGGAGAAGAGGCGGTTCGGGCCGCTAAATGAATACTCTTTCGGCGATGTTGACCGCGGAAGTTCTCCGCTCTAATCTCAACTCTTGCGTGAAGGGTCAAGCGTTGTTGCTGTTGTAAAATCCAGAAACACGTTTATTATGCAAACGAAACTTCCCATTGGAATTCTCGGGGCCACGGGTGTGGTCGGACAGCGCTTCATCCAAATGCTGGAGCATCATCCCTGGTTTGAAGTGGCCTGGCTCGCGGCTTCGGACCGCTCGGAGGGAAAGACTTATGCCGAGGCGGTTCGCTGGCGTTTGAAGACCGAGATTCCCGCGCGTGTGGCCGGCATGAAAGTTTCTCCGGCCGCTCCGCCGGGTGCTCCCAAGGTAATCTTTGCCGCGCTCGACGCCGGCATCGCCGCTGAACTGGAGCCACAATTCGCGGCTGCCGGATGCGCCGTGATTTCCAACTCGAGCGCTTTGCGAATGAAGGCCGGTGTGCCGCTGGTAATTCCCGAAGTCAACCCGGATCATGTTGCACTGATTAAGAACCAGAGCTGGCGCAAACCGAATGGCGGATTCGTGGTCACCAATCCGAACTGCTCGGTGATCGGTTTAGTTATGGCGCTGGCACCGCTTAAGCAATTCGGTATCGAGACCGTAATGGCCGTGACGATGCAGGCAGTCAGCGGCGCAGGATATCCTGGCGTGCCATCGCTCGACATACTCGGAAATGTGATTCCGTACATTCCCAAGGAAGAAGAAAAGATGGAAGAGGAAGCGCGCAAGCTGTTGGGAGAAGTGCAAGGTGACGATATTCGTCCCGCTGCTTTTTCCATAAGCGCGCATTGCAATCGCGTGGCGGTCGAAGAGGGACACACGGAATCGGTTTCGGTGAAGCTCACGAAGGAAGTGACTGCCGACCAGATCATCGCAGCCTGGGACAACTTCAAAGCGATTCCCCAGGAACTCAAACTACCGAGCGCGCCGGAGCAGCCGGTGAGGTATTTACAAGGCATAGACCGTCCGCAGCCTCGTCTGGATGTTGAGTTTGGAAACGGCATGACGACCAGCGTGGGACGCCTGCGTCCTTGCGGGGTACTAGACTGGAAGTTCACCGTGTTGTCGCATAACACCATTCGCGGCGCGGCGGGCGCGGCCGTGTTGAATGCTGAGTTGCTGAAAGCTCAGGGTTATCTGGATTAAACGGCCAGCGCCCCGGCCTGTCGACATTCACGTTCGCGTTGAAGGATTAAACGAAACATGCTGGTAATGAAATTCGGTGGCACGTCAGTGGGCGACGCCAACGCCATCCAGCGCGTGGGCGAAATAGTCCAGGCGCGGTTGGCGCAGCGGCCCGTAGTCGTGGTCAGCGCCATGGCCAAGGTCACCGATCAGTTGCTCGGTATGGCGCGCGCGGCCGGCGCGGGAGACCGCGAAACCGCACTCCGGCTGTCGCGCGAGTTGCGTGAGAGGCATTTCAATACCTCCCGCGAATTACTGGGAACGGCTCTCTTCCTACAATTTGACCACGAACTGGCCGTCGACTTCGATGCGCTCGACGAACTTCTGCGTGGTATTACGGCCGTGGGAGAAATCACGCCACGTACTACCGACCACGTCGCCTCGTTTGGCGAACGTCTGTCGAGCAAAATCGTAACCGCAGCCCTACGAGCGCAAGGGATCGACTCTGTGCTCGTCGATTCGCGCGACTGCATCGTCACCGACGGAAATCACATGCGCGCCGCACCGTTGTTTGACGAGACGAATCAGCGCCTCAAGAAAATCGTCCTGCCGTTGGTGAACGAAGCCAAGGTTCCGGTCATGGGTGGTTTTATCGGAGCCACGAAGACCGGCATCACGACGACCATTGGCCGCGGCGGATCCGATTTTTCAGCCGCTATCGTCGGGGCCGGACTCGACGCCGAGCGCATCGACATTTGGACCGACGTCGATGGAATGTTGACCACCGATCCGAATATGTGTCCTGATGCGCATCGCATTAAAGTAATCAGCTTTGAAGAAGCGGCCGAGCTTGCCTACTTCGGGGCGAAGGTTCTGCATCCCGCGACCGTGCTTCCGGCGATTCAGAAGAATATTCCGGTATACATTTTGAACTCGCGCAATCCCACTTGCGAAGGCACACGCATCGCCGCACGCGCGCCCCACTCTGGCAATTACTTCAAGGCCATCGCGGTGAAGAAGCGAATTACGATTGTCGACGTGGCAGCGCCGCGAATGTTGCTGGCGCACGGATTTCTGCGCGCCATCTTCGAAGCCTTCGACCGCCACCGCGTGCCTGTAGATGTGGTTTCGACTTCCGAGGTAAGCGTTTCGTTGACCGTCGATTCCAACGAGGCGATTCCAGAATTAGCCGCCGATCTAGCCAAGCTCGCGGACGTCAAGTATGAAGGACGCAAGGCCATCATTTGCCTCGTTGGTGAAAACTTGCGGGAAACTCCTGGCATTGCGGCGCGTGTGTTTGGCGAATTGGCAGACGTCAAGATTCGCATGATTTCGCAGGGTGCATCTGAGATCAATCTGACTTTTGTGGTTGAAGAAACTGTCGCGGCTGATGTCGTTAGGCGATTGCACAAGGCGTTTTTCTCCGAGGTGGATCCGGCTGTATTCGACTAGCATCCAAGCTGTCGAGGAGTAAAGAGATTGAATCTACTTATTCTGGGAAAAGGCAAGACGGGATCACTGGTCGCGGAGATCGCGCGCGAGCGCCGGCATCACGTCAGCATCGCGGCTAGCGCGGACAACGAATCCTGCGCCGCCCTGACGCCTGATCGTCTGCACGGTATCGACGCTGTGATCGACTTCACCACTCCGCAAACCGCGGTGCCTCATATCGAGGCATGCGTTCGCGCGAGCAAGTGCATCGTGGTGGGTACTACAGGCTGGTATGAGGAGTTGCCCAGAGTTGAAGAATTGGCCTCGAAAGCCCAATCCGGCGTGCTCTATGGCGCGAACTTCTCGGTGGGAGTGAATCTGTTCTATGCCGCGGTGCAAACCGCCGCCGAAGCGCTGCGGTACGGTTACTCCGGCCAGATATTCGAGCGGCACCATAAGCACAAGAAAGATGCGCCATCGGGTACGGCTGCCAAGATGCAGCACATTGTGCGCAGGACTTCGGGTGTAGAAGTGGAAATTACATCCTTTCGTGAAGGCGAAGTAGTGGGCATGCACGAGTTTATTCTGAACTCGGGCAGTGACCGAATCTATCTATGCCACGACGCCAGTTCCCGCCGCGGATTTGCCGAAGGTGCAGTGCGCGGCGCAGAATGGCTAACCGGTAAGCACGGCCTGTTTGACTTTCAAGATGTCTGGCGCGAGCTCTAAGCTCCGCCCCTCGAAGTTTTCAGCGCGGCCAAAGCGCGTTATTCTAACTCAATGCAACTTCGCGGATGTGGCACAGCTCTCATCACCCCATTCAAGTCCGACGGCGCCATAGACGAACACTCGCTACGAAGCCTGATTGCGTGGCAGATCGAGTCGGGCATTGACTTCATCGTCGCCTGCGGCACTACCGGCGAAACCCCAACTCTGAGTCACGACGAGTGGCTGCGGGTGATTGACATCCACATCGAAGTAGCTGCGGGCCGGATTCCAATCATGGCAGGCGCAACTTCCAATTCCACTCACGACGCGGTGGAAAAAGCGAAAGAAGCAGCGGCGCGTCCCGGAGTTCATTCGATTCTCAGCGCTTCGCCCTACTACAACAAACCGACGCAAGAAGGTCAGTATCGCCACTTCCGCGCCATCGCGGAGGCCATCGACAAGCCGATCGTCCTCTACAACGTACCCGGACGCACCGGGGCAAACATCGAGCCTGCGACTCTTGGTCGTCTTGCGGAATTGCCGAATATTGTTGGCGTGAAGGAAGCCAGCGGAAATATCACGCAGATATCGGAAGTGTTCAATTCCGTTCCTGAGAGCTTTCTTGTGTTCTCTGGCGACGATGCCGTCACGTTGCCTCTGATGGCGCTTGGCGGAGTGGGAGTCATTTCCGTGGCATCGAACGAAATCCCTCATGAGATGGCGAACTTAACGCGGGCCGCGATTAACGGGGATTGGGCCACGGCACGCAGCATTCACCGTAAATACCTGCCGTTGATGCAGGCCAATTTCATCGAGTCGAATCCGATGCCGGTGAAGGCAGTCCTCGCCATGATGGGAAAAATTGAAGAGAACTATCGGCTGCCCATGCTGCCGATGCGGCGCGATACACGGGCCAAGCTGCAAAAGATAGCGACTGATGTGGGATTACTGGCCAAAGCAGCCCCGGAGCCAACCGAATTCTTCGTGTACGAAACGTGGGCTAACGGTCCGCACAAAGCAGTGTTGCATCGCGCCAACTGTGGCCAATGCAACCATGGCAAAGGACGCCCCGCCGGTCACGACGCCAGCCACTCGCGCTGGCATGGTCCGTATGCCGCGCTGACGGAAGGCCGCGACGCCTCGCATGGACTGACTGGCGTGCTCATCCGCAGCGAATGCAAGTGCGTATAGCGGGTTTACCGAATGACAAATACAAAATCAGTTGAGACAAACCAGATCACTTCGCTCAAAGCTTCCATTGAACGTTTTGTTTCCTTAGGAGAAGTTGAGAGCAAGCCGGAAGCGCGGCGCGCCTTTCTGGATTTCCGCGACCACTTAACCACGGGAAAAATCCGCGCGGCCGAAAAGGTTGGCGGCCAATGGATCGTTAACTCTTGGGTCAAACAAGGCATCCTCTTGGGATTTCGCCTGGGCGTGTTGGCTGAAATGGGCGGCGAAAGCCTATCTTTTGTGGACAAAGACACTTTCCCTGCGCGCAAGTTCACCGTCAAAGATCGTGTGCGCGTCGTTCCCGGCGGTTCGTCCGTCCGCGTGGGAGCTTATGTCGCGGCTTCTGTAATCTGTATGCCCCCCATGTTCATCAACGTTGGGGCCTACGTGGACGAGGGCACCATGATCGACTCGCACGCCTTGGTAGGCTCCTGCGCGCAGATTGGAAAACGCGTGCATCTCAGCGCGGCGGCCCAAGTCGGAGGCGTGCTGGAACCGATCAACGCTGCGCCTGTGATCATTGAGGACGACGTGCTCATAGGCGGGAACTGCGGCATTTATGAAGGCACGCTGGTGAGGACGCGAGCCGTTCTGGGCGCGGGGACGATTCTGACGCGGTCCACGCCGATTTACGATTTAGTTCGCGGAGAGGTCTACCGGGCCAGCGATGATAAGGCGTTAGAAGTTCCCGAAGGCGCGGTCATCGTCCCCGGATCGCGTGCGGTCACGAAGGGAAAGGCCGCCGACTGGAGTCTGTCGCTGTATACGCCGGTGATTGTGAAATATCGTGACGAAAAAACCGATCAGCGGATTGAGTTGGAGGATTGGCTGCGGTAACTCATTTCGTAATTAATCGACCACAATCGTAATCCCCTCGCTGTCGAACGAGAATTTCGCGTTATGAAAATTCTTGATGATCGCATCCGCTGCGATGAGTTCAGAGGCGGGATAGGTACTCGACAATGCGATCACCTTCATCTTCGCCGCATGAGCGGACTCTATTCCAGCCGGTGCGTCCTCGAAGACAATGCAATCCTTCGGCGGGAAGCCCAGGCGCTCCGCACCCTTCAAATACGGCTCTGGATCTGGCTTTCCGCGTTGCACGTCTTCCGCGGTAACGAGAACTTCTGGCAGTTCGATGCCGCCAAGGTGCAACCGACCTGTAGCCAGATGACGCCTTCCGGAAGTTACGACTCCCCAGCGCTCTTGTGGCAGGAAGCGAGTCAATTGAGGCGCGCCAGGAATTGCCGTCACACCTGCGTGGTCCGCGACTTCACGCTTTTCGATCTTCAGGGTCTCAACCTCGGGATCGAGATGCGGCGCAACTCTCTGGATCACTTCGACGGTGCGGACCCCGTGAGCATTCCGCAGAACGAACTCAGGGTCGAGCCCGTTCTCAAGGCTCCACGCCCGATACTGCCGCGACACGGAAGCTGTCGAGTCGATGAGCACTCCGTCCAGGTCGAAGAGAATGGCTGAGCAATGAAATTGCGGCATGATTTTTCAGAGTACACGAATCCGCAGGAGCGAGAGTTGTCGGGCTGTATGCGCGGGTTAGCGGTCGCCGGAACTGAGGACCGGAACAGGTCGTTGAGTTAATGCCATTCGCCGGCGGGCTTCGAGGTGCTTCTCGCGGAAGTGGGCCTGTGCGCGACGCCCCCATGCGCGAACGAAGTAATAGTTCAGCCCCCCGCCGATGAAAGAACTGACCACGGGAATCAATCGTCCCGACCATTTTTCTACGACTTCGGCGCTGGCCTGCGCGGCGATTCGCTGAATCACACGCGGGACGAAACGGCTGACAACTTCCTTTTCCAACAACTCTCTGCTGATATCGACTCCGGCCGCGCTAGCGGCGGCGATCCACAGCTCCAATAATTCCTCATCGGTGTTGTACTCGAAGCCGTACACGAGGCTAAGTTTCTGGATCGTTCGCAGCGTAATGCCGGCCAGGATGCTCAAGTCGGGGACGATGGTGACCATCCCGCCGATGCCCAAACCCGCGCCTTCGAGAGCCGCAACGCGCGTGCCGCCGCGAATAATTCTTGCTGAGAGATCGTCCAGAGTTTCGACGTCTAGCGAGTACACTCCGCGAAAGTCTGCAATAGGCAAGCCATATCCGGCGCGCAGTTGCAGCAGAAAACGGTCGGGATCGACTTTTACGGTCTGGTAGGCGCGCTGAAAGCCACCTCGCAGCGCGAGTTCAACCCCTCTTAGCAATCGCGATTTCTGCTGATTTGAAGCCATTGTTTCTATCTTGGATGCAATTGGTCGATTCTCGACCAGCCACCGAGCACGCCCCGAACAAGTTTAGCCTAACCGACGAGTCGTAAGCGGGGGATTTAAGCCCACCCCCCTGTGCTACGATCAAACTTCAACGATGCCAACTGGAAAATTACAAGTAATCCCCCTCGGCGGCCTTGGCGAATTCGGCATGAACTGCATGGCCATCCGGTGGGCTGATGACATTATCGTCATCGACGCGGGCCTGATGTTCCCTGAATCCGAACTTCTGGGCGTGGATATTGTCGTGCCCGATATCTCCTATTTGATCGAGAACCGACAGCGCGTCAAGGGCATCATTCTAACCCATGGCCACGAGGACCACATTGGAGGCCTGCCATGGATTTTGTCGGAGTTAAACGTACCCGTTTGGGGCACCGAATTCACGCTGGCGCTGCTCGAAGACAAACTGGATGAGCACGGCCTGCTCGATGCCGCCGACCTGCGCGAGATGCATGCCGACGAGCGCTTCAAAGTCGGCCCATTCACTATACATCCGATTCAGGTTACACACAGTCTGGTCGATTGCGTCGCGCTGGCGATTCACACTCCGCTCGGAGTTTTGATTCATACCGGTGACTTCAAAGTCGATCCCACACCGACCGACAACAAACTATTCGACCTGCACGCCTTCGCCGAATACGGCAAACAGGGCGTGCTGGCGCTCTTTCAGGATTCGACCAACGTCGAGCGCAAAGGCTATACCCCGAGCGAGCGAGCGGTGCGCCGCAAGTTCGACGAAGTGTTCGCGCACACCAAGAAGCGGCTTTTCGTCTCTTGCTTCTCTTCCTCGATTCATCGCATCAAGCTAGCCGTTGAAATGGCCTGGGAGCACGGGCGCAAGATCGCATTCGTAGGCCGCTCCATGAACAATGCGTCGGAAATTGCTGAAGATCTCGGATACATCGAGATTCCCGATGGTGTCTTGATTCATCCCGGCGAGATCAAGAACTTCCCGGCTGAAAAAGTTTGCGTGATGATCAGCGGTACGCAGGGCGAGCCCATGTCCGCTCTGTCGCGTGCAGCCGTCGATACGCACAAGCACGCCAAGATCGAAAAGGGCGACACCGTGATGCTTTCTTCGCGCATCATTCCCGGCAACGAGAAAGCGATCTATCGCGTCGTCGATCACCTCTTTCGCCGCGAGGCGCATGTGATTTACGACGATGGCTCATCGCCGCCCGTCCACGTTAGCGGACACGCCAGTCAGGAAGAACTGCGCTTGATCATCAATCTAGTAAAGCCGAAGTTTTTCATTCCCGTGCACGGCGAATACAGGCAGCTCAAACTTCATGCAGAGTTGGCGGGAGCGATGCACGGCTCCGTAGGCAAAGTGATGTTGATCGAAAGCGGTGATGTGCTCGAGTTCGACGAAAAAGGCGCACGCAAGGCCGGGCGAGTGAACGTCGGCCGCGTCTGCATCGACTCGGGATCACGCACAGATGTCGTCGAAGACCTCGTCATCAAAGACCGCCGACATTTAAGCGAGGACGGTATCGTGCTTCCTATCATCGCTATCAATAAGCTCACTGGACGAGTCGAGTCTACGCCAGAGATTGTTACACGCGGCTTCTCCGGCGGCGAAGATGGCTTCATGAGTGGAGCACGCCAGATCGTCATGGAAACGCTGGAACTTTCGAGCAACGAAGAAAAAACCGACTACGGTGTGATTAAAGAAAAGATCCGTACCGACTTGAAGCGGTACATCTCGAAGGAAACTCAAAAACGACCGCTGATCATGCCAGTGATTTTGGAGATTTAGCGGTCAAACTAGCAGTGAGGAATCTGCTCTGCTGAATTCCTCAGGCTATCGGATTCATCCAGCGTAATCCCGGAAACCTGGCGAAATCGAGGTCAGCAGTGTGCAGAACTCCGCCGTACTCGATGGTCAGCGCAGCGAGGTGGGCGTCGCTGACCAGCGGCCCCGAGGCTTGTCCCTCAATAATCATCCTCCGGAAAAGCGACCAGTGCCGATCGCCAGCCTCTATGATTTGCACATTCGGCTGCTCGAGCCAATCCTCGACAATTTGTATCGCATGCTTAACTGCCAATCTAGATCCCGGCAGCTTCCGGTTGGTCAGGACTCGCAAGAAAGCAGAGATAGTTTGCCACGGCAATCCCACTGCGTCTCCATCCGAAAGAGTTTTCTCCAACCAAGTTCGACTTTTCGCATGGCTGGACGATTCCAGATCGTAGGCATAGATCAGCAAGTTGGCGTCGATCACGATCACCGACGGTCGGGGCCTTCCAGATAGTCGAGCAATTCCTCAACCTTTTCAAAGTGAGGCAGGCCTAACTTCACCGGTTTCACGACAAATGGTTTTAGGACAGGCTGTTTCACGGCCGTCAAGCCCAAGCGCAGGAGGCGGTTCACAACCTGCTTGAAAGGCTCGCCGGATTTGCGCACTTCTTTATGGAGAAGCGCGGTCACGTCCTCATCGAGGGTCAGAGTGGTGCGCACATCATGATGATAGTATTGTTGGCATCATGATGTCAAACGCTGCCAGTCCTAAGTACTTGGACTACGCTTCGAAGCTGAGAGCCGGAAGATGCAACTTGCAAAAATCTCCCGATGACGGCAACCTCAGAGCATACCTATGATCACTTTGGACAATCTTCGCCAAGCGCAGGAGCGGCTTCGAGGCGTGACCCTGCGAACGGAGTTGATCCGGTCGCATATTCATGAGACCCCTCCGGCCCACGATTCGCGACAACTCTTTCTCAAGCCAGAGAACTTGCAGCCCATTGGCGCGTTCAAGTTGCGCGGAGCCTACAATCACATCGCTTCCCTTACCCCGGAAGAACGCCAGCACGGCGTGATTACCTACTCCAGCGGCAATCATGCTCAGGGAGTCGCTTACGCGGCGCGGGCGCTCGGCGTGAAGGCGGTCATCGTGATGCCTGACAATGCGCCTGCGATCAAACGCGAAGCGACGGCGGCGCTTGGGGCTGAGATTGTAATTGTTGGTCCGGCCAGTCTGGAGCGGCAACGCAAAGCGGAGGAGTTAGCCGCGGAGCACCTTTATGCGATCGTCCCGCCTTACAATGACGAGCGAATCATTGCGGGTCAAGGCACGATAGGCTTGGAAATCGTTGAAGACTTGCCGGAGGTCGAGACGGTTCTCGCTCCGGTGGGCGGTGGAGGCATGTTGAGCGGGATCGCGACCGCGATTAAGCTGAGCAAGCCTTCCGTGAAAGTGATCGGCGTCGAGCCCGAGTTGGCAGGAGACGCACAGGCTAGCTTTCGCTCTGGCAACATCGTGCAGTTCGCCGCCGAGCAAGTCTCGCAGACCTCCGCCGACGGATTGCGAACACAAAGTATCGGCGCCATTAACTTCGCGCATATTCAGAAATATGTGGACGATATTGTTACCGTAAGCGAATCCGAAATTCACGAGGCACTAAAGCGGCTGGCGGCGCATCCTAAAACAGTGGCGGAGCCGAGCGGCGCGGTTGCAGTGGCGGCTTTTCTGTTTCATCGCGACGAATTGCCGAAAACCAGGATTAACGTCGCGGTGATCAGCGGCGGCAACATTGAGCCCGCGCTCCTGGCGGAAATTACGGACGAACGGCATCGTGTGACGGCGTAGCCGCAGCTGATTGAGACCATTGGTACTGCCTCACGAGCGCGAGCCTGCCCTGAGCGAAGTCGAAGGGGCGCTCGCGCCCACACTAAGGCGATCATCATCATGAAGATCATTCCTTCACTTTTGCTCTCGGCACTTTCTATCACCGCCTCGGCACAGGCGGTTCGTGGGGCGCCGATCCGCGTCGTGACGATTTATCTTTCACCCGACATGGCGTCCGCTCGACTGGGCGACATTGATCGCGGTCGTGAGGTGATCATTCTCGAAACCACTCCGAAGTGGGTGCATGTTGAAGCGAACCTGACGGAGGAACGGATCGTTACGGGATGGATTCCCGACCAAGGCGTCGTCCGCGCTTCTACCCCGAACGGCGATGAGGTGCTCTTCGGAGAAGCGGTGGAATCCGAAGAGGAAGCCAGCCGTCGTAATGGACGCCGCGGGGCCGCGCAGGATGCATTGCGACTGTATTACGACATCTCGCAATACTTCCCCACTTCCCCACGAGCTGCGGAAGGCATGTATCGCTCGGCGGATATTCGCTGGCAGATCGACAAGGCCGACGTTATGTCGCGGCCGTCGGCCAAAGAACAGGATCCCAATCTTCGGACCGGCATGGAAGAGCAGTATATGAAAGAAGTGATTAAGAAATATCCAGGGACTAAATGGGCCGATCTGGCAGCATTTCACCTCATTGAAAATAAGCTTTGCGGAGATTGGGAGGCGCAGGCCAAGTGTCCTGAGCGGGAGGCCGAGCTTTACGAAAAGTTTGCCAGCGACCATGCCCAATCATCTGTGACGGCGGAGGCGCTCTACGATGCAGCCTATCGGCGGGCGGCGCTGGTCGATATCTACAAGAACAACGATCAGGGAAAGAAGTCTGATGAAGCGCGCGGTAAGGCCGTCACGATTGCGCAGAGAGTTGTCACGCAATTTCCGCAAAGCGACTGGGCGGCGCGCGCGCAGCGGCTGCTGTTCATGATGCGACAAGGCATGCCCACCTTCGGCAATAACTAAGTGGCTGCCTCGATGATTGGGTTCGCCCGTCCGTTCTGATATTCTTTGGCCTCATAACGGAGGAAGAAGCGTGAACGACTATATTCTTTCTGTAATCTTAGGCATCGTTGAGGGACTCACTGAGTTTCTGCCGGTGAGCTCAACCGCACACCTGCGCATCGCGGAAAGCTTGTTGCATTTGAACCTCTCCGACGGCTATTGGAAGATGTATTCCATAGTCATTCAGTTGGGTGCGATTCTTTGTCTGCCCATTTATTTCCGCAGCCGCATCGCGAAGTTCATATCGACGTTTCCGCAGGGTGAGCGCGGCGATCGCACCGCACTCACGCATCCCCTTGGACTGACGATGGTTGCATTCGTGGTCACCGCGATTCCTTCATTTTTGCTGACCAAGGTGATCGGCAAAAACTTGGAAAGCCTGTTCGTGATGGGAGATGCGTTGCTCGTTGGCGGCATCGTCATGTGGATCGTAGATGCGTCCAAGTCGCGATGGGAAAAGGCTGGAGCAGATGCCCCGGGTTCACCGATTCACACCTGGCACATGGAAGATATGAGCCTCGGGCAAGCCGTCTGGATTGGAACATGCCAGATTCTTTCGGCTGTTTTCCCGGGAACTTCCCGGTCGATGTCAACCATTGCCGGAGGACAATTGGCGGGCATGTCGCGCGCTTCGGCCCTGGAGTTTTCCTTCTTTCTATCGATTCCAACCATGGTGGTCGCCACTGGCTACACATTGCTGAAATCGCTGCGCGGCAAAGACATGGAGAATCCGATCGGCGTCGCGCAAATCACTTCACATCAGTGGGTAGTTTTGGGAATTGGATTCGTGGTGTCATTCATCGTGGCCTATGGAGCCGTGGCGTGGTTTATGGCGTGGGTACGCACGCGCGGCTTCACGCCGTTCGCAATTTACCGGATCATCCTAGGCGTACTGGTACTAATTTTCGCCAACCATTTGGTTTCGCATCCGCCTAGCGCAACACTTGTGCCAATGTCCCAGATGCAATCAGTTCGCTGAGACGTTCGAAGTCCTGATACATCACGCGGTCCTGATCCATTCGCTCACAGACTTTGCGGATGGCCGCGTGGGCGGCCAATCCGCGCGGCCCAGTCTTGAGTGGAGCTTTGAAGTCGAGCGCCTGAGCCGCAGCCATTGCTTCGATCGCCATTGCGTTGCGCGTGTTATCGACGATGCGCTTCAGTTTCATGGCGGCCGTCATGCCCATGGAAACGAAGTCTTCTTTGTTGCCCGAT
>Ga0181531_10000779_pt1 | contig 20930 bp, 8 predicted proteins | sample PEATcosm2014_Bin_38_FD_119743 | JGI IMG/M metagenome (GOLD analysis project Ga0181531, IMG submission 119743) | Peatland microbial communities from MTU Mesocosm Facility, Houghton, MI, USA - PEATcosm2014_Bin11_10_metaG | ecosystem: Environmental > Terrestrial > Soil > Wetlands > Peat | place... | reverse complement strand
CGGCGCGGAGGCTTCGTGAAGCAGGTTTGCTTCGAAGGCCCAGCGGGAGGGTATGGCAAGGCTCAAAATCTGCCCGGGCTTGGGCATCTGGTAGATGGGCCGCATGCCCCCTCCAAGCGCGATCACCGGCAGCAAAGCGACCGGCAGCAGCGCGATGGCGCTTTCGGTGGTGTGCATCAGCGCGGAAATGCACAGGCCGATTCCGGCGCCGATCATCGAGGCCAGCAACAGCACCAGGAAGCTCCAGAAGAAGTTGCCGTGCAGCCCGCAGACCAGTTGCACAATGGCCAGCATGCTGCCGCACTGAAAGATGCACAGGCCAAGCAGAACGGTGAGCTTGGAGAAAACGTAGGGAAGAAGCTTCAGGGTAACCATCCGCTCGCGCTTGTAGATGGTCCACTCGCCGACAATGTCGCGGGCAGCATTGTTGCAGCCAAACCAGACCGCGGCCACCACCATCAGGAAGTGCACGATTGGCAGCTTCGCCGCCAGGTCCCCAAAGTCCGGCGCTCCGGCTCCGGGCGCTTTCAGCGGGTAGTTGACGAGAATCACGAGGATCGCGAACAGAGGCGCCTGAGCCAGCAGAACAGCCGTCTGTGCGCGATCCCTGAGCTTGACGAAAATATTGCGCCTGACCAGTGCCAGCCATTGCTGGTAGCCGAATTGCCGGCGCGAAGTTTCTTTGTCGGCGTGGTCCTGCTTACCGGGCTGCGTTCCGGACCGGTTGGCGACGAACTCCTTCTGATAAACGGAGGCCTGGTAACGCTGCTTCCAGATTTCTGTGCGATTGCCCTCGGGAACCGACGTCATACCGGAAAAGAGCATTTCGGGATTGAGGTCGGCAGGCTTGTCAGCGGGCTTACCCGGCGACGCGGGGTTGAAGAACTGGATCGCGTCCGGAAAAGCCGGGCCGAAGAATACCAGCGCGCCGGGCTTGACGCCCTTGTCGCGCGAAACCATGATCAGGTCGTCGAATTGCTGGTAAACCTTCTTACTGGGCTGGTGAATGGTGGTGATAATCGTCTTGCCGGTCTTGGAGAGGTGTTTCAGCAGGTCGACAACGGATTCAGCGTCGTAAGAAGACAGGCCCGATGTCGGCTCGTCGAGAAACAAGACAGGAGTGTCGACGATAAGTTCGAGTGCGATGTTGACACGCTTGCGTTGGCCGCCGCTCAGCGTCTTGTTCTCCGGGGAGCCAATTACGGTGTCGATCTTGTCGGGAATCCCGAGGTCCTCGAGCACTTTCTTTGTGCGCTTGGCGATCTCCTCGTCGTTCAGGTCTGTCCGCAGCTTCGCCGAGAAGTAGAGAGCCTCGCTCACAGTGAGCTGCGGATGGACAATGTCGTCCTGCGGGACGTAGCCCATCTGCTGACGGAATCGATCGTAGTAGTGGTAGAGATTGGCTCCGTTGAACAGCACCGTACCCTGGGACGGCGGTGTATAGCCGTTCAGGGCCTTGAGCAGCGTGGTTTTGCCCGCGCCCGCCGGACCCATCAGCGCCACCAGCTCCGACGGAAATACGGTGAGCGATGTTGGATCGAGGAGCTGTTTGCCATTGGGAGCGTGGACAACAATGCCGTTGGCTTCGATGGTGACGTTTCCATAGTATTCCCGGCGCGCAAGTTCTCCGCTTTCGAGAAGTTGAAAACGGAAGCTGCCAAGACCGATTTCCTGTCCGGGGCGCACCAGCACCTTGCCGGTTATGCGAATTCCATCCAGGTAGGTGCCGTTCCGCGAGTTCAGATCCTCCACGTAGATATTCGGCGCCGACCGCGTCAGCCTCGCGTGACGCCATGAAATCATCGGGAACGGCAGAGAGACGTCGCAGGCGGGATCCGGGCCAATCTCCATAACCGTGCCGTGGAAAGGCACCTTCTTGAATGGCGATTCGCCGATTTCGACGGTGGAATCGGTCGCGATCAACTGCGACGCCGCAATCTTGTACGAGCCGAGGAAGACCACATCGGAGGGCTCGAGCACCGCTCGGGTAATACGGTTATTCAGTTGTCCGATGGCCGTGCCGTTGCTTGAATCCAGGTCTTCGATGATCAGTTTGTCATGTTCGCGGTAAATAACGGCGTGATTCCAGGACACGATGGGCAGGTCGATGCAGATCTTCGAACTCGGCGACCGGCCGATCGTGATTTCATCGGGGCGCGCCGGCGAACGGGAAGCGGCCGAACCGGACGGCCGCTGAGACGCGGGCTTTGCGCGAGATGTGGGCCAGGGCATCTCCACCCACGCTCCAAGCAATACCCTCCCACGGTAGGGGATTTCAACAGGCTCACCTGGCGTCAGCTTTACCCCATCCACAAAGGTGCCGTTGGTCGATCCAAGATCCTCGACAAAGAACCCCGCGCCCTTCCGGATCAAACGGCAGTGGCGGCTCGAAACGGTAACTTCCTGCACCTGAATGTCGCATCCAGGCGCACTTCCTATTACCCAGGAATTTTGCGGCTTTGATTCCTCTTGAGGCATGGCGGTTTGTAGCTCGGAGTGAGATCACTGTAGCACACGGATGGGATGTCAGGGCGATAGCGCTTCAAAACATAACCAGATATCAGATCTGGTTCATGCCGTTTTAGAATGCAACCACTCAGTAGAAGGAATGTAGGTCATGAAGTTCAACACCCGCGGCGTCGGGTACAATGAGCTATCGCATCCCTTATGAACTGTGGGTTTCCCTCCGAATTCTCGATGAAGAGGTGAGTCATGTCCGCACGGACCGCACAGATTTTCTTACAAAAGACCGCCATAAGCCTTTTGCTCGTCGCTATCGGAACCGCGGGATTGGCAATCCCCGCGGCAGCGCGCGCCCAGCAGGCTCCATCCCAGCAGGCTCCATCCCAGCAGACTCCATCCCTGTATGGACCCAAGGGGGTAAGCCCGTTTGCGGTCCGCCAGGGAGAGCTGGGCAGTTGCTACTTTCATGCTTCGGTGGCAGCGCTCTCTAAAGCTGTGCCCGACACGATGCGTAAGGCGATTGCGCCCGAACCGGGCGGAGCTTATCGTGTCCACTTCTTCGAGGGCGCGGACGAGGTCGTCTTCCCGGAGGATATCGAGTACGCGACTGTGCACAGCTTCGATCGCTCGGAAGGCGAATGGGTCAAGGTGTTGATGCGCGCCTATGCCCAGCGTGTCCTGCGCAAAAACCTGAACCAGCAGATTGAAAAGTCCAACTTGATTCCCGTGTTCGTCCGGCCGATGGCACAGTCGGTTCTCAACCAGGAGGGGGGCATTCTGGTGGCCTACGACCGCGCCATACGATTGGTGGTTACTCAGAATGGCGACTTGGACAAGAACGCGCTGAAGCTGAAGCTGGCCGAGGAGGCCAAGTTGATGGGTATTCCCCCATCGGCCACCGACTTGGTCTCCGGCTTCCTGGATCAGAACGGCTTCATCGATAACCTGGCGCAAACAGTGCGGCAGAACGGGGAGTTTTTCGGTGCGTATCGCAGCCTTGGCCAGGGAGGAATCCCTTCGGAAGTGCTGAAGGCCTTCATCGGTTCGGCTCATGTTGGCTCGGTTGGCGACCAGGTTCGAACGCTCGCTCAGTTGCGGCGGCTGGGCCCGGAGAGCGCGGCGATGGTGGCTGGAACCAAGCCGGCAGCCGGTGCGGTCGACCCCGGCAAGTGGTGGGTAGGCGCTCACGCCTACACAGTCCTCGGCTACGATGAATTGACCCAGACCGTGAGTCTGCGCAATCCCTGGGGAGGACATCCGGCTCCCGACGGGACCTTCAGCCTGCCCGTGGCCGTCTTTCTGGCGGCCTTCGATTCCTATGCCGCCTCGGGTGAGGCAGGACAATAACAGCCATATCTATACGACGCAGTCATCAGCCTAAACAGCTGAGGCAATTACTCGTCAGTCGCCATTGCCTGTTTTACCTGTTCCATCCCTTCCTTCGCCCTGGCGTTTGAAGGTTCGCAGGCCAGCACCTCGGCGAATTTACGCTTCGCATCGGGATACTGGCGGCGGACGCGGCTGCTCTCGGCGCGCGCCAGCAGACCGGGAATCTGGTCGGAGGTGTATTCGCAATCGCCGCGCGGCTGTTCCGGTTTTTTGACCTCGACAACCGCCGGCGCCTTCTGGACTTCGGTATCCGGGGCCGCAGTCTGCGGTTGGTTGTGCTTGTCTTTTTTGCGGTTTGAAGGCGCGGCTTCCTTCTGGGGAGCCGGTTGAGTCGTGGCCGGAACGGAACTGACTGGTGTCTGTGTGACCGGTGTTCCCACTTGAGGAGGAACGTTGGAGGAAACAGTATTGGAAGCGGGCTGCGCTTTTGGCACGTCCGTGGCTTGCGCCTGTGGCACATCCGCGGCCTTGTGGTTGAGGATCAAGACGGCCGCCACAGCAAGAATGGCTGCCGCCGCGAGTCCCGCGATAATTGAGATCGTTTTGCGATTGAGAGCGGATGGCCGCAAGCCCGAACTGTCCGAAACGCCCGCCGGCTCCCGTCCTTGATCGACCCCGGATGCGGAGGCAGGGACGACTCCTGCTTCTGCGGTAACTTCCCCTCGGTTGTAAAGGGCGATGAACCGTGCGATGGCCGCCTCGTCTGCCGGTCGGGTGGTCTCGTCTTCGGGAGCCCGCCACTTAAGTCCGCGCAGGTTCTCATGAGTGCTGGGCTCCAGGATGAACGCCGGCACCGGTTCCAGCGCCTTGGCAGCGGCCCCGGAGAGAAGGATCTCCCCAGGATGGGCTTCCTCAAACACCTGCCAGACGAACCGTTCATCGATTTCGCCGCCGGACTCCTCACCTGACTGCAGCAGTATGCAGAGTTGGACGGGATGTTCACTCGTGTCCGAGAACCCCTGCGATGCCCATTGCAGACGGCGCGCGGCAAGCGCCGCCGATTGGACCGCCGGGAACCGCGCCAGCAGGCAGGCGCCCCGCGTTTCCACAGCAGCGCCGCCAGACGTCGCGATCAGGTCGGATACCAGGCCCGACTCCACGCTGGACACGTGCCAGGCTTGTGGAGATTCGTGCTCCGCGCCATAAGAAACTTTCACCGTGAGATAAGCGCCCACAGCCTGCGCCCCGCCGGTGGTCTGCACGGCCATTGTTTGCCCGCGGTCCTGGCCCGGCTTACGAGAGGATTTCACTGGGGCTGACCTTGCCATGACGCCACTCCGCCTTTTCCGCGATGGTAGCTGGTTTCGGATTGCAACGCTGGATGTGAAGTGGTAGGGTATCATGAGATACCGAAACGGGTAAACATAGGATGTTTTTTGGGGCCCTTCCGGGCTCATTCCTTGTGCTCCCGGAAGCCACCGGAAAACGCTTCGCCGGAGATTTCTTCTCCACGCGTTTTTTATGCACTCTGGATGATTCAAACTGCATTTTGCTTTCCTTTTGCCGGGGTAACTATGACATCGCAGCATCGTGGGGAAGAGCGGTTCTTTGAGCGTCGGTTGCGGGCTCTGCTGCTGGGAATGGTTTGCATAGCCGCGGCTTCAACCGCGATGGCAAAAGAAGTGACGCTGACAGCCATCGAGCTCTATGACGGGCCCACAGGCGCAACCTATGTGCTGCTGAACGGCGTAACCATCAACGGCAAAACCGAAATGAGGGCGTGCAGACCGTGCCAGGCCTCGCCCATCGATAAGCTGACTTACTCCAAGCTGGAAAAGTTCCAGCTGGCACCGGGCGGAAAGCTGGAGCGCGCCGCCGACGGCGTGCTGCGCTGGACGGCGACCGAAGGTGGCGAGGCGGTCATTGTCGCTCCTTTGAACGTGAAGTATGAGAATAAGCCGGCGCTGAGTTCGTCGGAGTTGGCCGACCAGGCGACGCTGAAGGGCGCACCAGCCGGCGCAACCGGGGAGGCTGCGCCTGCTCCGGGTCTGGCGCCGGGCGTGGTGCTCGTGTTTGTGGCCGCTCCGGACGTGGAACTGGCGGAGTATCTGCGTGCCCGGAGAGCCTCGGATATCCGCGGTTGGCAGGACTATCTGGGCAAATATCCTTCGTCTCCCCACCTCGCTGACGCCAAGCTGCGGTTGGCGGTCCTGCTGGCGGCGGCCGGCGAGTCAGCATTGGCCGACTACAAAAAGCAACCAGTGAACGACACAACCGATTATGCGGGATTGAAGTCCGCCAAAAGTCTTTATGACCAGGCAAAGTCGCTCTCGCCGGGTGCGGCTGGGCTTACCGGCCTGGACGGTGGCATCAAGTCGGCGCTGGGCGACATTGCCGATCGAGGACGTGTGGAGCTCGAAGCATACCGCTCGGCTCTGAAAGACCACTCCCCTGGATATCTTCACCTGGCCGCGGCGCGGAAGTATGCGGAGTTCGCCGAGGGGATTCAAACCACCCCCAAAGGGTCGGCGCTCCAGGGCGACGTCGACCAGGACTCGAACACCGTGCAGGTTGCGATGCACCAGGCGGAGTCCGCGGCCGTGGCCAAGCAGTATGAGCAGGCGATGGTATTCCTCGGGCCATACCGCCCGTTTGCCGGGGAAGAGCCCCGGATTGCCGCCATCATTGACTCCGGGTACGCATATCACGTGGAGAAGGGCAAGACGAACTCCGATACAGCAACCTGGCCGACAGCGATCTCGGAGTTCGAAAAGGCCGACGCCATCAAGGACACGCCGGAGGTCCGCGACCTGCTGTCCAACGCGCGCGCGCAGCAGGTGATGATCGAGGACAAACAGGCGGCCGCGAAGGCGCTTGCGGACAGCCAGGAATACGAGCAATCGAAGGACATTATCCACGCTTATGAGACGCTGGACGACCTTCCGCTCGCGCAGCGGAGGCTGGTAACCGACTCCATCGAGCGTCTGAAACCGGAGTATGTGCTGCGCTCTTCGCAGTTGGCCAAGGAACTGCGGGCTGCGCACCGGCAAATTCGCGGCCTTTCGGATGAGATAGGAATCGATACAGCCTATATTTACCTGCTGCGGGCCTATAAATTGAGCGAGAACGAGGCGTTCAAGGACCAGATGGATGTGCTTTCGGACGACTTAAGCGCTTACCTGCTGACGCAGGCGAAGCATTACCTTGACAAGCCGAGCGGTTCGGGAACGGAGATTGGCTGGACCTACCTGACCGAGGCGCTGGCCTACAAGGCGAACAACCTCGATGCGGTCCGGGACGCGATGTTCTCAGCCACACAGGCGCACGCTTTCCGCTCAAAGATTTCAATCAAGGTGCAGTTCCGGGATCAGACCTCGCAGCGCGACAGCCCGGGATTCTCGGCGCAGTTGGGAGACGCGGTAATCGCCGGTTTGGAAAGCTCGAAAATTCCGGTGAAGGTGGTGCGTGCCGGCGAAGTGACGCCGGTAGAGCCGGATTACCTGCTGGAGGGCGACGTGTTGCATCACCACCTCACGGTAGTGCCGGTGGTCGAGGCGATGGAATCGAAATACTCGCCCACCACGCGCGAGGTGCCGAACGAGGACTGGAACAAGGCCAACCGCGCGTACGAGAAGGCCACGATGGAACTGCAGACCGCCCAGCAGGCGCTGCAGGGCGCCGAGACAAAGGGCAACAAGTCCGAGGTCAAGGAGCTGGGCCAGACCATTAAAGAGGCGGAGAAGGCGGTCGAAGACGCCCACGTGGTGCTCGACAGCACGCCGAAGACGCGGACTGAGGACGTGATCCGGCCCTATTCGTACGCCAGAAAGACCGTTACGCTGACTGGGTCGATTCATCTTCAGTTTCGGATCGCGGATTCGTTTGCCGACGAGCAGGGCGAGATAGTTCCCATCACCCAGGAAGATCACAAGAGCTACGTAGTGCTGGAAAATGTGAAGGCCGAGGACACCGAAGGCGTGAAGGCTGTGGGGACGGAGATCGATCAGAACGAGTTTATGACAGCGCAGGAAGCGGCGGCCGTGGACGCGTTAAAAGTGGCCGTGCGCAAGCGCGTGGAAGCGCTGCCGGGCAAGATCTACGACACCGCAAAGAGCCGGGAGGCCGGGAGCGATCTGGACGGGGCGGCCGAAGCCTACTTGCGGTTCCTCGAGGTGTCGCCGCCAGACCCCAAGTCGCCTGAGCAGCAGCACGCGAGGCAGTTTCTCAAAGATCAGTTCAACATGGAGCCGGTTTCGAGCGTTGCGCCGTAGGCGCGTTGCTGTCGCGCCAATCTTAGGTGCGCGGTAACATGGGTCCGGGCTCAAAGCCCGCTTCAAAAACGGAGGGCGGTGGGAAGAGTGGATCTGGCGGATAAGGTTCGTTCCCGGCTCGTCAAGCGGATCGGGAAATACGACATCATCGAAGAGCTTGGGCACGGCGGCATGGGCATTGTCTACCGCTGCATGGATCCAGCTATCGGCCGTGAGGTGGCAGTCAAAACCCTGACCGAAGGGTTCGCCGAGGATCCTTCCCTGCTGGCGCGGTTCTACGACGAGTTGCGAATCACCGGAAACCTCAGCCACCCGAACATTGTCACGGTGTACGAGGCGGGCGACATGGACGGCACTCCCTACATTGTGATGGAGTGCGTGAAGGGACGGCCGCTGGACAAGATACTGTCCAGTCGTGAGGTCAGGCCGCTCTCCGACCGGCTCACTATCGTCGAGCAGACCTGCTCGGCGCTCGGATATGCGCACCAGAACAATGTCATTCATCGCGATGTAAAGCCCGCCAACATTTTTGTCTTGCAGGACTGGAAAGCGAAGCTGCTCGACTTCGGCATTGCGCGGCTGGAAAAGCGCGACACCGATCATGGACACACAAAAGTCGGCCATCTCATCGGAACCATTCCCTACATGGCTCCGGAGCGGCTGCGCAACGAGACCCTCGATGGCCGCAGCGACATCTTCGCGGTTGGGGTTGTGCTCTATCAGTTGGTGGCGGGCGAGCTTCCCTTTACCGGCGTGGATACCGAGCTCATGCAGAAGATCCTGAACAAGCCGCATGCGTCGATGGCGGAACTCGGGATCGCCTGTCCGCAGTCGCTGGAATTCATCCTCGATCGTTCGCTTGCCAAGGATCCGTCGGACCGCTATTCGACAGCCGAGGAAATGGCTGCTGAACTGTCCAGCGTGATCGCGGAACTGCGCCAGGGCGAAGTGGAAGAGTTGTTGGGGCAGGCCCGGGACCTGGTGGAGGCGGATCAACTGGCGCAGGCGCGCACCGTGCTCAACCAGGTGGTCACCATCGACAGCAAGAATGCCGCGGCCAAGGAACTGCTGGCGCATATCCAGGGACAGTTTGCGCACCGCAAGCGCGAGCTGACCGCACAGCAGGTTCGCCAGCAGGCCGAGGACGCTTTTGCTTCGAAGCGCTATGAGCAGTGCCTGGCGGTTCTCGAAGGCGGCAGAGAGCTGTTTGCCGCGTATCCCGAGTTGGAGGCCCTGCGCGACAAGGCGCAGAAAGAGAAGGATCGGCAGAGCCGGATCAACGAGCTTCTTGCGCAGGCCGAGCAGGCGCGCAGAAGGGGAGATTTCAAATCGGCGATCCTCCATGCCGAGAAGGCGCGAAAGACTGACCGCACCGATCCCAAGATTGTTCAGCTATGCAATCAGCTTGCTGCGGATGCCGACAAGGCGCAGCGTCAAGCGCAGGCAAAGGTGCTCTTGACAGCCGTGCGGGGCGAGATGAGTGCGCGGCGTTTCAACGAGGCTCTCGAGCTGCTCAAGCAGGTCGAGGAACTGGATCCGACGCATCCCGAGCTGGCGCTTATGCTTGGAGACGCGAAGAACGGGCTGGAGCAGGGCCGGAGGCGCGAAGTCGTTTCCCGGCTCGAGGAAGAGGTTGCGCGGGCCTTGGGCATCGAGCAGCTCCAGGAAGTTGCAAAGTCGATCCAAAGCGCCATGACCGAGATGCCGACCGAGACTTCCCTCTTTCGGCTGAATGCGCAGGTGGAGCGGCTGGTGCGGGACGAGCAGAACCGGCGGCTGGTGGAAGAGACGCTGATGGCCTGCAGGGAACTGAGGCCGCGTGAGGCGCTTGACCATGTGCGCCAGGCGCAGGCGCAGGTGCCTGGCGACGAGCGCCTGATGGAGCTCGAGTCGCTCCTGTTGGAGAAGATACGTCAGCAGTCCGTCGATGAACGCCGCGCCGAATACCTCGCGCGCGCCAAAGAAGCGCTTGCCAAACAGCAATTTTCCGATGCGGTGCGGGTTCTGGAACTGTGCCAGGCGGATGGGATTGCATCCTCGGAAATCCTGACACTGCTGGATTTCGCTCGCCATGAGGGCCAAGAGCAGGAGCGGCTCGACCGGCTGCGCAGCGAGATGGCGCAGGCTAAAGCGCTCATCGGCGACTCCGAGTTCGACCAGGCCATCGCGTTTTTGGAGCGCACCCTCGGCGAGCGCGAGGACCAGGCGCTTCGCATGTTGTTGGAGCAGGCTGTGGCCGGGCGCGAAGCGCTGCAGCAGAGAATTTCAGCGGCATTGGCCTCAGTTGCAAATTTCATCCAGGCGGGCAAGCTCGAGGAGGCGATTCAACTGCTGCGGGTGCAGTCGCAGCCTGTACAGCTCTCCCCGCTGGTGCAGCAAACGCTGTCCGCCATCGAAGAAGAGCTGCAGCAATCGGTGTTTCGCACCGTTGGCAGAGCCTACGCATCGCTGCAGTTCGATCTGCCGGCGTCGGACGCATTGTTGCGCCAGGCCCAGAATGCCGTCTTCGATCCGGCGCCCTTCGCGGCGTTGGCCAGCCCGTTCCGCGCCATGCAGCAGCGGTTCGCTGACGATGCGGTGTCTGAGGCGGTGCGGGGTTCGCGGAACCTGGTGAAGGAACGCAACAAAGAAGGCGCCGAGAGTTTGCTGATGACCGTCACGGATGAGTTGGCCTTCGCCAGCCCGCAGGTTCGCGGTGAGTGGGAGACCGCGCGCCGAAAGGCAACCGGCAGCGGCTTGTTCCGGCGGTGAAACGGCGCGGTCGAGCCGGGTAAGAATTTGAAAGCATGCGCCGTTGCGAGGCATGCGGCGGGGATAGACATGAAAGGCGGCTTATGGACATCGAAATCGAAGTAGTCGGCAAACAGATCAAATGGACTCTGAATCAGTCACCGATTCGCATTGGGCGCAGCCCACAATGCGAAGTGTGCTTACCCGCCAAGCAGTTCCCTTCCGTCGGCCTGTCCCACGGAGAACTGGAAATTGTGAATGACACGCTGCGGATTGGCCCCCGCGCGCCGGGAGTCGCCGATCTGTTCTTGAACGAAGAGCCGGCCGAGGACGGCACCGTGATCCTCTCGGGCGACGTTCTCCGCGTGGGTGCGGACGGACCGGAATTGCAGATCGTGTTCGAGGAACGGACCGCTCCGCGCGCGGGCTATGAGCCGACTCGGGTGATTCAGGCCACCGATGTGCCGGTGCACGAACCAACCAGGATAATCAATGCCCCCAATCCGCCCGCCGCTGCGCAGACGCGCGGCGCTGGGACCGAGCCGCGGCCGGTCAGGCCTCAGGCGCCCCAGGTGACCCAGGTCGAAATCGCTCCCGCACCCCAACTCGCACCCAACAAACCCACCAAACAGCCTGACGAAGCCAAGGCGCCGCTTGACGCCAAGGATCGCTGGCCGGATACACGCAGGGCGCCGGTGCGCGTACCGCAAAAGGTTGCACCGCCCGAGCCCGTGGTCGCGGCTGCGGCATCCAACGGCGGCGATCTCGAAGCCAGAATGCGCATCCTGCTTTATCTGCAGGGCGCCAGCATCCTCATTATTCTGATCCTGGTCGTCCTCGTCTTTCAGTTGCGGAGCGATATTTCAAAAAATAAGGATGAGATTCGCGCCATGCGCGCGCAGGAACAGGGCGTCTTGGGGCAGCTTACTCCCGCTCTTGACGCGCGACTGACCGTCTTCGGGCAACGCATGGATATGCTGGATCAAAAGATGAAGGCCGGCGAAGAGCAGATGGAACGCGGCATGGATGCGAAGATGAAGTCCGCCGAGGACCAGCTCTTCACCAGCCTGGACGCAAAGATGAAATCCACCGAGGAGCACATGGTCAATCGCATGAACACCGAGCTTCCGCCCCTTCTCGACAAATACGTCAACGCGAAGCTTATGGAGATGAAGCACTGAGATCGAATCCAGACAATCAAGCCCCGATTGCCTGGATTCGGCGACTAGAGCGTGTTTCATAAACCTGCTTTGTATCAGGGCACGACTTTAGTCGTGCCGAAAATGCCCTAGAAAGTGAGGGGTTTTAACCCCTGAGGGATAACCTTCTGGACGCGGCGGACATTTATGAAACACGCTGTAGAGAATTTCTCCCTAATGTGTGACTTGTAGGTGCCCACTTCTCGAATGCGCGCCAAGTTCAGCAAGATAAACGCCCCGAAGAATCATGCTTAGATTCTGTTCGACTTCTTCGCGGTGCCGGACGATTTACCAATCGCAGACTAGAATCGTATGAGCATGCCTCGTAGCTTCACATTCACTAAAATCCATGCTGGATGGGTGGACGCCGAAGTCCACACCCCCAGCGGCGTTCAGGCAGTGGATGCGAGCTATTTGTCTGACGCCATCAGGGATTTCGCTGATGCCGTGGCGAGTTTGATTACAGCTCCAGCCGCAACGTGCAAATGGGAACAGGAGCCGGGGGAACTTGAGTGGGATTTCAGTCGATCAGGCGATCATCTGACAATAACAGTCTCCTTCTTGATTCGCAGTGATCGGCAATCCCTTTTCGTATGCTCGTTTCAATACCAGAGCTTCTGTAGGGACGTGCTAGATAGCATGTTCAAACTCAAAAATGCGTTGGGGCTGGCCGAGTTTGAAAGCGAGTGGGGATATCCGTTTCCGGCTCAAGCTGCGCTCAAACTAGAAAGCGCCATCGCTTCAAACTCAGCACCCGGAACCGTGTGACGGATTTCCCCCGAAGGCACTTCGTCAACCGAGAGACTTCGTTATAAGATTACGTTCGTCGGCTTGGAGCTACGAATCCTGGCCGCTGAATGAATATTGCAATCAACGAGCGATCAGTCCGTAACTTGAGGGTCGGAATCGTTTGGGGGAAAGTTAAATGCGCGTCGGCTTGTTTACACGCGAATACCCACCGGAAGTTTACGGCGGAGCCGGAGTTCACGTCGATTATCTCAGCCGTGAACTCGCAAAAGAGATCGAGGTCGAAGTCCATTGCTGGGGTCGCCAGCTTTCCGATCAGGCAAACCTTCATGTTCGCGGCGCGGAGCCATGGAGCGAAATCACCCATGGCACTGAAGGCAAATTCAAGGGTGCGCTTGAAGCGCTCAGTCTGAACCTCACCCAGATCAAGGCCCTTCACGGCATCGACATCGTCCATACACATACGTGGTACGTATCGATGGCCGGCTATCTCGCCAAGAAGCTCTACGGCGTTCCCTTTGTGCTCACCACGCATTCGCTGGAGCCGCTGCGCGCCTGGAAGGCCGAGCAGTTGGGAAGCGGTTACGCCATGAGTTCCTGGATGGAACTTACCGCCATCATGGATGCCGACGCCATCATCGCGGTTTCGCAAGGCACAAAAGAGGACATCCTCCGGGCCTATCCGCAAGTCAACCCCCAGCGCATTCATGTCATCTACAACGGCATCGACCTGGCCGAGTATCAGCAGACCAAAAATACCCAGGCATTACTCGATTATGGCGTCGACCCCTCAGTTCCCTACATTCTTTTTGTAGGCCGCATCACGCGCCAGAAAGGTGTTACCCATCTCGTCGACGCCATCCGCTACCTGCCGCCGGAGACACAGGTGGTTCTCTGCGCCGGAGCGCCGGACACTCCCGAGATTGCGTCCGAACTGCGCCAGAAGGTTGAAGACGCCAGACAGCATCATCCGCGCATCGTATGGATCGAGAAAATGGTCACAAGGCCGGAAGCGATTCAGCTTTACAGCAACGCCCGCGTCTTCTGCTGCCCTTCGGTCTACGAGCCGTTCGGCATCATCAATCTTGAAGCGATGGCCTGTCGGGCTCCTGTAGTCGCAAGCGCAACGGGGGGCATCAAAGAGGTCGTAGTCGATGGAGAGACAGGATTCCTTGTGCCTTTCGATCAGGACCCACAGACGAGCTTTCCCACCAATCCCGAGAAGTTCGCGCGCGATCTGGCGTCCGGCATCCAGCAGCTACTCGACGATCCTGAGAAGTGCCGTAGATTTGGCGATGCGGGAAGGCAGCGCGTAGAGAGTCTCTTCAGTTGGACAGCGATAGCCCGCCAGACCATTCAGCTTTACGAGAGCTTAATCGAGAAACGTGGAGTGTAACTCGCTCCTTTTCGCCGATAACTCGCACATGGCATCACTTACAACGGCAACCGAAAATCAGCTAACTCAAAAGGAACAGGAAACAAGAAATGGCAGTACCTCAAACAAATGGACGCAAGCGCGTTGTGATTGAAGCCGTTTCTCCAATGATCGATGGGGGCAGATTCCCCGCAAAGCGTACTGTGGGAGACCAGGTCCGCGTCGAAGCGGATATATTCACCGACGGGCACGACTCCATCGCCGCCTCCGTGCTGGTGCATCGCGAAGGTTCGGACGAGTGGGTCGAAATACCCATGCAGCCCCTCGTGAATGACCGCTGGACCGCGGCCTTCCGCGTAAAAGACCTGGGACTCTATGGCTTCAAAGTGCAGGGTTGGGTCGACCACTTTGAAACCTGGCGGCGCGATCTGTTGAAACGCATCAAGGCTGAAGCCGACACGCATGTCGACTATCTCATTGGCGCGGACCTGGTGGATGCCGCCGCGGACCGCGCCTTTGCCTCCGATGCCGAATGGCTCCGCAAGCGTGCCGAAGTATTGCGTTCCGGCCTGGAGCCGAAAGAGCTTCGCACCCACGCGACGGATGTCTTGCTCCACGAGCTTGCCCTCCGTTACCCCGACAAACGATTCGCCACCGAATCCTTCCCCGATGCCACAATTGCCGTAGATCCCGCGCATGCGCGATTCAGCGCGTGGTACGAGTTTTTTCCCCGATCCGCGGCTTCGGAGCCCGGCAAGCACGGCACATTTGCCGATTGCGAGAAGCGCCTGCCGTACATAGCCGACATGGGTTTCAGCGTCGTATATCTTCCGCCCATTCACCCCATCGGCCGCCTCTTCCGCAAAGGCCGCAACAACAATCCCGAGGCACAGCCGGGAGAACCGGGCAGCCCCTGGGCCATTGGTTCCGAGGAGGGCGGCCATAAATCCATCCATCCTGACCTCGGGACCATAGTCGATCTCCGCCGATTCGTTCAGAAAGCCAGCGAACTCGACCTCATGGTAGCCCTCGACATCGCCTTTCAGGCTGCGCCCGATCATCCATACGTGCGCGAGCATGAGAACTGGTTTCGCAAGCGTCCGGACGGCACAATTCAATACGCTGAAAACCCGCCCAAAAAATATCAGGACATCTATCCCTTTGACTTCGAAAGCGATGACTGGACTGGCATGTGGGAGGAATTGAAGGACGTCTTCCTCTACTGGATCGGCCAGGGCATCACCATCTTCCGCGTCGATAATCCGCATACCAAAGCCTTCCCTTTCTGGGAGTGGGCGATCGCGGAAATCAAGCGGGACCATCCAACGGTACTCTTCCTTGCAGAGGCATTCACGCGCCCAAAGATCATGTACCGGCTGGCAAAACTCGGCTTCAGCCAGTCCTATACCTACTTCCCCTGGCGCAATGGCAAGGGAGAAATTACTGCCTATCTGACAGAGTTGACCCAGACACCGGTCCGCGAGTTTTTCCGGCCCAACCAATGGACCAACACCCCTGACATCCTCACTGAATTTCTTCAAATTGGCGGCAAGCCCGCGTTTCAAATTCGCTTGCTGCTTGCAGCAACGCTTGGCTCCAATTACGGCATCTACGGCCCGGCTTTCGAACTGCTCGAAGGTCGCCCCGTTCGTCACGGCAGCGAAGAGTATCTCGATTCGGAGAAGTACGAAATCCGTGCCTGGGACCTGAACCGCAGCGGCAACCTTCGCCAATTGATCACAGTCGTCAATAACATCCGCAAGAACAACCAGGCTCTGCAAAACGACTGGTCGCTGAAGTTTCATCCAACTGACAACGATCAACTGATTTGCTATAGCAAGGAGTCGGAAGATCGCACCAATCTCATTCTGGTTGTTATCAACCTCGATCCGTATCACACACAGTCAGGATTTGTAACTCTTCCATTGGACGAGTTACAAATCCCGCAGGACCTTGCCTATGAAGCAGAAGACCTGCTTACGGGAAGCCGCTACTTATGGCATGGGCCGCGCAATTATGTTGAATTGAATCCGGCAAATCTGCCCGGTCATTTCCTCAAGCTTCATCGCCAGTTGAAAGTCGAGCCCGAATTCGAATACTTCTTGTGAATCGCAAACCCCTGTGATCATCGGCCCGCGAACCCATCTTAACCAGGTCGCGTTCCCATGCTGATGATCACAACGGTATCTGGCGGAAACATTACGCCGCCATCCGATATCATCGGCAACCCTATCAAGTCTCCGGACCATCGGTGTGGTCAGTTCTGCTCGACAGTGGAGCTCCGCGTGGCGCGATAATCCCAGGCAGGACAATGGCGCAAAATCCGATCCTCAATCGAGCCTTTTCTCGCCCTCAAGTAACCCGCAGATCGCGCTTCTGCATCCCAAGTATTCAGGATGTTCCTCAATTAACACAAAACGCATTGATAGCTCTCGGAGAACGGAAGAGTGAAGAAGCTGGCAAGCGCAACGGACCCGCTCTGGTACAAAGACGCAATCATCTACGAGCTCCACGTCCGCGCCTTCTCTGACCTCAACGGCGACGGCATCGGCGATTTCCCCGGCCTGCTCACCAAGCTCGATTACCTCCAGGAACTCGGCGTCACCTGCATCTGGTTGCTGCCCTTCTTTCCCTCGCCACTGCGCGACGACGGTTATGACATCTCCAATTACACTGACGTCAACCCATCCTATGGAACGCTCAACGATTTCAAGTTGTTCCTGGATGCGGCCCACAAGCGCGGCATGCAGGTAATGATCGAGCTGGTCATCAATCACACCAGCGATCAACACCCCTGGTTCAAAGGCGCCCGCATTGCTCCGCCCGGTTCTGACGCACGCAATATGTACGTGTGGTCCACAAACGACCAGCTCTTCAAAGACGCCCGCATCATCTTCACCGACACTGAAAAATCCAACTGGACCTGGGACGAAACAGCGAAGGCCTACTATTGGCATCGCTTTTTTTCGCATCAACCCGACTTGAACTTCGATAACCCACGCGTCATTGAAGAGGTTCTCAAGGCGATGCGTTTCTGGCTTGATATGGGCGTGGACGCGCTGCGCATGGACGCCATCCCCTATCTGCTCGAGCGCGACGGCACATCCTGTGAAAACCTCCCCGAAACCCACAAAGTCATCAAAAACATCCGCGCCGCCATCGATGCCGAATACGCCAACCGGCTCGTCCTTGCCGAGGCCAACCAGTGGCCCTCCGATGTTCGCCCTTACTTCGGCGACGGCGACGAATGCCACATGGCCTTCCACTTCCCTTTGATGCCCCGCATCTACATGGCCCTTCGCCAGGAAGATCGCCTTCCCATCACCGACATCATGGCTCAGACGCCGGCCATCCCGGATAACTGCCAATGGGGACTCTTCCTGCGCAACCACGATGAGCTCACTCTGGAGATGGTCACCAACGATGAGCGCGATTACATGTACTTTGCCTATTCGGTTGACCCGCGCATGCGCATCAATGTCGGTATCCGCCGGCGTCTGGCGCCGCTGGTCGATAACAACCGCCGCCGCATCGAACTGCTGAACTCGTTGCTCCTAAGCTTCCCCGGCACGCCGATCCTCTATTACGGCGACGAAATCGGCATGGGCGACAACATCTACCTCGGCGACCGCAACGGCGTCCGCACCCCCATGCAGTGGAACTCCGACCGCAATGCCGGTTTCTCCCGATGCGACCCTGCCCGTCTCTACTTTCCCGTAGTCATGGATCCGATTTACGGCTACCAGGTCATCAACGTTGAAGCGCAACAGAGCGACCAGTCGAGCCTGCTCCACTGGACTCGCAACATGATCGCCCTGCGCAAGCTCTTCCAGGTTTTCGGCCGCGGCACTCTGCGGTTCCTCAACCCGGAAAACAGAAAGATCCTCGCGTATCTTCGCGATCTTGATCGCGGCGACGGCTCCCACGAAACCGTCCTTTGCGTCGCCAATCTCAGCCGCTTTGCCCAGCCTGTCTCGCTCGATCTAACGGAATACGCCGGCTTCGAGCCCATCGAAATGCTAGGCTATGTCCCATTCCCCGCCATTACCGCTGCTCCCTACGCGCTCAGCCTCGCTACGTATTCCTTCCTGTGGCTCGAACTACAGCCAGCCAGCGCCAAACCAGAGCCCTTGCCACCGCAGCAATTGGAAGCTGCAGAAGAAAACACCGAAAACCAGGCCGCCGCGCTCCAGCTCATAGCCAAAGGCTGGCCGGGATTGCTCGTCGGCCCCGGCTTGTCTCTGCTCCAGAACGCTCTCAAAGACTGGCTCCCCCGTCAGCGCTGGTTTGGCGCCAAGGCCCGCAAAATCCAATCCGTCCAAGTGCTCGACTGGGGCGAGATTCCCACCGCAACCTCACCCGGCGACATAACTTCTCCTGCTCCGAGCTCGCCCAACCACAGCGCCATCCCTCCCGCCGTCTTTTATGTTGAGATCAACTACGGCGACAGCGCCTCCGACGTCTATCAGGTCCCTCTTGCCTTCAGCCAGGCCATCGACGTCGAAGAACTGAACATCGCCAAGCCTGAAAGCATTCTCGCCGTCCTCCCAACCCCCACCGGTTCAGGCGTCTTGCACGATGCAGCCACGCGTGAAGACTTCCGCCAGAGTCTTCTCGCGCTGATTCAGCGCAATGCGACCCTCGCGCTCTCCACGCCGGACCACATCCCCATAGAAGTCGACGACTCCCATGCGGCTGCGTCCCCCGCACCTCCGGCCCTCAACCTCGCGTCAGGCGAATTAAACGCCCAATCCTCGCCACTCAGTGCCGTCCCGCTCGCCGTGCCCGTCCCCATCACCGCACAACCAGGAGAAGCGGCCACGCCCCCGCGTTCCGAAACGGCAATTGCGCAACCACCGGGCGCGCAGCCACAAGACACCCGCGTATCTCCTTCCGCCGACGCTGGTCCACACTCAAGCGTCCTGCGCGCGCAGGCTTCCAGCACGTTCCAGGACCTGAACCTCCCCGATCGGCTTTCCTCACGAATCGGCTCAGCGGAGCAATCCAACACTTCAATCATTTACGGCAAGCAATTGATCTTGAAGCTCTTCAGGCGCCTTCAGCCAGGCCTGAACCCGGACGTCGAGATCGGCCGTTTCCTCACCGATCTTGCCCACTTCCCGCACGTCGCTCCCTTCATGGGCGAAATCACGATAACCAGCGCAGAACAAACGACGGTCGCCATGCTCCAGGGCCTCGTCGCCAATCAGGGCGATGGCTGGAAGTGGATTCTCGATCAACTCTCCTGCTTCTTTTCATCCGTCGCCGCACTTCATGCGCCACCCAGCGCACCCGCTCCCAGCTTCCTCAGAGAGAACGAACCGCTCCGGGAAGCCCTTGAGTACGCTGGTCCCTCCATCAGAGCCGTTGCGCTCCTAGGCCGCCGCACAGCCGAGATGCATCTAGCCCTCGCCACCCCAACAAATGATCCCGCGTTCGCCCCCGAGCCTTTCACCACGGAGGATCTATCCCGCGACGCCCATCGAATCGAAGCCCAGATCACCGCCGCATTAGAGGCGATCAAAGCAAAAATCCCAACCCTCGATGATCGGATTGCAGGAGAAGCAGGTTTATTGCTTTCGCGCCGCGCCTCCCTCGTTGCCCGCGCAAATTCCGTCTCCAGCCTTCCAGCCGAAGGTCAGCGCACCCGCATCCATGGCGACTATCACCTCGGCCAAACTCTAAGAACCAGCCCAACAACCAGCGAAAGCGAGACGCAATCGGGCCAGGAAGACGGTGACTTTGTTCTGCTCGATTTTGAAGGCGAGCCCGCCCGTCTGCTCGCCGAGCGCCGTCAGAAACAATCCCCGCTAAAAGATGTTGCCGGCATGATTCGCTCCCTCTCCTACGCTTCCCATTCCGGCCTCGATCAATTCCTCGCCGGAAATCCCAACCAAAATCTCGGAAAAATCGAGCCCGCCAAAGACTCCGCCAACCTGCTCGCATGGGCTGAATTCTGGCAGAATTCCGCATCCTGCGAGTTCCTGCGCGCCTATCGCGAAACCATCGCCGCCAACCCTGCCTTGCTCCCTGCGCCCCAGCAATCGCAGGCGCTTCTTGAGGCTTACCTGCTTGAAAAGGCCCTCTATGAGTTGCTTTATGAACTCAACAATCGCCCCTCCTGGCTCCGCATTCCACTAGCCGGCATCTTAGCCTTATAGGAGCCCTGGACTCTGACGATGGCGACAGCTGATTCAATCTCCGACATTCCGGCGCCTTCCACTCCTCGAGATCCCGGCCTCCTGGTCTTTCTTGCCGACACGCCGCCTGAGCAACTCGAACAGCTCATCGCAAACCTCACCTCTTCCTATCCTGCGGAAAGCCTGATCATTGCCACCGCCGATGCGGTCCCACCGCATTCCTGGCCCAATCTCCGCATTGTTCCCGTGCCTGCAACTCCTCCTTCCTGGATGCTGACTCCCGCTCACTTCATGAAGGCTTACCAGCTCGCGAGCGAGAATGACGCCCGAGCCATTCTCGTCCTGGGGCCAGGCGCCGCGTCCCTTCGGCCATCCGCACTCGCTGAACTTGCCAATCCCGTCATCGCCGCCGCCACCGATCTTGCCATTCCCTGTTACGACCTCCCGCGGCACGCCGGCCTGTTCAATTCCGCCATCCTCTATCCGCTTACCCGCGCCCTCTTTCCCTCCCGCGCCCGTTACCCTCTTGCCATCGATCTCGGCCTCTCGCTTCGAATGGCTGAGCGCCTCGCCCTCGCCGCCCAACGCTCCACCACGTTCAATCAGGGCGATGCGCTGCTTTGGCCTACCAGCGAAGCCGCCGTGGCCGGGTTCGCGGTCAACGAATTCTCGGTTG
>Ga0181531_10000778_pt1 | contig 21024 bp, 21 predicted proteins | sample PEATcosm2014_Bin_38_FD_119743 | JGI IMG/M metagenome (GOLD analysis project Ga0181531, IMG submission 119743) | Peatland microbial communities from MTU Mesocosm Facility, Houghton, MI, USA - PEATcosm2014_Bin11_10_metaG | ecosystem: Environmental > Terrestrial > Soil > Wetlands > Peat | place... | reverse complement strand
TAGCGGCTCATCGAGCCGGAGATGTCGCACAGCACGACCAGCGGCGGCGGCCGCGTCGCGCGCTTCTTACGCTTGAGCGCGATGATGCCGCCGGCACGGAGCTGCGCCTTGAGCGTAGCGCGCATGTCGATTCGCGCGCCCTGTGGATTAACGGCGAAACGCCGCGTGGGATTCTCTGCGAGCACCAGCGCCAGACGGCGCACCGCCGCGCGCGCGCGCGCCATCTCATCATTCGACATCTGCTCGAAATCCATCTGGCGCAACACTTCGCGCTCGGAGAAGGTCATGGCGGCGTCGAATTCTTGCTCGCGCTCGATCTCGCACGCTTTGTCTTCGCGACCCGCAGCCAACGCTTCGGCGAGGCGCCGGTTCATCTCCTCGGCGTCGGGATCGGCGACGGTGAGGCTCGGCAGCAGCAGCCCCATCATTTTCTCTAGTAGCTTCGGATTGCGCCAGAAGATGTGAAAGGCCTGGTCGAAGATTTCGCGCTGGTCGCGGCGGTTGACGAAGACCGCATGCAGCGCCCAATAGAAATCAGCGCGGTTCTCGACGCCCACTTCGCGCACCGCCTCGACCGCGCTCAAAACCTTTCCCGGCCCGACCGGCAAGCCGGCGGCGCGCAAAGCGCGCGCGAAATACATGATATTGGCGAGGAGATTCCCGCCTTCCCGGGGGGTGGTGGCGCCTTCCATCGGATTATTTCGCGCCGGCGAGTTCGGCCTTGACCTGGGACAGCAGGCGCTCGGCCTCGCTGCCCTGGATCTTGGCGATGTCGTCCTGGTATTTGAGCAGCACGCCGAGCGTGTCGTTGATCGCCTCGGGCGTCAGCGCCAGCACGTCGAGCTGCGAGAGGGCGTGGGCCCAGTCGATGGTCTCGGCGATGCCCGGCAGCTTGAACAGGTCGGGCGTGGCGCGCAGCTTCTGGACGAAGGCCACCACCTCGCGCGAGAGAGCGGCGGCGGTTCCCGGCGCCTTGAGCTTGAGGATCGCCAGCTCGCGCTCGGCGTTGGGATAGTCGATCCAGTAATAGAAGCAGCGGCGCTTCAGCGCGTCGTGAATCTCGCGCGTGCGGTTGGAGGTGATGACGACGATGGGCGGCTCCTTCGCCTTGACCGTGCCGAGTTCGGGGATCGAGACCTGGAAATCGGACAGCACCTCGAGCAGATAGGCCTCGAACGGCTCGTCGGCGCGGTCGAGCTCGTCGATCAGCAGCACCGGCGGGCCGGCGATGTCGGGCTTCAGCGCCTGGAGCAGCGGGCGTTCGATCAGGAATTTCTCGGAGAAAATTTCCTCTTCGACCGTGTCCTTGCTTTCGCGGCCGGATTCGGCGAGGCGGATCTCGATCATCTGCCGCGCATAGTTCCATTCATAGACCGCGGAGGCGACGTCGAGCCCTTCGTAGCATTGCAGGCGGATGAGCTTGCGGCCGAGCGTTTCGGCCAGGACCTTGGCGATCTCGGTCTTGCCGGTGCCGGCCTCGCCCTCGAGGAACAGCGGGCGTTTCAGCGACAACGCCAGATGCACGGCGGTGGCCAGGCTGCGGTCGGCGACATAGCTGCCCTTGCCCAGCAGGGCGAGGGTGTCGGAGACGGATTTGGCTGCGGCGGTCATGCCTCTTATGTAGAGGAAACGGATCGAAACTTCCACCTGCGCAAGGCCGTAAGGCATTGGTGCGGCGCGCCTACTCTGCTATGCCTAGACCCGCCGCCGGCCTTTCGGTTGCGGCGGCTGGGATCTTCCGGAGGTTGGCGGCGATGTTTCCCGAACGGTTGCGCGAAGGCTATCGCGCGTTCCGCGGCGGGCGCTTCGCCGGCGAGCGCTCGCGCTACGAAACGCTTGCCCGCACCGGCCAGCGGCCCGAAATCGTCGTCATCGGCTGCATCGATTCGCGCGCCGCGCCCGAGGCGATCTTTGACGCCGCGCCGGGCGAGCTGCTGGTGGTGCGCAACGTCGCCAATTTGGTGCCGCCATACGCGACCGACCGGGAGTCGCCCCTCAGCACGAGTGCCGCGCTCGAATTCGCGGTGCAGGCGCTGCGCGTCCGGCATGTCGTCGTGCTCGGCCACGCTTTCTGTGGCGGCATCGAGGCCTTCGCCGGCGGTCGGGCGCCGCTGTCGCCGGGCGACTTCATCGGCCGGTGGATGTCGCTGGTCGCTCCGGCGGCGGCGTCGCTCGGCCCGCGTAGCGCGGATGACGGCAACTACCTGCGCCGGCTCGAACTGGCGGCGATCGAGCACAGCCTCGCGAACCTAATGACGTTTCCTTGGATCCGCGCGCGGGTCGAGCGCGGAGAGCTCGAATTACACGGCGCCTATTTCGGCGTCGCCACCGGCCGCCTGCTGGTGCGCGATCCCGCGACCGGCCGCTTCGAGCCGGCGGGCGAAGGGAATGACTGAGTTCGATTTAGCCGAGGCGACTTTTTATCCTGCCGCGGCGACCGCCCGCCGCGCCATCACGCCGACCAGATGGGCGCGATATTCGGCGCTGGCGTGGATGTCGGCGTTGAGCCCGTCGGCTTTCTGCGCCACGCCCTTGATGGCGTCGGCGGAGAAATTCTTGGCGAGCGCCGCTTCCATCTCCTTCTGGCGGAACACCACCGGCCCGGCGCCGGTGATGGCGACGCGCGCGCCGTCCTTGGTCTTGGCCGCGAACACGCCGACGATGGCGTAGCGCGAGGCCGGGTTGCGGAATTTCTCGTAAGCGGCTTTTTCCGGCACGGGAAATGACACCGCCGTCACGATCTCGCCGGGCTCGAGCGCGGTCTCGAACATGCCCTTGAAGAACGCATCGGCCGAAACCTTGCGCTTGTTGGTGACGACGGTCGCGTTCAACGCGACCAACGCCGCCGGGTAATCCGCCGCCGGGTCGTTGTTGGAGATCGAGCCGCCGATCGTGCCGCGATTGCGCACCGCGGGATCACCGATGAGCGAGGCCAAATGCGCGAGCGCCGGGATCGCTTTCTTGACCTCGGCCGATTCAGCTACCTCGACATGCCGCGTCATGGCGCCGATCACCACGGCGTTGCCGTCCAGCTTGATGCCCTTCAACTCCGCTATCCCGCCCAGATCGACCAGGTCGCTCGGCTTGGCCAGGCGCTGCTTCAATGTCGGGATCAGCGTCATGCCGCCCGCGACCAACTTGCCCTCGGCGGCCTTGGCCAGCACGCTCGCCGCCTCGGCGACGCTTTTGGCCTTCTGGTAGTTGAAATCGTACATCGCTCTCTCCCTCGAATTCGTTCAGGCGGCGCGCTTCGCCGCGCCCTTGATGGCTTGCCACACGCGCTCGGCCGTGGCCGGCATCTGCAGATCGTGGATCCCGAGCGGCATCAGCGCGTTCACCACCGCGTTCATCACCGCGCCAGGCGATCCGATGGCGCCGGCCTCGCCGCAGCCTTTGACGCCCAAAGGGTTGTGCGTGCACAGCGTGGCGTGGGTCGAGACATCGAAAGAGGGCAGATCGGCGGCGCGCGGCATGCGGTAATCCATGTAGGAGCCGGTCAGAAGCTGGCCGCTTTCGGTGTCGTAGCGGCATTCCTCGAACAGTGCCTGGCCGATGCCCTGGGCCAGCCCGCCATGCACCTGGCCGTCGACGATCATCGGATTGACGATGCGGCCGAAATCGTCGGCGGCGGTGAAGCGTTTGAGCTCGACCGTGCCGGTGTCGGGATCGATCTCGACCTCGGCGATATGCGCGCCCGAGGGGAAGGTGAAGTTCTTGGGATCGTAATAGGCGGTCTCGTCGAGGCCGGGCTCGAGCACGTCGAGCGGGTAATTGTGCGGCACATAGGCGGCGAAGGCGATCTCGCCGAAGGATTTCGACTTGTCGGTGCCGGCGACGGTGAACTTGCCGTCCTTGAACTCGATGTCGGCCTCGGCGGCCTCGAGCAGATGGGCGGCGATCTTCTTGCCCTTGGCCTCGACCTTGTCGAGCGCCTTGACCAACGCCGAGCCGCCGACCGGCAGCGAGCGCGAGCCGTAGGTGCCCATGCCGAAGGGCGTCTTGGCGCTGTCGCCATGCACCACATCGACCAGATCGATCGGCACTCCGAGTCGTTCCGACACCAGCTGGGCGAACGTGGTTTCGTGGCCCTGGCCGTGGCTGTGCGTGCCGGTGAAGACGGTGACGCTGCCGGTCGGGTTGACGCGGATCTCGCCGACCTCGTAAAGCCCGGCGCGCGCGCCGAGCGCGCCCGCCACCGCCGAAGGCGCGACGCCGCAGGCCTCTATATACGTCGCGAGGCCGATACCGCGCAGCTTGCCGCGTTTCTTGGCTTCGTCGCGGCGTTTTTCGAATCCCGCGTAGTCGGCGGCCTTGAGCGCCATGTCGAGGGTGGTGAAGTAGTCGCCGCTGTCATAGGCCAGCGCCACCGGCGTCTGGTAGGGATAGGCGTTCTTGGGGATGAAATTGCGGCGGCGTAATTCCGCCGGGTCGATCTTCAGCTCGCGCGCCGCCCGGTCGATGATCCGCTCCAGCACGTAGCTCGCCTCCGGCCGCCCGGCGCCGCGATAGGCGTCGACCGGCACGGTGTTGGTGAAGGCGGCCTTCACCTCGGCATAGATCGCCGGCGTGGTGTAGGTCCCGGCCAGGAGCGTGGCGTAGAGATAAGTCGGCACCGCCGGCGCGAAGGTCGAGATATAGCCGCCGAGATTGGCGATGGTCGACACCTTGAGCGCCAGGAATTTCCCGTCCTTGTCCAACGCCAGCTCGGCATGGGTGACGTGGTCGCGGCCATGCGCGTCGGAGACGAAGCTCTCGCTGCGCTCGGCGGTCCATTTGACCGGGCGCGCGAGCTTGCCCGCCGCCCAAGTGACCGCCGCTTCCTCGGCGTAATGGTAGATCTTGGAGCCGAAGCCGCCGCCGACATCGGGCGCCACCACGCGCAGCTTGCTTTCGGGCAGATGCAGCACGAAGGCGGCCATCAGCAGGCGGATGGCGTGCGGATTCTGGCTGGTGGTGTAGAGCGTGTAATCGCCGGTGCCGCGGTCGTATTCGCCGATATAGGCGCGCGGCTCCATCGCGTTGGGAATGAGCCGGTTGTTGATCATGTCGATCTTGGTCACATGCGCGGCCTTGGCGAAGGCGGCGGTGACCGGGGCCTCGTCGCCGATGTGCCAGTCGTAGCAGAGATTGCCGGGTGCGGCGTCGAACAGTAGCGGCGCGCCTTTCTTGAGCGCGGCCTCGGCCGAAGAGACGGCGGGCAGTTCCTTGTAATCGACCTCGACCAGATCGGCGGCTTCCTCGGCCTCGGCCTTGGTCTCGGCGATGACGACGGCCACCGGGTCGCCGACATGGCGCACGCGGCCGGTGGCCAACACCGGATGCGGCGGTTCGGCCATGGGCGAGCCGTCCTTGTTCTTGACGCCCCAGCCGCAGGGCAAGCCGCCGATGCCGGCGGCCGCCAGATCGGCGCCGGTATAGATCGCGACCACGCCTGGCGCGGCCTTCGCTTTCCTGGTGTCGACGCCGCGCAATTCGGCGTGGGCGTGCGGGCTGCGGAGGAACACGGCGTAAAGCTGGCCCGGCCGGTTGAGGTCGTCGGTGTAATGGCCGTTGCCGGTGAGGAAGCGGAGGTCTTCCTTACGGCGCACCGGGTCGCCGATCATGCGCATGCTCATGGCTGCGCCTTGGCCATCGCCTCCGCGCCGGCCTTTATCGCCTTGACGATGTTGTGATAGCCGGTGCAGCGGCAGATATTGCCCTCGAGCCATTCGCGGATCTGGTGCTCGGACGGGCTCTTGTTGTGCTTCACCAAATCGACCGCGCTCATCACCATGCCGGGCGTGCAGAAGCCGCATTGCAGGCCGTGATGCTCGCGGAAGGCGGCCTGCATCGGGTGGAGCTGGTCGCCCTTGGCCAGGCCCTCGATGGTCATCACATTGGCGCCTTCGGCCTGCACCGCCAGCATGGTGCAGCTTTTGATGCTGTCGCCGTTGACGATGACGACGCAGGCGCCGCACTGGCTGGTGTCGCAGCCAACATGGGTTCCGGTCAGCCCCAGAATTTCGCGCAGGAACTGGACCAGCAAGGTGCGCGGCTCGACGGTGCCGGAAGCCTTCTTGCCGTTCACGGTCATGGATACGCTGGGCATGGTCGAAAGCCTCCCTCGAAGTGTTTTATCGGGCCCCGGACCGGATGTGGCGGCGCGGCCTCTTTATGGACCCAAGTTTTCCGCCCGGCGGGCGCCGCCGTCAAGCGTCAGTGGACGAAGAAATAGAGCACGCCCGCCACCAGCGCCGCCAGGATGGTCACCCACAGGATGGGCGGCAGGCGGCGGCCCTCCTGGTGGGCGAGCAGCTCGGTCGGAGTGGGCGGATGGGGCGCGCGGTCGTCCGCCAGAATGGCGGCGGGGGCCTGGGCCTGTGATGGAGCGGCGGCCAGCACGGGGGTAGGAGCGGGGGCAGCGGCTGCAACCGCGGGGCCGCCCACCAGGGCGGCGAATTTGGAAAAGAAGTCATCCGCCATCTTGCGCGCCGTGCCGTCGATCAGCCGCGAGCCGATCTGTGCCAGCTTGCCGCCGATCTGCGCCTCGACCTTATATGTCAGTTTGGTTGCGGCGCCTTCGTCGCTCAGATGCACCGTGGCGCCGCCCTTGGCGAAGCCGGCGGCGCCGCCCGAACCCTCGCCGCTGATGCGGTAGCCGTTGGGCGGATCGAGCTCCGACAGCGTCACCTTGCCGGAGAAATGCGCGCTGACCGGGCCGACCCGCGCATGCACCTTGGCGGCGAATTCGGTGTCCGAGGTCTTCAGCAGCTCCTCGCAGCCGGCGATGCATTGCTTGAGGATGACGGGGTCGTTGAGCGCGCTCCACACCTTGGCGCGCGGCGCGGTGATGAGGTATTCGCCGGTCATGTCCATGGCGTTTTCCTTCCTTCCCCCCGGGAGAAGCTAATCCCGCGCCGTGACCGGAGCAAGTACGGGGCGGCATCCGCCGGGATTGACTTCGAGCGCGCCCCGGCGATGCTAGCGGCGTCTGATATCGAGAACGCGCGGGGGCAATGCCTTATACGACACTCGCCTGGGGGTTGCCTTTCGTCGGGCTGCTGCTGACCATCGCCGCGGCGCCGCTGGCGGTTCCGGGACTGTGGAGCCGGCATTACGGCAAGCTGGTCGCGTTCTGGGCGCTGGCCTTCGTCGCGCCCGATGCGCTGATCGAGGGCGCCGGCGCCGCTTCGCGGCGGCTCCTGGACATGGCGCTCAACACCTATCTGCCTTTCGTGCTGTTGCTGGGCGCCTTGTTCGTCATCACCGGGGGCTTGCGCATCCGCGGCGCGCCGCACGGCACGCCCGGCGTCAACACCGCGCTCTTGGCAATCAGCACCGCGGTGGCGAGCTGCATCGGCACGCCAGGCGCGGCGATGCTGATGCTGCGGCCGCTGGTGCGCGCCAACCGCCACCGCGCGCGGGCTGGACACGTCTATGTCTTCTTTATTTTCCTGGTCTGCAACATCGGCGGCGCGCTGACGCCGCTCGGCAATCCGCCGCTGTTCCTGGGCTATCTGCGCGGCGTGCCGTTCTTCTGGCCGGTGATGCACCTGTTCGCGCCGACGGCGGTGCTGGTGGCGGCGGTGCTGGCGGTGTTCTACGCCGTCGACTGTTTTATCTACCGGCTTCATCCGAAATCCGGCGACATTCTGCCGCAAATCGAGAAACTGAGCGTCGACGGCGGCGTCAACCTGTTGCTGCTGCTGGGCGCGGCGCTCGCCATGATGCTGCGCAGTTTCTGGTCCTGGACCGGCGCGCTCGATCTCTACGGCGTGCGATGGAGCTTCGACGACATCCTGGCCGATGCGCTGTTCATCCTCTTGGGAGCGCTGTCGCTCAAGCTCACCCATAAGGCGACGCGGCAGGAAAACGCCTTCGTGTGGACGCCGATCGTCGAGATATCGATCCTGTTCGCCGCGATCTTCGTCGCCTTGATCCCGGTCGATGCCATCATGGCGGCGGGCCAGGCCGGGCCGGGGCACGCCCTGTTCAACGCCATGTTCGACGCGGGCCGGCCGATGGTGCCGTTGTTCTACCTGCTGCCGGGGTTGCTCTCCGCGGTGCTCGACAACGCGCCGGCCTATCTCGTGTTTTTCGGCCTGGCCGGCGACGACGCCAAGCTGCTCACCGGGCCGTTGGCGCTGACGCTGGCCGCGATCTCGGCCGGCGCCAGCTATTTCGGCGCCATGACCTATATCGGCAACGCGCCCAATCTGATGGTGAAGTCGATCGTCGAGAGCTACGGCGTCAAGATGCCGAACTTCTTCGCCTATATGGCGTGGTCGTGCCTTTGCCTGCTGCCGCTGCTACTGGCGGTGATGGCGGTGTTCTTCCGCTAGCGCTTGCGCACCAGCGAAACGCCGTCGCCGATGGCCAAAAGGCTCAGATCGATGCGTTCGTCGGCGCGCAGCTTGGCGTTCAAAGCCTTCAACGCTTCGGTGTCGCGGTCGCTCGCGCTTGCCTGGGCGACGCTGCCGCCCCACAGCATGTTGTCGAACACCATCAGCCCGTCGGGGTGAAGCAGGCGCAGCCCGGCCTCGTAATAGCGGTCGTAATTGTCCTTGTCGGCGTCGATGAAGATGAAGTCGAAGGTGCCGGGGGATCCGGCGGCGATCAGCTTCTCGAGCGTCTTCAGCGCCGGGGCGAGTTGCAGGTCGATCTTGTCCGCGACGCCGGCTTCTTTCCAGTAACGCTTGGCGATGGCCGTCGTCTTGGCGTTGGTGTCGCAGCAGATGAGCGAGCCGTCCGCGGGCAGCGCGCTCGCCACCCACAGCGCGCTGTAGCCGGTGAAGGTGCCGATTTCGAGGCAGCGCCGCGCGCGCACCAGCTTCACCAGGAAGGCCATAAACTGGCCCTGTTCGGGCGGAATCTGCATGCTGCCCGAGGGCAGGGCGGCGGTCTCCTCCCTGAGCCGCTTCATCAGCGGCGTCTCGCGCAAGGAAACCGAAAGGATGTAGTCGTAAAGCTTGGGCGTTAAATCCAGGATGCGGACGGTCATGGAGTCTCCCCGAAGGGCGGCATCCTTGCGCTTTTCATGCTAAGCGTATAGGGGATTTCGGCCACGGTTTCGGGGCGTAGCTCAGCCTGGTAGAGCGCCAGCTTTGGGAGCTGGATGCCGCAAGTTCAAATCTTGCCGCCCCGACCACCGGGGCGTTCGGGGATGAAGGACATAAGAGAGGTTATCGGTTCCATGCCGCGCGCCATGATCTACCGCCCTTCCAAGACCGCCATGCAATCGGGCAAGGCGGGAACCGGTCAATGGCGGCTGGAATACGAAACCGCCACCCCGCGCGAACCCGACCCGCTGATGGGCTGGGCGAGCGCCGCCGACACCCTCAACGAGGTGCATCTGCGTTTCGAGACGCTCGACGAGGCGGTGGCTTTCGCGCAAAAGCACGGCATCGAATTCGACGTGATCAAGCCGCGCGAACCGCGTTTGAGACCCAAGAGCTATTCCGATAATTTCCGCTGGCAGCGGCCGAGCTGACGGCGGATGGTTTTGCGCCGCGCCCATAGCTCAGAGGATAGAGCAGCCGCCTTCTAAGCGGCAGGTCGGAGGTTCGAGTCCTCCTGGGCGCGCCAATCATCCCAAGGCCTGGGCGATCGCCATTCCGACTCCTTGAGCCGATTTCGGCCGCCGGCAAATGACGCGTCGAATCCGGACAGGAATCGAGAATCGTATCCGGGCGAATAGAATCCTGTTCACGACTCGATTCCGGTGAGATGCCGAATCGGGAAATCGCCGGCAACTTTGGTTACGCTGCTCACGCGTCCAATGCGATTGAGCGCGGCGGGACGCGGAAATCGGAGGGACCGATGGAGCGGCGTCGAAATGTAACTCCTTGGCTGATCATTTCACTGATGATCTCGCTCGCCGCGTTCGGCGCGGGGTTGGTGGCGTTTGGCGGTTTCGGAGCGCAACACAGCGACATGGCGGGGTTGGCGTTTCTGGCCGTCACCCTCGCGCTCGGCATCGTTTGGCTTTTCATGCTGATCATCGCGCTTTTCGTTCACCGTTGGCGCGGCCTCGAGCTGCTGATCGGCGCGCCATTTGCCCTGTGTTGGCCGACGCTGTTGGTACTATTCACGCACGTCATGGCCAATCAGTCGATCGCCAATGGCGGCTAGAAAATAGCCCCGCGGCATCGCGACGGCGGGGCCGTTGGGCGAATTCTCTCCGATGCTCGGCTTGAGGCCGATTCTCGACGGACGCGATTGATCGCTGCTCAGCGCCGCCGCGTACCGAGTTGCGCCTTGATCATCGCCTTGGCCGCGGATGCCAGCGCCCGGCCGGGGCCGCGCGCGCCGAATGTCACCGCGCAGGAATAAGTTCCCTCGATCAACAGCGTGAGCTGATCGGCGAGCAGCACCGGATCGCGGGCGCGCGCCGCCTTGGCGAGGACGCGCAGGCGGCGGCGCATTTCGCGCTTGTTGGCCAATGCGACGCGCCGTCCGGGATGGCCGCGTTCAGGGAATTCGGTCGCGGCGTTGGTGAACGGGCAGCCGCGCCAAGCAAAGCGCCTCGAGCGCCGGTCGATCAATGCGGCCAGGGCCAATAGCTGTTTTCGCGGCTGGCCGGAATGGCGCGCCACCGTCGCGTTCCACCATTGCCAGTAAAGCGCCGAGCGCTCTCGCAGATAAGCCGCCACCAGCTCGTCCTTCGACGGGAAGCTGCGGTAGAGGCTCATCTTGGCGACGCCGGCGGCGGCGATCACCTCGTCGATGCCGACCGAGCGGATGCCGCGGCGGTAAAACAGCTCGTTCGCCACGTCGAGCAGGCGCGCGCGCGGCGACGCCCCCAAGGCGGCGCCGGCCGCCGGGGGTTGAAGAATCGGAGCGTGGTCCACCGCAAGACGCATGAGACTTGACACGATACAGACCGGTCTGTATCTTGTCAAGAATAGAGACAGATCGGTCTCATTCACGCGGGTGCGGGCGCCTCGCGCAACCCGCGAACGAGGAAATTCCCATGATCGTCGCGCGCTGGACTTCGAGCCGCTTCCATTATGCGTGGGTGGTCGCAGCGGTGGTGTTCCTGTCGCTGCTCGCCGCCGCGGGCATTCGCGCCACGCCCGGCGTGCTGATCGTGCCGCTGGAGCAGGCCTTCGGCTGGAGCCCCGCCACCATCTCGCTGGCGGTGGCGATCAACTTGCTGCTGTTCGGCCTGATGGGGCCTTTCGCCGCGGCGCTGATGCAGCGCTTCGGCATCCGGCGCGTCGTCTTGTCCGGGCTCGCGCTGCTGAGCGTCAGCACCGCCGCCAGCAGCCTGATGACCACGGCCTGGCAGCTGGTGTTGTGCTGGGGCGTGCTGGTCGGGCTCGGCTCGGGCATGATTTCGATGGTGCTCGGCGCGACGGTGGCGAACCGCTGGTTCGTCGAGCGGCGTGGTCTCGCCATGGGCATTTTCGCCGCCGCCAACGCCACCGGACAGCTCGTCTTCCTGCCGATGCTGGGGGCGGTGGTTGAAAGCGACGGCTGGCGCCCCGTGACCTGGATCGTGGCGGCGGCGGCGGCGGCGATCATCCCGATCGTCTATTTCCTGCTGCCCAACGGTCCGGCCGATGTCGGGCATGTGCCTTACGGCCACACCGGCGCCGCGCCGCTTCCGGCGCCGCCGTCCAATCCGCTCACCATCGCCTTCAGCGCGCTCGGCCTCGGCACCAAATCGCGCGATTTCTGGCTGCTCTTCGCCAGTTTCTTCGTTTGCGGTGCCAGCACCAACGGGCTGATCGGCACCCACCTGATCTCCTATTGCCTCGATCAGGGCATTCCCGAAGTGCGCGCGGCGGGGCTGCTGGCCTTGATGGGCATCTTCGATCTCGCCGGCACGACCGGGTCGGGCTGGCTGACCGACCGCTACGACAGCCGCGTGCTGCTGTTCTGGTATTACGGGCTGCGCGGCCTGTCGCTGCTGTTCCTGCCGTTCTCGGGGTTCAACGCCTATACGCTGTCGATCTTCGCGGTGTTCTACGGCCTCGACTGGCTCGCGACGGTGCCGCCGACCGTGCGGCTGGCGACCAACGCTTTCGGCAAGCAGACCGCACCGGTGATCTTTGGCTGGATCTTCGTCGGTCATCAACTCGGCGCGGCGAGCATCGCCGTGATCGCGGGAACCTTGCGCGCCATGCTCGGCACCTATGGCGTGCCGGTCACGATCTCGGGCGTGCTGTGTCTGTTGGCGGCGTTCGGGGTGTTGTTGATCGGACGCAAGCCGCGCGCGGCCGATCCGGGCAGGAGTTCGGTCGCCGCCGGCGCCTGAATCGAGATTGGGTTCGCGCCGCGGCGTTCGCGGCGAGGCGGCTACGCCGCCTGCTTGCCGTCCTTGAGCCAGGCTTCGACCCGTTCGGCGCTTTGCGGCCTGGCATAAAGATAGCCCTGCTGCTTATTCACGCCGAAGCCTTCCAGGATTTGCGCGATCTGTTCGGTCTCGACGCCCTCGGCGATGCATTCGAGCTGCATGTTGCGCGCGAGGTCGGCGACCGATTTGACGATGGCGGCGGCGTCGCGCGAAACCGGCAGGTCGACGACGAAGGAGTGATCGATCTTGATGCTGGAAAACGGCAATTGCCGCAGCCGCTTGAGCGAGGAATAGCCGGTGCCGAAATCGTCGATCGCGAGACCGAATCCTTTCAACCGCAGACGGCTGAACACGTCCATGTTGTTGAGATGGTCGCTCGAGGCGGCGGTCTCGGTGAGCTCCAGCGAAAAGCGTTCGGGTGGAACCTTGACCCGGCGCAGAATGCCCTCGACGCGGTCGGGAAAATCGCGCTGATCGAGATTTTTTCCGGATACGTTCACGGCGATGGACGTCTCGATCCCGGCGGCGCGGAAGCGGACATAGTCGCGCGCCGCATTGGCCAGCACCCAATCTGTCAACGCGTCGATCGTCTCCGCCGATTTCTCGGCCAGCGGGATGAACCGGTCGGGTGCAATCCTGCCATGAGCGGGATGGTTCCAGCGCACCAGCGCCTCAAGCATCAATACGCGACGCGGCCGGCGCTCCACGATCGGCTGGTATTCGAGGAACAGCTCGTTGGCGCGGACGGCATCGAGCACGCGCTCGGCCGAAAGCGGCCTGAGCTGTTGGGCGAGGCGGATGAACAGCGCGTTGATTTCGTCGAGCCGGATCGGCTTGGTCATAGTGGCGGCGATATCGAGCCCCATCTCGCGTCCGATCTGTGCCGCGGCGGTCAACACGCGTCCGTCGAACTCGCTCATCAGCAGAATGGGGTTTCGGAAGCGCTGCTCGTTGAGGAAATGGAGCTGCTCGATGCCGTTATCGGCGCCGATCTGCAAGTCGAGCACGACGACGTCGGGGCGCGTGGCGAGGTAATGCGACCGGAAAGCGGCAATGCGCGTGGCGCTTTGTGTCTGGAATCCGGCCGTGTGCGCCGCGCGGCAGACGAAGCGGCCGACCGCCGGATCGTCGTCGAGCACCAAAGTGCGCATCAGGTTTCTTTAGTCGCCAGCGCCACGCCGAGCAGCCGGTTCACCACCGCATAGAATTCCACCGCGCGCACCGGTTTCGTCAGTACCTCGTCGGCGCCGAGCTCGCGCGCCGCGGCTAGGTAATTGGGTCCGCCGTAACCGCCGCTGCCGGAAATGGCGAGGATCTTCACCGTCGGCGAGATACGGCGCAGCTCGCGGATGGTCTCGATGCCTTCCTTGTTGGGCATGAGGATGTCGGTGATGACCAGATCCGGCCGGTACAAGGAGTACAGCGCTACCCCTTCGACGCCATCCGCGGCGGCATAAGGATGATGTCCGGCGCTATCGAGCATGCGCAGCAGCATCCGCCGCATCTCGGCACTGTCATCGATCACCAATACGGTCGCCATGGCGACATATCCCCGGATGCTTGTGCGCGGCGGCTGAATGAAGAATCTCGAAGAATTCGGGCCGATTTGACCAGAACGCCTGGAGATTGCTCTTCCAGTATTACGAACCCGTAAAAAGGGTAGGGACAAATTGATTAAAAATCAACGAATCGCAGTCAAAGACTGTATTCGCCAACGATACTCTGCCGCGGCGCGTTAATTCGCCCGCCCTGATCTTGGTCGCCGTTAATCTTCGTGAATTTTGTGGGCTGTGGATTGCGTGAATTACGGGGATGATTGTCACGGCAGCGCCGCAAATCCGGAACATTTTCGAAGCGTTGGACTGTTAGAGAATTCGGGATGAGTTCGTTTCAACCCGCCCGAGGTCACGCATGCTTCTGATGCTTCATCCCTTCGCGCTCCGCAGAGTGGCGAAAAACGCCGCCGTCGCCGGCCCGATCGACCCGGTGGCGTTAACTATGATGGCGGTGAACCAACTCGGCCCGGCCACCATCCGCACCGCGACCAACGGCAAGTCGCTCAAGGTCGAGGTCAAGGACGAGCGCGTGGCGCAGATCTTCCGTGCCGCGCTCGAGGAGATGCAGAAGACGCGCTCGACCGACCGGTTGGTGGATGTCGTCGTCGCCGCCACCTCGGGCGGAAACTGATCGGGCGTCAGCCGGAAGCCGCCAGCAATTGAAGCGCTCGCGCGGTGGCGGCGCGGCGGATATCGGCGCGGTCGCCTTTGAAGATTTGCCGCTCGGTCAGGGTTTTGCCGCCGCTTCGCGCCACGCCGAAATAGACCAGCCCGACCGGCTTATCCTTGGTCCCGCCCGAAGGACCGGCGATGCCGGTGACGGCGACGGCAATGTCGACCGGCGCCTTGGCGAGCGCGCCTTCAGCCATCGCCGCCGCGGTCTCGGCGCTGACCGCGCCGTGTTTCTCGATAAGTTCCCTGGGCACGCCGAGCAATTCGCTCTTGGCGCGGTTAGAATACGTCACGAAACCGCGTTCGACGACATCGGAAGCGCCGGCTATGTCCGTCAACGCCGCCGCAACCATGCCGCCGGTGCAGGATTCGGCGGTGGCGAGGGTCCAGCCCTTGGCGCGGCAGCGCACCAGCACGGTTTCGGCCAGGCGGTGGAGATTGTCAGCGGGCAAGGACATGCTCCGTGACGATCAGGACGAGAGCGGCGTAAAGCCCGGCGGCGATGTCGTCGGCCATGACGCCGAACCCGCCGGGAAAACCCCGCTCGATGCGGCGGATCGGAAACGGCTTGGCGATGTCGAACAGGCGGAACAGCAAAAATCCAGCGAGGTAAAACAGCGGATCGAGCGGCGCCGGCACCAGCGCCAGCCATTGTCCCGCCACCTCGTCGACGACGATGAACGGCGCGTCCTTGACGCCGCTCGCCCGTTCGACGCAGCCCGCCGCCCAGCAGCCGGCGGCGAAAACCGCGGCGGCGGCGATCAGCAATCCCGCCGATCCGGCATAGGTTACGATGATCCAGGCGAAAGGCAGCGCCGCGAGCGAACCCCAGCTGCCCGGCGCCCAGGGCAGCAAACCGCTGCCGAACCAGGTGGCGAGTAGCGCCGCCGGGTTCGAGCACGGCAATCCGGTCCTGTGCATGGCCCTAGAACGGAAGGCGCAACGTCGCCACCGCCTGCGCGGCGATGCCTTCGCCGCGTCCGGTGAATCCCAGTTGCTCGGTCGTCGTCGCCTTGACGCTGACGCGCTTTTGGTCGAGTTCCAAAATCTCGGCGACGCGCTTCACCATGGCGGCCCGGTGCGGGCCGATCTTCGGCCGCTCGCAAATCAGCGTGACGTCGACATGGCTGATGGCGCCGCCCGCCTGTTTCACCAATTCGGCGGCATGGCGCAGGAATTTATGCGAAGGCGCGCCGCGCCATTGCGCGTCGCTCGGCGGGAAATGCACGCCGATATCGCCGGCGCCGAGCGCGCCCAATATGGCGTCGGTCAGCGCGTGCAGCCCGGCATCGGCGTCGGAATGGCCGATCAACGCCCGGTCGTGCGGCACCTTGACGCCGCAGAGCCAGACGTGATCGCCCGGCCCGAAGGCGTGCACGTCGAAGCCCTGGCCGGTGCGGACGTCGCCCAGACGCGCCGATAGAATGCGCGCCGCCCGCGCCAGGTCATCGGCCGTGGTCACCTTGATGTTGTCCTCGCAGCCTTCGATCAGCCGCACGGGCAAGCCGGCGCGCTCGGCAACCGCGGAATCGTCGGGCAAATCCTCGCCGATGACGCCGCGATGCGCGGCCAGTATGTCCTTGAAGTGGAATCCCTGCGGCGTTTGCGCGCGCCACAAATCGGCGCGCTCGACGGTTTGGGAGATCACGCCGCCGGCGCCGCGCTTCACCGTGTCGCGCACCGGCAGGGCAGGGATGGCGGCGGGCGATTCGTCGAGCGCCGCCAATACCCGGTCGACCAATCCGGCATCGAGAAAGGGCCGCGCGCCGTCATGCACCAGCACGCGCGCTGGGTTCAATACAGTCAGGCTTTCCAGCCCGAGACGCACGGAGTCCTGGCGCTTGGCGCCGCCAGCCACTGGCGGCAGGAGATCGAGGCCCTGCGTCGCCTGCTCATAATAGGCAGTGTCGCCGGGATCGAAGACGACGCGAACGGCGGAAATCCCCTGGTGGCGGGTTAAACTGTCGAGCGCGTGGCGCAACAGCATTTTGCCGCCGAGATCGAGATATTGCTTGGGCAAGGCCCCGCCCAGCCGTGTGCCGCGGCCGGCGGCGACGACAAGGGCGATACAGGAAGACATGGGCCGGAAAACTAGACTAAGCCCGCGCCGCTTGCCAGAAGCGCGGCTCGGAAGAACGTCAACGCAGCCCGAGCATCGCATCAGCAACCGGCGCTAAACCCACGAAACTGTGGCATATGCCGCGTAGCAAAAATCCCGGAGAAGATCCGATGCGCGCTCGGCCACAATGTTTGTGGATGAGCTTGGGGTTCCTCGTGATTCAGGTTGCATTGCAATATGATGACGCTATTCTATGCTCAATAAATAGACAAATGGCTGCGCTGCTTAAAAGATGAGCATAGTTCTAGGAAAGCTGCGGATCGAGGAACCGGTATTCCTGGCACCGATGTCAGGGGTGACCGATTTGCCGTTCCGGCGTCTGGTCAAATCCTTCGGCGCCGGGCTGGTGGTGTCGGAGATGATCGCCAGCGAGGCGATGATCCGCGAAAGCCGCCGCTCGCTCGCGATGGCGAAAAGCGAGCATGACGAGCAGCCGATGGCGGTGCAGCTCGCCGGCTGCGAGCCCGCGGTGATGGCCGAGGCGGCGAAGCTCAACGCCGACCGCGGCGCGGCCATTATCGACATCAATTTCGGCTGCCCGGTGAAAAAGGTGGTGAACGGTCACGCCGGTTCGGCGCTGATGCGCGACGAACTTCACGCCGCGCGCATTCTCGAAGCCACGGTCAAGGCGGTCGATCTTCCGGTGACGCTCAAGATGCGCACCGGCTGGGACGACAACAGCCGCAACGCGCCGCGCTTGGCCCGGATCGCGGAGGATTGCGGCATCCGCATGATCGCGGTGCACGGCCGCACGCGCTGCCAATTCTACGAGGGCAAATCGGACTGGGGGTTCATCCGCGCGGTGAAGGCGGCGGTGAAGATTCCGGTTATCGCCAATGGCGACATCGTGACGCTGGAAGATGCGCGCGAAGCGCTGGCCCAGTCGCAAGCCGACGGATTGATGATCGGCCGCGGCGCCTATGGCAAGCCGTGGTTCGTCCGGCAGGTGATTCATTTCCTTAAGACCGGCCACCGGCTCGCCGATCCGCCGCTCGGCGAGCAACTGGACGTGCTGCTGCGCCATTACGACGGCATGCTGGCCTATTACGGCGCCGATGCCGGCAGCCGCATGGCGCGCAAACACCTCGGCTGGTATTCAAGGGGCCTGCCGGGTTCGGCCGAATTCCGCGCCGCGATCAACCACGCCGTCGATCCCGCTGCGGTCAAGGCGATGATCCGCGCCTTCTATGCGCCGCTGATCGCGGTCAAGCAGGCGGCCTGACATGGCGCTCGGACGCGTCTTCAAGCGCAAACCTCCTGAGCTGCCGGTGGAAGCGGCGCTGATCCTGTCGGCTTTGCCGGATCCGGTGCTGGTGATCGACGAAGACGACCGGCTCGCCTATGTCAATTCGGCGGCGGAGAATTTTTTCGACAGCAGCGCGGCGACGCTGATCGGCGTCAAGCTCGCGGATTTTCTGCCGGCCGATGGGCCGCTTTTCGCGCTGATCGAAAGCGTGCGGCTGTCTGGCCACAGCGTGTCGGAATACGGCATCACGCTGGAGACGCCGCGCCTGCCGGCGGTGCGGTTCGTCAACATCCAGGCCGCGCCGTTATCCGAGCCGCATGACCGCGTGGTGGTGATGCTGCAGGAGCGCAGCATCGCCAACAAGATCGACCGCCAGCTGACTCACCGCAACGCCGCGCGCTCGGTGACCGCCATGGCTTCGATGCTGGCGCACGAGGTGAAGAATCCGCTTTCCGGCATTCGCGGCGCCGCGCAGTTGCTGGAGCAGAACGCCAACCCCAGCGACCGCGAACTGACGCGGCTCATCTGCGACGAGGCCGACCGCATCTGCGCGCTGGTCGACCGCATGGACGTGTTCTCCGACCAGCGGCCGCTCGAGCGCGCGGCGATCAACATCCACGAGGTCATGGAGCGCGTGCGGCGCGCGGCGGGCTCGGGCTTCGCCCGCCATGTCCGCTTCATCGAGGAATACGACCCGTCGCTGCCGCCGGTGCACGGCAACCGCGACCTGCTGATCCAGGTATTCCTCAACCTGGTCAAGAACGCGGCCGAGGCCGTGCCCGAAAAAGGCGGCGAAATCGAGCTTTCTACTTCCTATCAACACGGCGTGCGCCTGGCGGTAGCGGGCAGCGACAGCCGCGTGCATCTGCCGCTGGTGGTGTCGGTGATCGACAACGGCGAAGGCATTCCCGAGGATCTGCGCGCGCATCTGTTCGACGCCTTCGTCACCACCAAGCACAACGGCAAGGGGTTGGGATTGGCGCTAGTCGCCAAGGTGGTGGGCGATCATGGCGGCGTGATCGAATTCGACAGCCAGCCGCGCCGCACCATATTCCGCGTCTATCTGCCGGTGGTGCCGCACGGCGCCGCGCCGCGCCCGGGCGCCGCGGCGGCCGCGCCGCCGCCCAAGGCCGCGCCATGACCGAAGCTTCGACCATCCTGGTCGCCGACGACGACCGCGCCATCCGCACGGTGCTGACCCAGGCGCTCGGCCGCCTCGGCCACAATGTCCGCACCACCGGCAACGCCGCAACGTTGTGGCGGTGGGTGGAGGACGGCGACGGCGATCTGGTCATCACCGACGTGGTGATGCCGGACGAAAACGGGCTCGACCTCATCCCGCGCATCAAGAAGCTCAGGCCCGAATTGCGCATCATCGTCATGAGCGCGCAGAACACCTTGATGACGGCGGTCAAGGCGACCGAGCGCGGCGCCTTCGAATATCTGCCCAAGCCCTTCGATCTTCACGTGCTGGTCAATCTGGTCGAGCGCGCGCTGACCGCGCCGCATCCGGGGCCGCCGGTGTCGGCGGACAGCGCCGAGGCCGAGGAACAATTGCCGCTGATCGGCCGCTCGCCGGCGATGCAGGAAATCTATCGCGTGCTGGCGCGGCTCATGGGCACCGACTTGACGGTGATGATCACAGGCGAGAGCGGCACCGGCAAGGAGCTGGTGGCGCGCGCGTTGCACGATTACGGCAAGCGGCGTAACGGTCCCTTCGTCGCCGTCAACATGGCGGCGATTCCGCGCGAGCTGATCGAAAGCGACCTGTTCGGCCACGAGAAGGGCTCCTTCACCGGCGCCATGGCGCGCGGCGTCGGGCGTTTTGAGCAAGCGCAGGGCGGTACGCTGTTCCTCGATGAGATCGGCGACATGCCGTTGGAGGCGCAGACCCGGTTGCTGCGCGTGCTGCAACAGGGCGAATACACCACCGTCGGCGGCCGCACGCCGATCCGCGCCGATGTGCGCATCATCGCCGCGACCCATCGCGATCTTCGCCAGTCGATCCGCCAGGGCCTGTTCCGCGAGGATCTGTTCTACCGGCTGAACGTGGTGCCGATCCGGCTGCCGCCGCTGCGCGAGCGCACCGAGGACATTTCGGCGCTGGTGCGGCATTTCTTCCAGCTGGCGCAGAAAGAGGGCTTGCCGCTCAAGACGCTCGACCAGGCGGCGATGGAACGGCTCAAGAGCTATCGCTGGCCGGGCAATGTGCGCGAGCTCGAGAATTTGGTGCGCCGCGTCGCCGCGCTTTATTCGCAAGAGGTCATCGGCATCGACGCGATCGAAGCCGAGCTGGCGGAGACCGCGCCCGCCGCGACACCGAACGAGAACGTGGTCAATGAAGGACTGTCCGCCGCCGCCGAGCGCCATTTGCGCGATTACTTCTCGGCGCACAAAGGCGGGCTGCCCCCGGCCGGGCTTTATGACCGGGTGTTGCGCGAGATCGAGCGCCCCTTGATCCAGCTCACCCTGGGTGCAACCCGCGGCAATCAGGTGCGGGCGGCCCAGCTGCTTGGCCTCAACCGCAATACCCTGCGCAAGAAAATCCGCGAACTCGACATCGATATCGGCCGCGGACTGAAGTAAACCGCGCTCGAAACCGGTTAATTTGATCGTAAAACAAGCCGCTTCCCGGCGGCGTGGCTTTTGTGCAACAGTGTTGTACAACAGTCCGGATACCGGCTGGGGGAGAGCGTCAATACCCATATGAGCGTTTCGCGGGAAATCATGCTGTGGTCGCAGCGGGTGCGGCTGCCGCGCAAGCTGGCGATGGCGCTGGGCGCGGCGACGCTGCTGTCGGTCCTGATCACCGTCGCCATGCTGCGCGAAATTTCGCCCTTCGACAGCCGCCCGCATCTCGACCAGCTCATCCTGCTGGTCAATCTGGTCCTGCTGCTGCCCTTGATCGCCGTGGTCGCCTGGCGGCTGGTGCAGGTCTGGGCGGAGCGCCGACGCGGCCTCGCCGGTTCGCGCATCCACATCCGCCTGGTCGTGCTGTTCAGCCTGGTGGCGGTGATCCCAACCATCATCGTCGCCGTCTTCTCCTACATGATGTTCAGCTTCGGCGTTCAGGCCTGGTTCAGCGAGCGCGTGCGCACCGCCTTGCAGGAATCGCTGGCGGTCGCCGAGGCCTATCTGCACGAGCATCAGC
>Ga0181531_10000777_pt1 | contig 21060 bp, 12 predicted proteins | sample PEATcosm2014_Bin_38_FD_119743 | JGI IMG/M metagenome (GOLD analysis project Ga0181531, IMG submission 119743) | Peatland microbial communities from MTU Mesocosm Facility, Houghton, MI, USA - PEATcosm2014_Bin11_10_metaG | ecosystem: Environmental > Terrestrial > Soil > Wetlands > Peat | place... | reverse complement strand
CGTGGCTGAGGTCGTGCTGGAGCCGGATCTGGAGGAGCGGGTGGTTGGGACTCCGCCGGAGCTGGAGAAGTTTCTGCGAGAGGATCGCGGGCTGAGGAAGTGGTACGGCCAGCTCAGCGATTCATATCGGAAAGCGTTTGCGGATCGGGTAACACAAGTGAAGAGCCCGGAGTCGCGGAGGGCGCGGGCGGAGCAACTGGCTGAGATGATGCTGCTGGCGATGGAGGGGGAGCGAATGCTGCCGCCGATTCTGGAGGCGGCGTTTTTGCGGCAGCCGGCGGCGCGGGAGGGATGGCGGTCGATGACGGCAGTGCAGCGGCGCGGGCACCTGCTGGGAATCTTCTATTACCAGAGTCCGGAATCGCGGCAGAAGCGGACGCAGAAGGCGGTCGATGAGGCCCGGCGGATTGCGGCGAAAAAGGCTGGGCTGCGCTGATCGGGGGCGGGAGCGGGTTGGGATTTCCTCGGGTTGAAGCGGGAGAGGGGGCTGCCTGAGGACAGGTGTGGCAAGGCTGGGCCTGACAGCGATAACCGTGTAGTACCTTTCGGATTCGGTTAACAGTGGCGGGGGAGACAAAGGCAGGGCGGTCAATAGCCCGGTTGCCACTGGCATGTCTGAAGCGGTGGTTTTGCCTGGGGGTTCGGTTCAAAAGGAACGGAGCTGGGCCAGGGACGCCAGCCCTCTGGAACAGAACAGCTTTGCTTTGAGGCGATTCGCTGGAAATGGGGCTTAGGGCAGGGGATAGGGCCAGCTGAGAGGGTGGGAGGGGCAAGAGAGGGGTGGTGATCGGAGGAGCAAATGTTGAATACTTAGATAATACCGACAAGGGCCAACAAGGCGGCAGATTAGCAGATATAGTCCCAGCTGTGGGGAGAAGTCTCTACCACGACAGGGTTAGACAGGTACAACTTTTGTAGGGGGAGTACTACAGTCATGAAAACAGCCATTAAGTCGCTTATTCTCGGAATGTGTATTGCTGGTGCGACCGCTTCGTTCGCTACATCGCATGCTCGGTTCTCGGCGATGCCGATTCCGACGTGCGATCCAGGAAAGATTTGCCCGCCCATGGCGATGCCGATTCCGACCTGCGACCCGGGTAAGATTTGCCCGCCAGCGGCAATGCCAATCCCGACGTGCGATCCTGGGAAGATTTGCCCGCCCGTGGGGAGCAGATAAGGCGGCAGAGCACAAACCAGTACTACGGTAACCAAAGCTACCACAAAAGTGGCAGGTTTGAAGACCGTTTGACTGAGGATTTTCCTTGAGCCGGTAATGCTCGTTCGTTATCCTCGTAACTCTGAGAGGACAACGATGGAGCACCTGCAGGATATTCTCATCAGGCTTGAGCCGTTACTCGTATCGCTGGCGGCCTTCGCGTTTTTCAAGTCCCGATCGGCCCGCCGGTTGCCAGCCATGGCGACCTTCCTCGTTGTTTACCTTGTTTCTGACATCTATCTCGAGGTTGTTTATAATTTCGGTGGCGCCATCGCGTCGACGACTTCTCCGCGATATGTGTTTTACTTCTGGGGCTACTGGATCACCTACGTTGCGAAAACGATCGCGATCTTCTTTGTAGTGCAGGAAGTCTTTAAGCGGGTGATGGAGCCGATTCCGGGGCTTCGCCGGCTCGGCCTGATGGCATTCCGGTGGATCAGCGTGGTATCGATTGTGGTGGCGGTGGGCGGGGTAGCGCTGCCGAACGCGCTGGCGAGCCACAGCGACAGCACCAGCAAGTTCGGCCCAATCTGCGTACAGACGATGCGTTGCGTGAGCGTGATGGAACTGTGCCTGCTGGCATTCCTGGCTCTCTCGATTCACTCACTGGGGCGGTCGTTCCGGAGCCGGCTGTTTGGCATCGGACTTGGGTTTGGCGCGCAGGCGGCGACAGAATTGATCTTCTCAGCAATTCCGGCCAGTTGCCCGGGACTCACTTCCTTATCGAATATTTCACAGCAGGCCGTTACTTCGGTCGTACTGGTGACGTGGGCCTCATACTTCCTGCTTCGCGAGCCGGAAGCAGATCGCAACATGATCGTGCTGCCACCGAGCTCGATGCTGGCTCGGTGGAACGCGCTGGCCAAGGGGCTGGGGCAGATGCCCGAGCCGGTGATGGCTGGAGCGCCGACGGGCTTCTTCCTTCAGGACATCGAAGGGGTGGTCGATCGGGTGCTGGCCAAGAATCCTGTGGTTGTTCCACGATAAGCTGTCCGAAAAGCTGTTCCCTCCCCCCTGCACCACCGAAAGCCCTGGGATCGTCTCCCGGGGCTTTCGTTTGTGGGGGAGCAAGTATCCGCCGGTTGTAGGATTGGGCGACTCCGCGCGGTCGCTTCATTGCCGCCGTGAGAAACGAAGGACGATTGAAGAACGAGGAGATCAAGATGATTACGGTTACCTGGAGGCGGAGATCGCGCCAGGCAAGAACGGCGACGCCATAGCTTTTGACATCGAATTGCGAAATGCATCGGGGGAAAACACCGGCGATTTGAAGTGCTAAAGCCGTTTGGCGGAATCCAAACCGGATCGCGTGGCTTTCGAGCTACGAGAGCCTGGAACAATGGGAATCCCTGGCGGGGAAACTGATTGCCGATGCCGATTACATGGCGTCAGTTGCGAACAATAGCGCAACCTTCCTGCCTGGACCGGTACACGACGAACTATGGCGGGCGATTTGAGTTGAGCGGGGTGACGGGGATGTGAAATGAAAGGGCCGGATTCTGAGTCCGGCCCTATTAGTTTGAGAATGACGCGGGATTATTCGGCGGTGATGGCCTCAACGGCGACGAAGCGTCCGGTGCGGCCGCGATCGATGAACTTTACGCGGCCATCGATCTTGGCGAAAAGCGTGTCGTCGGAGCCGCGGCCGACATTAAGGCCGGGTTTGATTTTGGTGCCACGCTGGCGGACGATGATAGAGCCCCCGGTCACAACCTGTCCGGCGAAGAGCTTCACGCCGAGGCGCTGTGCGTTCGAGTCGCGGCCATTTTTGGAACTGCCTAAGCCTTTTTTGTGTGCCATTTCCTGATCCTTAGAATCCGCTTTGAGGCGGAGTGATTGAGCGCCGCGCTATGCGGTGTAGCTGTTGCCGTCGACTTGAATCTCGCTGATGCGGACCTGGGTGTAGCCCTGGCGGTGACCCTGGAGCTTCTTGTACTGCTTCTTGCGCTTGAAGTGGAAGACGAGGATCTTGTTGTCGCGGCCTTCGCGCACCACCGTGCCGAGGACCTTTGCCGATTGAGGCTTGACGAGCGAGCCGGCTTCGCCGGAGAAGCCGAGGACGTCGGCGAATTCGACTTTGCCATCGTCAGTGGCGGCGAGGCTTTCGACGTTGACGAGATCGCCTGGGGCGACCCGGTACTGCTTACCACCCGTGCGGATAACCGCGTACATAATTCCTCCAGCGCCCGCGACGATCCGATGAGAGCTGGCGGGCGCGAATCAAGATTCTGAGCTGGGCGGATACCTTGCTCCGGCGAGTTTCGCGTGAAGAAACGGCTGGAGGATCCCGGAGACAGGCGGGACGGGCAGATGCGCCAAACCACTTCAGTTTATCGGGATTGGCGGGGATGGTCAACGGTAACTCGTGTCGCCCCCGGTACCGGTCCGCAGCCGTGCCAGTCAGCTAAGGGCCGGCGAGCTTAAAGCCGGTCAGCTAAGGGCCGGCCAGCTTAGAGGCGGTCAGCGGATTCAGAGGTGCGGATCTAGTCCTGGGGAGGTGGAGTTTTCGATGCTCTTTTTGTTGCTCGGAGTTTCCAGAGGAGTTGGCGGAGGAGGCCGAGCCATTGGTGCAGGTCGGATGAAGAGAGGGCGAGGTGACGGATGAGTCGGCGGAGCTTCGCCTCGATCGAGGAGGCGGAGCGGCGGTGGGGATAGCCGTCGAAGGACAGAGCCTCGAGTACGAGGGCGATGAGGCGTTCTTTTTCACCGGACGTCGCGAGCGGTAGATTGGGGCTGGCGGGGTTGGGAGTGGTCGGGTTGGGAGTGGTCGGGTTGGGAGTGGCAGTGTTGGGCGATTCGTTGGTCCCTGGCGCTGGCGTTTCAGATGGATCGTGCGCGGCGATCTCATATAAGACGATGGCAACGGCCTGGCCGAGGTTCATGGAGGGGGTTTCGGTGCGGGTGGGGATGCGGAGCAGAAGCTGGCAATGGCTCAGGTCGTGATTGGACAGACCGACCTTTTCCGATCCGAAGAGGAGGGCGACTTTGGAGCCGGCGCGGAGGCGGGCGCGGACGATTTCCGCGGCAGCTTCGAGAATCGCGGGCAGTTGACTGCGGCGGGCACCGTCGGTTGTGCCCACGATGAGAGAACAGTCGGCGAGGGCGTCGGGGAGCTGCTCGAACTGCTGCGCTGCCTTGAGAACGGGCTCAGCGTTGACAGCGGACTTCGCTTGCTGAAAGGCGACCGCATATGGGTGCACGACGCGCAGGTGGGGGAAGCCGAAGTTGGACATGGCGCGGGCGGCTGCGCCGATATTGAGCGGGTTGCGGCTGTTGACGAGGACGACGCGCAGGCGGTCTTGTTCCGCGGGAGTGAGCACCGTAGGTCAGTCTATGACAGTGGCTGCGGCGACGGTTTGCCGCGCCAGGTGACACTCTCAGCAGAGTCGGAACTTTGTCCTGATCACCTCTCCGCGCGATGCAGGACTACGGGCATGCTGGTTGGGAAGCGCATGTTGGGGTTTCTCGATGGATCGGAGCCGTCCGGGGGCGGTCCGACTGCGGGGCGCGGGCCGGTGGGCTCGGGTGGCTGCGTCATTGGGAAGCCCAGGTCGACGGCGCGCTGCAGCTCGATCTGATCGCCCTCGAGAGTTCCGGAATAGGTGTTGTTTCCGGCTTTGAAGTAGACATTGTTGCCGTCGACTTTGCCGTCGGTGATGGGAATGGCCGCATCGCTTCCACCGAAGAAGCCGCCGCCCGCGCCTTCGACGGCGCCGGTGAGGGTGCTTCCCTGCTGATGGAGGGTGAAGACCATCGTGCCTTCGCCGATGAAGAGGGCCACGAGGCCAGTTGCGCCGCTCGAACCGGCGATGGGCCTCCACAGGCCGGTGATGCCAGGGCCTTCGGGAACCTCGCGCTTCCATGGGGCGATTTGGGGACGGAGGGTTGTTTCTTTCGCTGGGATGGTGACGGTAGCCGAGGTAAGGCCGGGAGACTCGGCGACGACCGAAATGCTGCCGGCCGTTTTTGCCGACTGGACCAGCGCCATGCAGTATCCGCAGAAGGCTTTGCGCACGGTGCCGCGATCGGATTCGTGATCGGTGGGATCGCCGTTGCCCACGCCTATTAGCTTGCCGGCTCCGGCTACGCGGAACTTGACGATGTTGCCGGTGGTGGGCAAAACGCGGCCCTGCGCGTCCTGGACCTCGACGCTGAACATGGCTACGTCTTCGCCATCGGCGCGCAGCTCCTGGCGGTCGGGTTTCATGACGAGCTTTGCGGCAGGGCCGGTGGTTTCGCGTTTGGTGGTCAAGACCACCTGGCCGGCTTTTGAGCCGCGGGCTTCGATGGCGCCGGGGGCATAGGGGACAACCCAGGCGACGTGCGAATCTTTCTTTACATCTTTTGCGCCGAGGCTGTTGCCGTTCAGGAAGAGCTCGACGCTGTCGAGATTCGAATAGACCCAGACGGCGATTTCTTTGCCCTCCATGCCCTCCCAGTTCCAGTGAGGAAAGAGGTGAAGGACGGGCTGCGAGGTCCACCAGGACTGGTAGTAGAAGAAGGAATCCTTGGGGAAACCGCAGGTGTCGATGATGCCGTACTGCGAGCTGATGTTGGGCCAGCCATTGGGCGAGGGCTCGCCGCGATAATCGAAACCGGTCCAGACGAAGCCGCCGGCGAGCCACTCCTGGGCATTGCAGAAGCGCCACCAGCCTTCGGCGGAAGCGCGGCCGGTAGTGGTGTACGGATCGTAGGAGCCGACGTAGCCCTTGTCGAAATCGGTAACGTAGATGCCGCGCGTGCCGACGGCGCTGACGGTTTCCGTGCCGATGACGGGTTTGTCGGGATGCGCTTTGTGATAGGCCGCGGCTTCAGGGTCCATGTAGTTGTAGCCCATCACGTCGCACTCGACGAGACCGCCGGCGCCGATGGCGCGGATGGGGGCGATGGAGACGGGACGCGAGCCGTCGTGCTGAGTGGCGACGGCTTTCATTGCGGTGAGGATGTGCAGGCCGGTCTCAGTGTTGGCCTGGCCTTCTTCATTGCCCATGGACCACATGAAGACGCTCGGGTGATTGCGATCGCGGCGCACGAGATCGGTGAACTGGGCGAGGCCTTCGGGATTGGAGGACATCATGCGGGTCTCATCGAAGACCAGCATGCCGAGCTCGTCGCAGGCATTCAACAACTCTGGGGTGGGAGGGTTGTGGGAGGTGCGAATCGCGTTGCAGCCCATCTCCTGGAGCTTGCGAACGCGGTAGTACTGCACGGCGTCGGGGAGGGCGGCGCCAAGGCCGGCGTGGTCCTGGTGGTTGCAGGTGCCTTTCACCTTGACCGATTTCCCGTTCAGAAAGAAGCCCTTCTGCGGATTGAATTCGAGGGTGCGAATGCCGAACGGCGTCTCGCAGCGATCGACGATCTCGCCCTGCGCGCTGACTTCGGTGACGAGTTTGTAGAGGTTGCGCTCTTCGAGGGACCACAGCAGCGGGCGCTTGAGCACCATCGTCTGGTCGACGGTCTGGTCTGCCCCCGATGCGATGGAGGTGGGAGGCGCTTGCGATTTCGCCACCGCCTTGCCTGAGGGGTCGAGGATGGTCGAGGTGACGCGGGCGGTCTGGGCATCGGTGGCGTGGTTATTCAATTCGGTGCGGACGGAGAGGGTGGCGTCGCCATTTGTAACTTTGGCGGATACAAACGTTCCCCACTGCTTCACATGGACGGGATGGGATTTGGTGAGCCATACGTGGCGATAGATGCCGGCGCCTTCGTAAAACCAGCCATCGCTGAGTGTGGCATCGACGCGCACGAGCAGGACGTTGGCCTTGCCTGGATAGACGAAGTCGGTCACATCGAAATGGAAGGGGTCGTAGCCGCCGCTGTGCACTCCGATGTAGAAGCCGTTGAAGGCGATCATGGTTTCGCGGTAGGCGCCATCGAACTCGAGGACGATTCTCTTTCCGGCATCGTCGGCGGGGATTTCGAAAACACGGCGATACCAGCCGACGCTGGTGTCGGGATAATTTCGGCCGAGCGGGTAGAAGCCCTTGCTGGCGAGTGCGGGATCGTTCTCGAAGGGGAGCTCGATGGCCCAGTCGTGGGGCAGATCGACTTCGCGCCAGTCGCTGTCGTCGAAGGCCGGGGAGCTGGCGGCAATAAAGCCGCCGGTCTTCTGGAAATTGCCGGCGCGTACTCCACCGAAGCCGAAGTCTCTGGCGGGATCGTTGGCGTTGCCGAAGTGGAAGCGCCAGCCGAAATCGAGGAGAAGCCGCTCGCGGCCTGCGCCCGGTGTTTGTGGTTCGGCAGCGTCGCCGGTGGGTTGTGGGGCGGGCTCAGTCTGTGCGACGCGGATGGCGGCTGCGCCGATTGGACCCATCCCTTGTGCGGCAGCAGCCGCTACGGGCGCGAGCAGCCCGGCCTTCAACATATCCCGGCGTGATACCGTTTTCATTTTTTCCTCCAGAGTGTCGGGTTTCGCGAGCACAATCGACGTAACGCGCTCAAATTTGGGCCAGGAGGTTCAGGCACATTTCAGAGCGTCGCAAGTATAACGCTGCGGAGGGCATGCGCGAGACTTCGTCAGAAGCTGGCGCCGCCGGTATTGGGTTGGTTGCTGAGGATTTCTTTTCCGCCGCTGGCGCCTATGACGTAGAGATTGCCGGGGAGGGTCGGCGCGGTTTGCGGCGTGGTCCAGAGCCAGACGCGGGAGGTGCCGGACCAGAGGCTGGCGAGGGCAGCGTTGTCGATGAAGACGGCGGGATTGGCGAGTTGGGCGCTGGGGCCGAGGGTAGAGGGGGACTGATTCAGGATCAGCACCTGACGCTCGAGGTAGAAGGCGAGCGACGAAGCTGCGTCGAAGGGGCCGTTGATAACGATGGCGTCTGAGGGGCGGACTTCGGGCTTGATGGCTTCGGCAAGGATCGCGGAGGAGAGAACGGGGGAGAAGGTGTTGAGGGCGAGATGCGCGGCGATGAGGATGGCGACGATCATGCCGGCGAGGAAGCAGTTGGCCATGCGGGCGTTATCGCGGAGGCGATACCAGAGGCCAGCGGATACACCGACGACGAGGGCGAGGAGGGTGATCCAGAGGGGGACTTTGAAGAGGCCCATGGCGGAGCGGGTGAGGTCGAAGAGATAGCCGAAGAAGATGGCATGATGGCCAGGGTGGGAGCGCAGGAGGGTGGCGATGTCGACGCCGGGAGCGGGCTGTGGCGCGGCTATGAGGAAATACGCCACCACCGCGGCTGCAGCCATACCGAGGAAGAAGAGGATGAAGGCGGCGATACGACCCTGATGGTGTGGGAGGGCCTCGTCTTCCGCAAGCCAGCCACCGGCGAGGAGGGCCATGGGAGGCAGGGCGGTAAGGAGATTGAACTCCTGGCGGGCGGTGAAGCTGAAGAAGAGGAGGACGGTGAGGATCCAGATGAGGCAAAAGAGGCGGGCCTGACGGCGGTGGCTGGGATCGGGAGAGTCACCGATGCGGAGGGCGCGGACGGAATAGACGGACCAGGGGATGATCCAGACGATGAGCAGGAGCCAGAAGATGAGCAGCGGGACGCGGCCGCCGGTCAGAGGAGGCATGAGGTTGAGCAGGTCCTGCTGACGCAGGGCGTGGCGGGCCGCGATCTGCCAGGGCAGGAAGAGGGCGAGGAAGAAGAGGATGGCGGGGATGGGATGCCAGCGGAGGAAATGCCGGAGGTTATGGGTGAAAAGCAAGTAGAGAAACGCGATGACCAGAGGGAGGACGACGCCGGCGAGACCCTGCGTGAGTGCGCCGAGCGCACAGCAGGCAGCGAAGCCGAGGGAGGTTTCGAGTCGGCGCGTTACCTGGTTTAGAGACCGGAAGAAGAGGTTGAGGGCGAGGGTGGTCCAGAGGCAGAGGAAGACATCGCGGAGGAGAAGATGGCCGAAGAGGAAGACGCCGTAGGAGGTGATGAGGACAAGGGCCGCATAGAAGGCGGCCGCGGGAGATTGGAACAGGCGGCGTCCGAGGGAGAAGGTGGCGACAAAGAGGGCCAGAGTGGCGAGCATGACGGGCACGCGGGCGGCCCAGTCACTGATGTCGAAGAGGGCGAAGCTGACGGCGGTGGCCCAGTAGAGGAAAGGCGGATGGTGGGGATAGCGGATGCCGTTGGCGTAGGGGGTGATCCAGTGGTGGGTGACGAGCATCTCGCGGGCGATTTCCGCGTTCAGGGCGTCGGCGCCGTCGAGGAGCGGCGGCTTGACCATGGAAAACGAGGCGTAGAGCAACAGCCACAGACCGAGCAGAGGAAAGATGAAACGCTTGGCCGTGCGCAGGCTGGTCATCGGTCTCGATTATAGAGAAGGGGGTGGGAGGTGTTGCGAAGGCAGCGCAGGATCCGGGGTGGAATGGGGGATGCTGCCGCCGGTGTTTTCAGGAGGGGATGGTTTCGGAAGATAGAACGGAGGTCATATCGGAGGCCCAGCGCATAGCCTCGAGGAAAAGGGGGGATATGGAGCCTTCAGGGAGTTTCATCAGGAACTGTAATTGCTCACAGGCTTGCCAATCGCAGGACTCGAGGCAGCGGACAAGATCGAGGGTGCGACCGGCGGGAGAGCGGTCGCCGTGGAGGGCGGATTTTATTTCGGGGCTGACGGGAATGGCCTGGAGTATGCGAATGAGAGGGGCATCGAGAAGAATGTCCAGCAGGGAGAGCATGCCGAGTAGGTAGAAGGATGCGGAATCCTGGGACAAGAACGGGGCGAGGAGTTCGCAGAAGCGGGCGCGGGCGAGGATCATGGAAATCAGGGCTGGAGTGCGCTGGTTGGCCAAAGAACCAACCATAGCCACGGTGACTACCTTGCGGACGGCATCGTCCCCAATCAGGAGGAGGGCTTCGCGCATGCTGTTGATGAAGGCGGGGTGAGCCTGGATGGCGGAGTTGGCAAGACGCAGGACGCGATAGCAGAGCGAAGCGTCGGCGGAGATGAGTTTTTCGAGTTTGCGCAGGTCGGTGGGGGCGTGATGGAGTGCGGCGAGCAGCTTGAGATAGACGAAGTAATTGTGAGGTACGGTGCGGGATTCAACGACGACGGGTTGGGAGAAGAAATAGCCCTGGAAGAGGGTGCAGCCTTCCGCGACTGCGATGCGCTGCTGGATTCCGGTTTCGATTTTTTGGGCAACAAAACGGGCTTGCGTACCGGCGGCCATGACATAGATCTCGCGCCTGGTTTCGAAGTCGGCGGTCTGGAAATCGATTTTGATGAAGTCGGCCAGAGCAAGGAAAGGAGCGCGACGGGTCTGGGGCAGAAAGGCGTCGAGCGCAAAGCGATAGCCTTTTGCGCGGAGGGCGAGGCAGGCGTCGATGAGCTCGGGATCGGGCTCAATGTCGGGGAGGATTTCGAGGATGGTGGATTGAGGAGGAAGCAGGGTGACAAATCCTTCGAGGAGGACAGTGCGGGTGCAATTGACGAATGCGTTGACGCGATCATGCTCGGGGATCAGCATCAGCCAGTGGTCGATGACCTCGCGAGTAGCCTGATCCGGATCACCGGAGAAGGCACCGGTTTTGCCGGCGCGGTAGAAGAGCTCGTAGCCAAAGAGGCCGCGTTTCGCATCGAGGATCGGCTGGCGGCCGAGGAAGCGGCTGTGAGAGGCGAAGGGCGGGTGATGGTCTGAGGCAGGCTGGGAGGTTTGGGATTGCGATGATGCGATGGCTGGCATGAGAGCTCTGGGAGCTGGCCGTGGGATCGTCCTGAATTGTTTTGGGCCGGCTTTTCATTTTCGTTATCGGCAGAGGCTCCGGTCTCCATAGGGATCTGCGTGGGCAGGAGACGTTGGTGAAGAGAGGCGAAGTGTACCGAATCGGTGCAGGCGCGGTGCGGAGGCCTGGGATCGGGCGTTCGGTACACTGCTGAAAGGTTGATGGGAACGGCTCGAGCGACGCACCAGCTGAGAAAATTTCGATTGGGGCTCCCGCAGAAAATTGCGGTGGCAATGCTGCTCGTTTTGCTGGGGGAGTGCGTGTGGGTGAGCGCGCGCCAGCCGCTCACGGAGACGGATTATCAATTTGCGCGCTGTGGCCGGGAGATGTGGGAGCGGCCATCGCCGCTGACGGGGTACTTCACGACCTGCGGGAACATTCATGACGGAACACTGGCGTATCGTGCGGCGGGGCTGCCGCTGACGGTGGAGCGCTGGCTCGCGGGGCAGACGGCGACGACTTCAACATGGGAGATGCGGCATGAGGTGGGAGCGATCAGGCTTCTGCTGCGGCTGCCGTTCATGCTGGCGGGGCTGGGGCTGGGGGCTTGTCTGTGGTGGGTAACGCGGCGGCTTTTCGGTAACGATGGCGGTTACATTTCGCTGGCGCTGTATTGCTTTTCGCCGGCGGTGGTGCGGGCTTCTACGGTTCCTAACAACGAGATTCTGGCGGCATTTGGGGTTTTCTCGGTTATTTACACGGCGATTGGAGTTTCTCATGCGCTGCAGGGGCCGAGGCGGAAGTGGCGGCCGAGAATTGTGCTGCTGACGGTTGCATTAGGGTTTACCGCGGCTGCTCACCTGGCGGCGTTTGTGGTGGCGCTGGTTTTTACGGTGGTTTTTATGGCGTGGGTGGCGGAGGAGCGGCGGGCTTATATTCCGACGCTGCTGATTGTTTGGGTGCTGGGGGCGTTTTTTCTCCTTTTCGCTTCGTATGCGTTTCATCCGGACGCTTTCAGCTATGTGTTTCGGAGCGCGGCGGGGCGGATGTGGTTCTCGCTGGAACCGGCGAAGTGGTTTTTCTCACAGCCTGAGAATTCTGCGTTCACGACAGGGCTGGTTGGGGCTCTGACGTTGTATGCGGTGACGCGGCGGATGCGGTACTTCGGAAATACAACTCCTTTGCTGGTGGGTGGGCCGCTGATGCTTCTGGTGACGACGGGGGTGGTGTCGGAACCATGGTTGTGGGCGCTGCCGTTCCTGATTGCTTTTGTGGGCGGAGTTTTTGCCGATGCGCTGGAGACAAGGTGGAGAACGGCGTTTCTTTGGGCTACGGGAGTTTTAGTGGCGGGGCAGGCGGGGTTGTGTTTGGCGAGTTTGGCGGGATGACGAGTTTCTGCCGGTTTTGGCTGCCGCTTATGGGTTGGCAGGCTGGGGCGCCGGGAGGGATGCGCGTGGAGGGGGCCGCAGGCTTGATATCGTTGTGGATTGCGCGAGGAGCCAGAAGGGGATCCAAAGAGCGCTGACAGCGGCCTCGATGCCCTTGGATGGGGACGCAAAAATGAGCAGCTGAACGATGAGCCAGGCCGCGACGATCAGCGGCGAGCGCCAGGCTCCACGCGTGGCGACGGCGATGAAGACCGGCAGCGCGATGACATAGTCCTCAGACCAGCTATAAGGTGAACTGGCGAACGAGACCAGGAGGAGCAGCGGCAGATGTTCGGGCCAGCTCCATGACCTGCAATGCCGCGACCAGTACCAGAAAAACCAGGCTGCTCCAGGAACGCAGGGGACGTATTGCAGCCAGACGTGCTCGCGACCAAAGAGGACGCGGAGGCCGCCGCCCAGCCCGCAAACCTGGTTCATAGCGCGGCCGTAGATGTTGGTGAAGTAGTGGAGCGCGGGGGTATCGATGAGGCAGACCGCGGCCATCGCGGCGGCGAGGGCCAGGAGGGCTCCGGAGAGAAGGCGCCACCGGCGCTGTTGAATGACCCAGAGCAACACCGCGACCGCGACGAGCCAGAAGAGATGCGGCTTGATGCCGAGGACAAGCAGCAGGGAGGCCCCGGCGGCGAACCATCGCCGAGCGCGCATGAGGAGAAGAAACGCGACGAGGCCGGCGAGGATCAGCGGGGTGATTTGTCCATAGTGATTGGTGAGGCCGAGGGGAAGGAAGGTGAGGGCGATGGCGGCGGCGACCCAGCGGGTGCGCGGTGAGCCGCCGAAGTAAATCCAGAGAGCGAGGGCGGATAACAGCTCGATCGCGAGGGAGAGGGCGAGCCAGATGGCGTTGGCTGGAGGGAAGGAAAGGAAGCCGAAGGGCGCGAAGAGGGGGAGCGTCCACGGCGGGTTGTAAGCGCGGATGGGGTCAGCGTCGAGCCAGCCCACGGAGCGCTGGACGGTGAGCAGCGGCTCGGCGGCGTAGGGATTTTGGTGAGCGAGGAAGACCCTGGCGGCGCCCCAGTAGGCGGTGAAGTCGCAGAGCGCGCCGTTTCGGTGGAAGGTGAGCGAGAGCGTGGTGGCAAGGAATGGCAGGCAGCAGAGCGATACGAGGACGGTTTGCAGCCACCGGGGTAGCGCCGGGTTCGCGGTCGTGATTTTCCGGGTCCCCGCCGAGGCCTGCATGATTGCACTTTATCGCCGGGTGGGCGGGGTTGAAATGACGCTTCCGGGGGGCGGGTATACAGGCGTTGAGCCAGTAGCAGGTTAGCGGCGAGGTGAGATCGGCGCCGTGTGGCCGGGAGCGCAGGATGATTGCGGGCTTCAGTGCTTTAGGTTCAGCGCTTCGAATGAGTCCTGCCAGACGCGGAGCACCCGGCGATGGCGATCCAGGGCGTATTGGACGATATCGGCGGTGCCTCCGCGGCCTCGGGCCGGCTGCCCGTCCCAAATGGCGATGAGCAAATCGCAATGATCGACGACGTAATGGCCGACGCGCCGATAGGCATCAAGGCGCAACCGCGATTGAGTGCCGGGCTCGGGGGATTCTTCGGCGATATGCCGGGTGCGGAGCCACACGGGGTGGCTCGACAACGCTAAGAGTTCGCGGAACTCCTTCCTCGATTCTTCGGTTGCGAAGTCTTCGAGGTAGTCTTCGACGACGAGTGGGAGCACGGCTTGGAGTTGGGCTCCGGGACATTCGAGGACTGCCTGGGCGACAACTCGATCGGCGCCTTCGGCAAGCGGGCTGAGAATACGTAACTGAAACTGTGGCGAATTATCCAGGGCGAGGTTGGGGATTTCCTTCTCGATGGCTTTCCTGACCATCGATCGAAGCGCGAGTGGCTCGGGGATGTTTCGATGGCCGGTGACGCCGATGCGGATGGTGTCAGGAACCGCAGCCTCCATTGTTAGACGGCGGCGCGGACTTCGGGGGACTGGCCGCGGAGTTGGCGGACGCGTTCTCCGATCGCGTATTTGAGTTTATCGACACCGAGGCCGGTGACGGCAGAGATGGCGTAGAAGGGGAGTTTGCGGCGCTTCGCCATCGTCTCTAATTTTTTGAGCTTTTCGGGATTGGCGACGTCGGCTTTCGAACCAACGACGATCATTGGCTTCTGGTCGAGGCCGTGGCCGAAGCTTTTGAGCTCCTCCATAATGACGCGGAAATCTTCGATGGGGTCGGGGCGGCCGTCGGCATCGGAGACGTCGACGAGGTGGACGAGGATGCGGGTGCGCTCGATGTGGCGAAGGAACTGGGTGCCGAGGCCGGCGCCGAGATGCGCTCCTTCAATAAGGCCAGGGATGTCCGCAACGACGAAGCTTTCTTCATAGGGGGCTTCGCCGATGGAGACGACACCAAGTTGCGGCTCGAGAGTGGTAAAGGGGTAGTCGGCGATTTTGGGGCGGGCGGCAGAGATGCGGGAGATGAGGGTGGACTTGCCGACGTTGGGATAGCCGACGAGGCCAACGTCGGCGAGGACACGAAGCTCAAGACGATATGCGCGTTCTTCTCCTGCGCGGCCGAGTTCGTGCTCGCGAGGGGCCTGGTGAGTCGGAGTGGCGAAGTGCTGGTTGCCGCGGCCTCCGCGACCGCCGCGGGCGATGACGAGGCGCTCGTCCGGTTGGGTGAAGTCGTGGATGAGCTGGCCGGTTTCGGCGTCGAAGAGCATGGAGCCGACGGGAATTTTGAGGATGGTGTCTTTGCCGTCGCGGCCGGTGCAGTTGGAGCCCATGCCGTGTTCGCCGCGCTCGCCCTTGTGCTCGGGGTTGTAGCGGAAATAGATCAGAGTGTTGTGGCGCTGGCTGGCTTCGAGGATGATACTGCCGCCGTGGCCGCCATCTCCGCCGGAGGGTCCGCCGCGGGGAACGAACTTTTCACGGCGAAAAGCCATGCATCCATTACCGCCGTCACCGGCTTTGACCCGAATTTTGGCTTCATCGATAAACATTCGCTGTTTCCAGTTTAGCGAAAGAGCTACGTTGAACTCACGGTCGCTAAAAAACGGTCAGTCAAGAAGAACCGTCAGCTAAGAACCGGTCAGCTAAGAGCCGGCCAGCTGAAGAACGGTAAGCGACGTTTTGGTGAGGAAGTTGCAGCTCTCTCTGCATTGGAAAGCGGCCCGTGTGTGGCAATGGTTCGTGGTCTGGCTCGGCCTTTTGCTGAGCCTGGGGTGGGTTTGCGCTGCGCAGTCCGATATGGGCGGGAGTGTAGGCGGGCGCGTGGTGGGTCCGGATGGCAAGGGGGTCAGCGGGGCCCTGGTTCGGATTGAGGATGAGGTCACGGGCGAGCATGAGGACGCGCGATGCGACGTCCGCGGCATTTTTCATTTTGTGGAGATGATGCCTGGCGATTACAGGCTGCGGGTGCATGCGCGGGGATTGTCGGAATGGGAGGCGGACAATCTGACAGTGGGGCTGGGGACTTCTACGCGCCTGAATGCGCGGCTGGCGCACCGTTGGGTTCACCGGACGGTTCTGGTGGATGCGCGGGCCGCAGGTGCGCGGGTGAGTGCCGGGGATGCGGCGGCCAGTGCGAAGGAGGGTGCGGGAATCTCCCTGCTTGAAGACCTGCCGAACAACACCCGGCATTGGTCGAACCTGGCGGGGCTGTTAGGGGCGTCTACGGAAGGGGGCAGCGGAGATCTGAGCTTTGGCGGCTTGAGTCCCACGATGAACAGCGTTGCGCTGGATGGGACAGACAACAATCTGGCGTTCAGAGCGCGGGAGCGGGGGACGGATGGAAATGGATTCGCGACGGCGCACTCGGCGGCGGGGGTGTTCCAGGTGAATGCGAGCGGAGCCGGATATGGACGGGGCGCGGGAGGGACGATCAATACCTTAACGAAGGGCGGATCGAACCATGTGCATGGGCAGGCCGTGTTTTACGACCGGGGGGCGATGGGGCAGGCGTTCAACGCATTCAGCAAGACCATGGAGATGGAGCCGGCGGGGACAACGGTGACCTCGACGGGGCAGCCGGTGATGTATCTGAACGGGCAACCCATCATGTATGTGGAGGTTCCATTTCATGCGCCGGATCGGCGGCAGCAATGGGAGCTTTCGGCGGGGGGGCCGATTCGGCGGGAGAAGGTTTTCTGGTTTTTTGCGTGGGAGCAACATGACAGGAACGATCCAGCGGTGGCGCGAGCGAATGAGCCGGAAGTGTTTTTCGCTCCGCCGTCGGCGGCAACGCTGACCACGCTGGAGGAGCGGCTGGCGAGCAGCACGAGCCAGCTGGTGAAGAGCTGCGGAGGGAGTGCGAGCGCATCGTCGGGATCGACGGCGATGGCAGCGTGCGTGTATGCGACAACCCTGGCGCAGTTGAATGGGATGCTGGGCACAGTTCCGCGCTCGACGCGGCAAACGATTTTGTTTCCGAAGATCGACTGGCGGGTGAATGCCCGCAATCATGTGGTCGCGCAGTACAACCGGATGCGACGCGCGGGTCTGCACAGCGTACTGGGCGGGGCGACGGAGACGGATGCGATCGGGAGCTTCGGAAACAGCTCGACGAGCGACGATGCGGCGATTGCGCGGTGGGAATTTTTTGCGACGGGGCGTTTGCTGAGCAGCGCGCGATTCCAATACAGCCGGGATGTGCTGTCGCAGACGCCGGGGACGGCAACGCAATTCGAACAGCAGTTCGCGAACAATGTTTGGGGTCTGGCGCCGCAGGTTTCGATCGATCGCAGCGAGGGCTTGAGCTTCGGAACGCTCTCGACGGCGAACAAGCGGGAGTATCCGGCGGAGACGCGCGTGCAATTCATGGATGCCGGAACATGGATTCGCGGAAAGCAGGCGCTGCGGTTTGGTTATGACTACAACCACGTGGCGGATGTTCTTGATGGATTGAATGACGAGAACGGGGAATATTCTTATGCGAGCCTGGGAAACTTTCTCGCGGACATGCTGGCGCCGAACAGCTGCGATGGAACAACGAGCGGGAGGGGACGCTACCCGTGCTACTCGAGCTTTAGGCAGACGGTTGGGAGTGCGGAGTGGAACTTCAGCACCGTCGATTATGCGGTGTACGTTGCGGATGAGTGGAAGCCGGGCGGTGGACTGACGCTGACTTTGGGCGGACGCTACGAATACGAAAGCTTGCCTGATACAAATTCGGCGCTGGTGAACACGGAGATTCCGGAGACGGCACGTTTGCCACACGATCGAGACGGGATTGGGCCGCGGGCGGGATTTTCGTGGGACATTTTTGGCAAGGGACGCACGGTTTTACGGGGGGGGTGCGGAATTTATTTTGCGCGGGTGCCGAACGCCACGGTGTTCAGTGCGCTGACATCGACGGGATCGGCGCAATCGCCACGGAAGTACTTGTATCGTCCGATGGACGAAGGGGCGCCGGCATTTCCGCACGTATTTGCGGGCAACGAGATGCCATGGGTCGATCCGAGTGCGCCGAACCACAATTCGACCGCCCCGGAGGCGGTGTATTTCGATACGCATTTCCGGCATCCGCAGATCAATCAGATGAGCGTGTCGCTGGAACAGGAAGTGGGAGCGCGCACAGTACTGACGCTGACCGGGCTGGCGACGGATGGGCACGATCTGACGCAGTTCATCGATACGAATATCGATTTGCATGCGACGGCGAAGGTTTTCTACAGCGTGGAAGCTCCGGGCAACGCGGGGAACGCTGGACCGCTGGCCAAGTCGGCCGGCCAGGTTTCCGGATATACGAATGTGGTCTATGCGCCGCAGAGGTTTTACTACCAGCGAGTGAATCCGGCTTATGGAGCGATCACGGACATGGTCAGCGAGACCAATTCCAGTTATCGCGGGGCGATGGTGCGGCTGACGCGGCGGCTTTCGCGCGCGTTGAGCGTGAATGCCGCATATACATGGGCTCACACGATCGACGACAACCAGAACGAGGCGACGTTTGCCGAGAGGAACGATGTTTACGATCCCGCCGATCTGCGTCTGGAGCATGGAACGTCGAATTACGATGTGCGTCAGCGGGTGGCAGGGGGGATCGTGGCGCGCGAGCCGTGGCGGCTGCGCGGACCGGCGGGGAAGATGTTCGGGGGATACTCGCTCGCGGCGGCGGGGGCGTGGCATACGGGACTTCCCTGGTCGATGCGGACGGAGGGGACAGAGCCTACGCCTTCGTGTTCATACGAGAACTGGCTGAATGCCGGCGGGGCGACGGGGGACGGTGCGAATTGTCTGAAGGTTGTGCAACAGCCCGACGAGACCTTCACGGACAACACGGCGGGAATGGCGGTTCCGATTGCGAGCCTGGGTGGAACCGTGAACGGGTCGGGCGGGGAGGATCTGATTCCGCCGATCGGGCGGAATACGTTTCGGTATCCAGCCGCGGTGAATCTGGATTTGCGCTTCACGAAAAGAATACGTATCAGCGACCGTTCCTCATTGGAGGTAATGGGCGAAGCTTTCAATGCGCTGAACCATCGCGATGTGACGGATATTCAAACGGTTGGGTATCGGGTGACGAACGACACGGCGCACGCGAACATGGCCACTCTGTCCTGGCAGAGCGGCGTGAAGCCGGGGACGAAGACGGTGATGACGAACGGCAGCACGGAGACGCAATACATATACGACACGACGGCTGCTTTCGGCGGCGTGACGAACGCGAACAGCGGCGCGGTAAACCGGGAACGGCAGCTACAGGTGGGGATCAGGCTGGTGTTTTAAGCAATTTGTAGCAGTCGCTGATAGTTTTCCACCGGCTTTTCGAGGCCCCGCAAAAATTTTCTACCTGCCCGGGAACAAAACCATGCTGTAATTAATTCGACATTCATCCAGCTGTGGAACGGTAAAAGGGCAGATCCAGGTAGATCCCCAAAAAAACTGGAATCCAGGGGGGCCCTCACCGGCCTCGTGGAGAGTACCACCTTACACTTGAGGCCAATCGAATGAAGAAGGTTTTTCGCAAGCACGCAGTCCCGACGTTGTGTCTTGTTTTCAGCATTCTTCTCAACACGCAATTCGCCCGTTCGCAGGAAACGCTGGGAAGCCTCAACGGAACCGTAACAGACGTTTCCGGGGCGGCGATGCCGGAGGCGAGAGTCGCGGTAGTGAGCGAGCAGACGGGACTGAAACGCTCGACTACGACTCAGAAGACCGGCTACTGGGAAATTCTGAACCTGCCGGTGGGCACGTATAAAGTCACGGTGACGGAGCCAAACTTCGAGACGGTGAACTATCCGGCGATCGAGGTGCAGGAAATGCGCGCCGCTACGATCAATTCCTCGCTGCATCCGGGAAAAGTAACAGAGTCGGTGACAGTTACCGCGAATCCTCTGCTGAACGCGACGGATACGACGAACGGGTACACGCTGGACAAGGCGCAGATTGAGACAACGCCCCTGGCAACGGGGAGCTTTACGCAGCTCGCGATCCTTGCGCCGGGCGTGAACGCGGAACTGCTGAGCGGTCTGGACACGAATGCCGGTCTGGGCAATCAGAACATCTGGGCAAACGGGCAGCGCGCCACGAGCAATACGTTTCAGGTGAACGGGACAGACGTCAGCAATATCTTCAACGGGATGAGTTCGAGCGGAGATGCGTCGCAGCGGTACAACTTCAATATCGGCGGCGGAAGCACATCGAGCACATCCTCAGCGGGCTCTGGCGATGTAGGCGGCGCGTCGCAAACCAGCACGTCGGTCTATGGCTCGAACGGGAACAGCCTGCCTTCGCCGCCGCCCGAATTTCTGCAGGAACTGCGCGTGAACACATCCATGTACGACGCGCAGCAGGGCGAAACAGCCGGTGCGCAGATCGACGTGAACACATCCACGGGAACGAACGCATTTCATGGACAGCTATACGGAAGTTTTGCCAACAATGCGCTCAATGCCGATCCATTTTTCTTCAAACAGGATTATTTGCTGGCGAACGAAGGAGTAGGGGCGTTTCCGGCATCGCTGGCGAATCCGGCGCTGCATCGCTGGACGACAGGGGCGACGCTGGGCGGGCCGATCATGAAGAATAAGCTGTTCTTTTTTGCGGCTTATCAGCGGCTGTACGATTCCGACGATTCGACAGGGTTGTCGCAGATCACGGTTCCGAGCGGCTTGACAGACGACCGATCGGCAGCAGGACTAACAGCGGCAGCCACCAGCTGGAACAATGGGAAGACCTATACCGGAGCGATCGATCCGATCGCGGAAGCGCTGCTGCAGGCGAAACTACCGAACGGAGGCTATCTGGTCCCGTCGGCACAGACGTCGGCCGCGTATCAATATGGGGTGCCCAACGTGACCCTGTTGGGTACTTCGACGCTGGCGGCCAACCAGGGAACGGGATCGCTGGACTATCAGCTGAGCAATATCGATCGCTTGTCGGCAAAGTATTATTACCAGGCGGACCCCTCTTCCCGGCTCTACGGGATGTCGCAGGTAGGAGGATTTCCGCAGTCGCAGAGCAACGGCGCGCAGGTCGGTTCACTGACGAACACGATTGTGCTGGGGTCTAAGATCAACTGGGTGCAGACGCTGGGCTACTCGCGGAGCTACAGCTACAGTTACTACACACAGACGATCGACCCGGGGTCGAACTTCGGAGTGGGCACCGGAGCGAGCGGCGGTTACGCCGCCGGACTGCCTGGCCTGCTGATCAAGGAATTTGCGACGAACAGCAGTGTCTCGCCGGGAGTGAAGGTTGGTCCGTACAGCTCATTCGCAAATATCGGCTATTACCAGAACCGTCTCAATCCATCGTCCAGCGTTGTCTTTACTCTGGGGCGGCATACGATTCTGGCGGGCGGCGGATACAGCTATACGCAGCTGAATATCGATAACAACCGGACGGGAAT
>Ga0181531_10000776_pt1 | contig 21082 bp, 11 predicted proteins | sample PEATcosm2014_Bin_38_FD_119743 | JGI IMG/M metagenome (GOLD analysis project Ga0181531, IMG submission 119743) | Peatland microbial communities from MTU Mesocosm Facility, Houghton, MI, USA - PEATcosm2014_Bin11_10_metaG | ecosystem: Environmental > Terrestrial > Soil > Wetlands > Peat | place... | reverse complement strand
GAGCATGATGTTGTCGGGTTTGAGGTCGCGGTGGAGGACGCCTCGGCTGTGGGCGTAGGCGACGGCGTGGCAGAGGTCGACAAAGGTTTGGAGCAAGCGCAGCCAGCGGACTTCGGGGTTGCCCTGGCGGGTGGCGGTGTAATAATCCTCGATGGCCTGCTTCAGGCTTCGGCCGCGGACGAATTTCATGACGTAATAGGGCTTGCCGTCGCCGTCGACGCCGACGTCATGGACGGGAACGATCGCGGGGTGTTCCAATTGGCCGGTGACTTCGGCCTCGGCGAGGAAGCGTGCCTTGGCGTGCTCGCCCTTGGCGGTCAGTTTTTTGAGGGCGACTTCGCGCTTGAGGCGTGAATCCTTGGTGAGCCAGATTTCGCCCATCCCGCCGCGGGCGTGGAAACGGGTGGTGAGGTAGCGGTCCTGGCTGATGAGGCCGGGGTTCATCGGGGGGGCGATGGTAGGAGTCTTCGACGGGTCGGATTGTTCGGAGACGCTCGTCGGCATGGAACTCGGCGGATTTTCGGAAATGCTGGTTTCCCTGGAACTGGGCGGATTGTCCGAGATGCTGGTCTCGGTGGAGCTGGGGGGCTGCGCGGAGGCGGATTGGGGTTCCTCCGGCGGGAGCATGGTCGGGGAGTCCGAAATGAGCGGCGCGGATTTTTCTGCAGAAGATGAATGGGGCTTGGAGTCTGACATCAATGCTCTTTGGAGCCGCCCTTACGCGGCAGGCGCGCGGGCTGGAGCAGCCCGGCTCCGACGAGGGCGACGGCGGCTAAGAGGACCGATCGGAACAAGCCGCGCGGATGATTGGGGGTCGGCGCGGCGTGAAGGTTTGGAACCTTTGCGGGATCGAGCCGGCCGCTGAGCGCCGGGCTCGCGCCGCCGGGCACTGGGGCCTGGCTAACCGGGCGGCTGGTCGGTTGATTGGGTCGCGGCGGCTGCAATTGCGGAGTCGCATTCTTGGGCGGCGGCTGCTCCTCGGATTTGGAGGGGCGGCTGGCCGGTTTTTGCGGGGCCGGGGGATTCTCGATGCTCTGCGGGGAAGGTTGGCTGGTCGCCTTCGGCGGCAAGACGGCTGAGAGCGGCGCGGCGGTCGCTTGATTCTGCTCGGCCGTATTCGATTGGCCGGAGCTAATTGTGCCTTCGAGCAAGCTCGTCAGGGAGACTTCGGCGACGGCCTCGGCGAGCCGAATTGGCGACGCGGCAGCGGCCGGGGCGGTGTTGTTGTTTACGGGAGGCGTGGCGGGGGTTGCCGCGGTTGCCTGCGAATCGGCGCCGCTGATGATGGGGGCGAAGCCGAAGTTGAATTGAGTCGATCCGCCGCGCAGGGCGTCGGTGAGAGCGACGGACTCGGCGGAGTTGGCGTCAATCAGGACTACGCCGCCGCGACTGGTTTGCGGGACATTGGCGACGTCGAGAGTGAATTGGCCGGGGACGACCGGCTGGACGACGACCTCGACGTTGCCGGACACGCTGACGAAGGCGTCGGAGGCTTGATCGGAAACCGCGTTGGTTTGCAGGTCGTAGTTGACGCGGTCGCCGTTGGGGTCGGACAAATCGAGCGATACCGGATCGAGGAAGAGAACCATCAGGGGCGGCAGAGTTACGCCGGGCACGTCGAGGCCGGGCTGAATGCGCTCGATCAATTGATCCAGCAATTCCGGGGTGATCGTCGGCTGATCGCCATTTTCCGTGAGATCGGAATCCAAGAGCGCGCCCAGGTCGGCGTGCAACTGGGTAAGGAACGGCGTGCCCGAGGCGAAGTTGGTGAAGCTGCCGATCGGGCCGGCGGGAGTGACCAGATCGGTTAGATCCAACTGCGCGCCTTGAACGATCTGGCCGTCCACCACGGAAACCAGGGAGTGGTCTCCATAGGTGCTGGGCTCGGCCAGGAGACTTGTTTCGTCGTTGTTGAACGCGGCCGAGACGATATTGGGGGAGAATTTTATTTCGTACGATCCGACGGGTAGCGGGGAATCGAAGAGCAGGGTGACGGTCTGTTTGACGGCGGTTGGATAGGTGATTCCCGTGGTGACATCGACGTTGGCGCCGGGGTCGTAAATGACGGATTGGCCGGCGCCCAGGGGAATCGTCTGATCGACGCCGGTCGACCCGGCCGCGCCGAGCCAAATGACCTGGTAATTGGCGGGGTTCTCCGCTTCGCTCGCGTCGAGGCGCTCGCCCTGGAACGTGACGACCAGACTGGTGGCCGGGCCGCCGAGTTGTCCGCTCGTGCCCGGCAAAACGGATTGAGCGGCGACGGAGACGACCTGCGGGAGCGCGTCGATATCGAGTGTATATGCGCCCGCGGCACTGGCATTTTTGCCGAAGACGTGCAGCGTCAGGGATTCGCCCTGTTGCACGGCCACTTGGAATCGTTCGCCGGAAGCGAGGACCGTTCCGGAGGCATCCAGCAGCTGCATGTTCAGGCCGGAACCGACTTGATTTTGGAATAGTCCGGAGAAATCGAGGACTTCGTCGCCGGCGCTGCTGTCGGCTTCGGTCGGGGCGGTGAGATTGAAATAGGCGTCGCTGTTTCCGGGAACGATCGACAAGGTGGGTTCGACGACGTGAACGACCGCGCCGAGATTTCGGGCGGCTTGCGGCGTGGTATTGGGGACGATCGTGGGTGTCTGGCCGAAGACGATGTGGACGCCGTCAGAATCGGCGATGGCGATATCGGCGACGCCGTCGCCGTTGAAATCGCCGACGGCCACATCGAGCGGAGCGATGCCGGTGTAGAGGATGTCGGGGGCTCCGAATCCGCCGAAGACGCCGTTGTTGTAGATGGTGGGGAGGACGACGACGTCGGGGGGCCCGAGGCTGCCGAGTCCTTCCTCGACGCCGGAATTGACGACGATCAGATCAGGATTGCCGTCGGGGGGGCCGAGATTGGCAGTGCCGTCTTGCAGATCGCTGCCGAGATCGGCCATCGCCAGGGCAACCGGGGCTTGGCCGACGACGACCTGCGGTTCGGTGGAATCGGGGGAGAAGGTTCCGTCGCCGTTATCGGAGAAGAGGAAGGCGGTTCCGGTTCCGTAGGAGGCGTTGATGATTTCGGGGACGCCGGGGTTGAGATCGGTGACCAGGAGTGCGGTGCCGAGTTGGGCGGCGGAGTAGGTGGGGCCGGCGGTGAAGGTTCCGTCGCCGTTGCCGTAGAAGATGCGGATTTCCGAATCGCTGCCGCCGCTGACTACCAGATCGGGGAGGCCGTCGCCGTTGAGGTCGGCGAGCTGGATACTGGTCATCGGATATTGGCCGCCGGCCGGGAGGGTGATGTTGAACGTGCCGGGCGGGAGGAAGGTTCCGTCGCCCCGGCCGAGGAGAACACCGACCGAGATTTGCAGGAGATTGGTTCCGGGCGAGGCGTTAGCGCTGGCGACGACGAGGTCCTGAATTCCATTATTCGTCAAATCTCCGACGGCCAGTGCGAAGGCGTCGGGCACGGCGTTGAAGGTGCGGGCGGGCTGGAAGGTGCCGTCGCCGTTGCCCAGGAGAACGGAGACGTCGCCGGAATCGTAGTTGGTGACGATGATGTCGGGGATGCCGTTGCCGGTCAGATCAGCGATGGCGATCGATCGGCGATATCTGGGCAAGAGACTGTTCACGACCGGGCCGGTTTCGTCGTAGGGGCCGACGGAATATTGGCGGGGGGCCTGGAAGGTGCCGTCGCCATTGCCCATGAGGACGCTGACGGTGTCGCTGCCGGCGTTGGCGACGACGATGTCGTCGATGCCGTTATTGCTCAGGTCCGCGACGGCCAGTTGCGAGGGATCGGTGCCGGCGGGAATGAATTCGCTGCTGGAGGCGACGGTGTCCTGATCGAGATTGGTGTACGTGAGGGAATAATTTCCAGACGTGGAGGAGTCGCCCGAGACAAAAAGCAATACGGTTTGGCCCTGGTTGACGGTGATCGAGGCGGATTGGCTGGTGCCGGAGCCCGTTCCCGAGGCGAGGACCGCTTGCGTGGTGGCGTTGAGAATCTCCAGGCTGAAGTTTCCCACGGCGTTGGAGCCTCCGGTAAGCTGCACCTGCAATGTGCCGGAGGCGGGGGCGGTGAGCTGGTAATAATCCTGGTCGCCGACGGCTAGTGAATTGTTTTGTACGCCGTAGACCTGGGTTCCCAGATTGGCGGTGATGCTTTCGGTCGCCAGGGAATATTCGCCGCCGGCGCCGACGGGAGTGATTTTCACGAGGTAAGAGGTGCCGGAGGATCCGGTGGTATCAATCGCTTCGCCGGAGATTTCGCCGGCGGAATTGGTGACGGTGGTTCCGGTCGCCAGGAGGGTGGTTCCGGCCGAATTCCATAGCTGCAACTCAAATTCCTGACTGCCGGTGGTGTATTGGGCGACGTTTAAAGTCAATTGCCCGGTCGCGGCGGCGGTGAAGCTGTACCAGTTGGTGTCGCCGGCCGGGAGTTCCAATTGGGGGAGGAAACTCTGAAACACGGTGCCTAATTGCGTCGCCTCGGACGGGGTGCTATTTGGCTCGAAGCGATTATTCAAAGGCGGCGGGGCGGGATTGACCGTGAACGACGAGAAATAAATATCCTGATTTCCGTTAATGGTGTCGTCCCAGGTGGCGTAGGCGTTGCCGCCGGCCATGGCCAAGCCGATGTAGTCGCCGAGATAGTAATTGGTCTGGCCGGAGGCGTCGGTGAATGCGCCGTTATTGGCGTCGAAGGATTGAGTGGTGATGCGGAAGTTGGGGCTCCAATTCGCTCCGCCGTCGGTGCTGACGGTTCCGAACACGTTGAGCAGATGATTGTTCGGATCGACGCGCGTGTCGTACCAGATGACGGCGAGGTTGCCCTGTGCACCGACGCTGAGCTGCGCGAAGGCGTCGCCGGCGATGACATCGTTGGAATTGGAGCCGCTGGGTTTGATGCCGCCGTTTTCGTCGTTGAGGACCTGCGCGGGCAAATTGCCGATGGTGAACGTGCTGGACCAATCCAGGCCGTAGTCGGTCGACTTGGCGAAATTGACTTCGGCTTCGTCGACAAGGTTGCCGTCGGTATCGAGGGTGGAGATCGTTTCGACGGCGTAGACCGTGCCGGGCGTGTTGGGATCGGCGACGATTTCCGGCTGGGGGTTGGTGCGGAAATTATTGGTGTTGAGTTCGCCGTTGAAGGGGGAACTGAGGAATCCGTCGCCGAAGGCTAGGTTGTCGTCGTCGTTGTGGGTCGGGGCGGTGAAAGTTTGACCGCCGTCGGAGGAATAGAAGACGGAGAAATCCCCGCCGCCGTAGGCCCCGACGTAGACCCCGCCCTCGGGGCCGATGGTGACGTGAGGCTGATCGACATACCCCAAACCCGCGGGGGCGGCGCTAAGATCGCGCACGGGGTCGTCGATCGCGGTGATGCCGTTGGAATCGACCTCCGTCGTCCAGGTTGCTCCGTGGTTGCTGGAGACGGCGATCATGGCGTCGGTGCCGCCGGTGTTGGTGGAATCGCCCGGAAACAGGCCCGGGGCGTAGATTTGGGTCCAGACGACGTAGAGATCTTCGTAATACGGATTGGCGCCGCCACCGGGCAGAGTGGCGTAGGTGTCGATCGCCATCTGCGGGGAGACTTCGAAATTAACCGGATCGGTTCCGTTGAAGAGGTTCGACGTGACGGCCACCGGCGCGCTCCAGACGCTGCCACCGTCGGTGCTCTCGGCGACGAAAATTCCGTTGTTGGATTGCAGGCCGTAGCTTCGCTCGCTGTTGGGATTCGAGCCCGTGAAGAAATCGGGATCGGTCAGGCCGGGCAGGGTTCCTTTAAAGGTGGCGGCGGAAAAACTGACGAAGACATTTCCCTGATTGTCGAACGCCACGATCGGGCTGGCGGCTCCCTGATCAAAATCGGAGGGGAGGGTGATCTCCGATTTGCTCCAGGTGGCTCCGCCATTTTCGGAAACCTCGGTGGCGATACCGGCGTAGCCGGTCGTCAGGAGGGAGTAATCCATGTAGGCTTCGACCAGATGCTGGGAATTGTGCGGATCGACCGCGATGGAGGGGTCCTGCTGAATTCCGGTGCCGCCAGTCAGGTCCAGGTTGGGAGATATTGGAGCGGCGGATAAAAGGAACCGGCATTCCAATGGTTCGACGACCGGGCGCGGGCCGCGCCGCGCTGGGCGACCATTCCCCGTGAAAGAAGCTATTTTACGAAACCAATTCAGCATGGTTGGCGGTCATCTTACGCTGGGTTGTACAACAATGGCGTTCATATAACGTTAACTTTTAAAGCAAGATATGGACTCTCCCATTCTAATCCCCCATATGGCTTCCCTTCTAATGTGCTCCGCCTGGGCTGCGCGGTCAAGATAATTATCAGTTTAATTGGTTCCGCCGCGATTTGCGCCGTCGGCGGCCTAGAGCGCCAAGCAAGCCGATGGTTAGCAGGCTACCGGAAGCGGGTTCGGGGACCACTACGGTCAACGTTAGTTCATCGCCGGTGTTAGAGGCGGCAACCGACAAGCCGGGGTCGTTCCAACCGGCAAGGGCTACCTTGTATCCATCGTTGATGATGCTGCCGAAGTTGCCAATGTTAAAGGTGTTACCCAACTCCGGCATGTAGCCGTCGAGCAGGGAGACGTAGATCGTGCCGCCCAGGTTGGCGGTGCCGGTGACATTCAGTTCGTCGAAATCGGTCGGGGAGGCCAATGAAATATCCAGTCCTCCGGTATTGGTCAAATTCCCGGTGATATCGATGGTGCCTGGATCGGTCCCCGGAGCGATGGTGCCTTCACTGGTGACATTGCCTTCGACGGTGCCGGTGCCCGTGAGTTCGGAATTGGCTTCGATGTTCAAACCGTTGGCGAAGCTGTGAGTGCCGCCGACGAGATTGAGGATGGCGGTGTGGGTGCCATCGCCGACGTTGAAAACGACGCCGGTGTTGATGGTGGTTCCGCCGGTGTTGAGGGTTCCGGCGGAGAAGTTGACCACGCTGCCGGCGCCGTTGTCGGCCAGAAAATTACTGGTGGTTACGGTTCCGCCGGATTGGTTGTAGGTTCCGACCACGCCTTGCGTGACCCCGATTTTAATGTTCGGGGCGCTGACCGTGCCCTGACCCGACACGTTCAGCGCCCCATTGTATTGGTAACCGGCGACGATTGAGTCGTAGATGACGGGATCGACGCCCTGCGGCGGCGGGAGGGGCGAATCGGGGACGATGAATGTGCCGCTGCCGCTGACGTTGAGGTCGTTGAGGTGAGCGCCGGTGGGGTCCCAACTGGAATTTCCGCTGACGCTGACGTCGCCGGACCCGCCGGAGCCGCCGATGGTGAGGATTCCGCCGATGACGACGTTGGCGTTGCCGTCGCTGGTGATGGTTCCAGAACCGCCGTCGGGGGAGCCGACGTTGACGTTGCCGGTGACGTTGACATTGCTGGAGCCGGAGAAATCGGCGTTTCCGCTGCCGCCGGCGGAGGAGCCGAGGAGAATCGTATCGGCATTGAGGGTGCCGCCCGAGATGTCGGCCATGCCCATGCCCGCGCCGCCGGTTTGGGTGCCGTCGTTACCGTCGCCGAAAGTGGTGACGTTGATGGTTCCGCCGGTCTGGTTGACGGTGCCGGTGAAGCCCTGGGTGACGCCGAGTTTGATCGTGGGAGTGTAAACGGCTCCCGAACCCTGGACGCTCATGGCCCCGTTGTATTGGTATCCGCCGACGATGGAATTGGCCAGGACGGGATCGGTGCCATCGGGTGGGGTCGTGTTCTCAATAGTGAAGACGGCGTTGTCCTGGACTGTTAAATCATTCAGGTGAGCGCCGGTGGGATCGACATTGGAGTTTCCGGCGGCGGTGAATTGTCCGGAACCGCCGGTGCCGCCGATATTGAGGATTCCGCCGATGACGATTTGAGAGGTGCCCATGCTCATGGCGGAGCCGGTGCCGCCGGGGCTGCCGACGTTCATGTCGCCGGTGACGTTGATGTTGCTGGCGCCGGAGAAGGTCGCCGAGCCGTTGCCGCCGGCGGAGGAGCCCAGCAGGATGGTTGTGGCGTTGAGAGTTCCGCCGGAAATGTTGGCGACGCCCATGCCGGCGCCGCCGGTTTGGGTGCCGTCGTTTCCGTCGCCGAAGGTCGTGACGTTGATGGTTCCGCCGGTCTGGTTGACGGTCCCGGTAAAGCCTTGAGTGACGCCGAGTTTAATGGTTGGGGTGTAAACCGTGCCGGAGCCTTGGACGTTCATGGCGCCGTTGTACTGGTATCCGCCGACGATGGCATTGGCGAGGACGGGATCGGTGCCCTGGGGCGCGGGCGTGCTTTCGACGGTGAAGACGGCATTTTGCTCGACGTTCAAATCATTGAGATGGGCGCCTGTGGGATCGACATTGGAATTTCCGGTGGCGGTGAAATCGCCGGAGCCGCCGGTTCCACCGATGTTGAGGACTCCGCCGATGACGATCTGGGAAGTTCCCATGCTGGTGGCGGTGCCGGTGCCGCCGGCGCTGCCGACGTTCATGTTACCGGTGACGTTGATGCTGCTGGCGCCGGAGAAGGTGGCCGAGCCGTTGCCGCCGGCGGAGGAGCCGAGGAGAACAGTTCCGGCGTTGAGGGTGCCGCCGGAGATATTGGCGACACCACTGCCTCCGCCGCCGGTTTGGGTGCCATCGTTTCCGTCGCCGAAGGTGGTGACGTTGATGGTTCCGCCGGTTTGGTTGACGGTTCCGGTGTATCCGCCGGTGACGCCGAGCTTGATGTTGGGAGTGTTGACGGTGCCGGAACCGGAGACGTTCAAGGCGCCGTTGTAGTTGTAGCCGCCGACGATGGAGTTATCGAGGACGGGGTCATCGCCGTTGCCGGGGGTGGGGGTGGTGTTTTCGACGGTGAACGTTCCTTGATCGGTGACGTTCAGATCGTTGAGATGCGCGCCCAGCGGGTCGATGGTGGATTGCCCGCCGACCGTCACGTCACCGGATCCGCCTGGGCTGCCGATGATGAGATAGCGTGGGACGACGACGGTGGTGGTGTCGTTGGTGCTTAGCGTCGCGGTGGAGCCGTTGGGGGCGACTAAAAGGTCCAGGGGAACCGTAACGGAACTGGTGCCGGTTACGGTAACCGCGGTCGTCGCGCTATTGGTCGAGCCGATGGCGGCGGAATTGCCCTGGAAATTAACGCTTCCGTTGTTGATGGAGACCGTGCTGGCCAAGGCTCCGGTGCTTGGGATGGTGACGGTTCCGCCGCTGGAGACGTTGGTGGTGCCGGTGCCGGTGATCGCGCCGTCGACGATGAGGGTTCCGCCTTCGTCGTTCACGGTGCCGTTGTTGACCATTTCGCCGGCGGTGATGGTTCCGCCGTCAAGATTGATCGTGCCATAGTTGCGGAGGTCGTTGGCGGAGGGGTTATTGGAGCCGATGACGTTGATGTTGCCGCCCTTGATGGTGAGGGTTCCGTCGGATTCGACTTCGAGGCCGGTGTCCTCGGCGCTGCCGGGGGAATTGAGCGTTCCGGAATTGACGTTGAGCGCGCCGTCGATGGTGGTGTCCTGGCCGACATTGAGGACGCCGCCGTTCTGATTGACTGTGCCGCTGCTCCAGACGCGCAGATATTGGCCGGCAACGGCATTGGCGTTGGCGCCGAGATCGAGTGTTCCAGTGCCCTGGGCGCCGCCGGTGTTACCGCCGACGTCGATGTCTCCCGATTCCACTTCCAGCGTGCCGCCGTTGAGGGTGTAAGTTCCGGTGGAATTGGGCGAATCCGCGGCGATCTCGAGATTTCCGCTGCCTTCGGCTTCCGGGGTTCCCAGGACCTCGACCGTCCCGCCGTTCTGGGTGAAAGTGCCGGCGCCGTCGTAACCGACATAAAGATTGTTCTGAATCGCCAACGTGCTGGAACCGGTGGAAACATCCATGTAGTAGGAGCCGGTGCTGCCGGCGCCCTGGCCGAGATAGAGGGAGCCTAAACTGGTCGGATATTGGCCGACCTGGACGTTACCGCCGGTTTGGACGATGGCGCCGTTGTCTCCGTCGCCGGCGCCGACGACCAGGTCGTTGTAGGTGGTCAGCGAGCCGGAGTTGGAGACGGTTACGGTTCCGGCGCCACCGTCGCCGACGTTGAGGGTGCCGCCGCCGACGACGCTTCCGCCGGAGATGGTCAGGTTATTGTTAATGATTCCGCCGTCGTAGATGTAGAGATAGCCGGAGGTTTGGTTGGTGTTGCCGCTGCCGGAGATGGAAGAAGTGACAAAAATCGATCCGCCGGCGTTGGTGGCCTGGCCGTTGTTCACCAGAGTGTTGGCGAACAGCGTTCCGTTGGGATTGACGGTCAGGCTGCCCGGGTTGTAGACGGTGACGTTGGCGTTGACGGTTCCGTAGGCATTGATGGTCATGTCGCCGGTGCCGCCCGAGCCTGAGGGGGAGCCGCCGATCTGGACGCCATCGGGTCCGGCGACGTTCAGCGTTCCGTTGGTGATGGTGTAGCTGCCATCGGACTCGCTGCCCGCGGCGATCGCGACGTAGCCGGTGGTGGCATCTTCGTCGACTTCGTTGACATTCACGGTGCCGGCGTTCTGCGTGAAGGTGCCGTTGCCGCCTTGGCCGACAAAGAGATTGCCGTTGACGTTGAGTACGGACGTGCCGTTGGAGTCGTCCATGTAATAATTGCCGCTGGCGTCCTCATTGTCGCCGAGGGTCAGAGAGCTGCTGCCGGGGCCGGTGCCGAGCGTGACGGTGCCGCCGGTCTGATTGATAGCGCCGCTGTCGCCTTCATTCACTCCGACCAGAAGATCGCCGTTGGTTTGCAAACTCCCGGAGTCATAAACCTCGACCGAGCCGGTGCCGTTGTTGCCGACGCTGAGCTCGCCGAGTCCCTGGAGGGTTCCGTTGGAGACGTTGAGGTCGTTGTTGATGACGGCGTCGCCCGCGAGATTGATCGTGCCACCGTATTGGTAGACGGTTTGGTCCCCGGTGATGGCGCTGGAGATATTCATCGTGCCGCTGTTGACGTTGACGATGCCGTCGTTTTGCAGCACGGCGGCGTTGAGGATGCCCGAATTGTTGATATTGATCGATCCCTGGTCCCAGACGTTGATGTAGCCGGGGGCGGAGCTATCGGTGGCGGTTGTGGCGGTGACGGTTCCGCCGTTGACGTTGAGGACGGCGGAGCCGCCGGAGGAGTTGATTTCGCCGCCGACGCCGATGAAGCCTGCGGTCATCGAGCCGTTGCTGATGGTGTAGGTGCCGACGGAATCAAAGCTGTTGTCGCCGATGAACAGATTATTGCCCACGGTGACGGTTCCGTTGGTCTGGCTGAATTTACCGGTGCCGTTGTATCCGACGCTCAAATTGCCGTTGTCGGTCAGGACGCCGCCGGTCATCGCATAGATTCCGACGCTGCCGGCGTTTCGGCCGAGGTAGATGGTGCTGTTTTCGTCGACGGTGTGCGTGCCGCCGGTCTGGATGAATTCACCGACGCCGCTGAAGCCGATTTCCTCGTTGCCGATGTCGTTAAAGGTGGCGGTGCCGCCGAGTTCGATGGTTCCCAGGCCGCCGTCGGATTTGCCGATGTACAACCCTCCGTAGGTGGAGGTGTTGTCGATCGCCATGTCTCCGCTGCTGAGGGAAATGTTGAGGGTTACGCTGGCCGGAGCGTTGAGGATGAGGGAATCGAGGCCGATGTCGTAGTTGTCGTCGAATTCGATATTGGTGGGGAGGGAGGGATCAAGAATGGCGTCGTCGCCGTTGTTGGGAATTCCAGCGCCGCCGTTGCCGCCGTCGGCGCCGGACCAGTTGGCGGCGTTGTTCCAGTTGCCGCCGTCGGGGCCGACATAATAGAACGTCGTGCCCGCAGCGGGGGTTGGCGACATGAAAACGATCGGCATGGCCGAGGCGATCGCGCCGGCCAGCAGTTTTGCAAACTTACGTGAATCTCGCGGTCCCGTTTTGCGCATGTGCTCCCCTACGTCTGGCGGCGAGATGCGGGTTCTGCGCGCGCCAAGAGCTCGTTAAAGGACTTCCCACCTGATTCGTTGACGCTTGATTGGCCTGGGCTGCCAAAAAAGACCTGTCTCGATCAACGCCATGCGCTTCGTCGTTTGCGACAAGAGTCGAGCCAAAAAAAGAAGGCGCAAACGAAGCGAATCCGCGGCGAAAGCGTGTTGAGAAATCGCCCGGAGACGACTGGCAGTTGTCTTGATCGAGAAATGCGGGAGCGCATTCGCCAAGTGCGAACGAGAAAGCCGCATCCAAGTGATGGGAAGACGAAAGCTCTGAGAAGATATGCGCGGCCTCTAAGGCCGCCGGCGATGCCGGTTTATGCCGAACAAACACTTCCTACCACCCTGGCGCCGGGTCAGGACGCCGCTATTTGACTCGCATCTGATTGGGTTTGCTGTTAGGGAGCGCCGGTCGAGGCGTCCGATTTGCAAATCCGTGTCCAACCAAAAACGGGTCAGGCGTGACTATAAACCACCGCCGAAATTGGTCAATGAAAAACTTCTCGAATTGTTAAGATCGTATCGAAATAAGAGGGGATATCGCAAGATTGTGATATATTAGGCCCCAAACCGGCAATTATCGTGTGGTTCTCGTTTTCCGCATGCGATTCGATTAGTGTTCGGCTCTGGTAAAAGCCATGGAGCGGGTCAGGCCGTTGGACTGGATTTGGACATGGATCGCAAACTCATCGATCAATACGTAGCCGGGGGAGGGGAAATCGCCTGGGCCATCGAAGGGCTTTCCCAGGAGGACTTGCTGTGGACGCCGCCCGAGGAAGATGGAGTCGGGCTTTGGTCCATTCAGCAGATTGTCATTCACCTGATGGATGCGGATTTAATCTGGGCGACCCGGATGAAGCGGATCATTGCCGAGGATCATCCGGAAATTCTGGGGTACGACGAGAGCAAATTCGCGGCTAACTTGTTTTATGAGCTTCAGGACGCGGCCAAGGCCGTGGAAATCTTCGACCTGAATCGGCGGCAGTTTACCAAGGCGCTGCGGAGACTTTCAGACTCGGCTTTTCAGCGCACGGGCCAGCATAACGAGCGCGGTACCATCACCCTCGAAACCTGCCTCCGCCTGATGGACGAGCATGTGGATCATCACGTGAAATTCATACGGCTGAAACGCGAAAAACTAGGTAAGCCGCTGAAAGCGTAGAACATGGATCGAAAAATCATCGACGAATTTGAGAACGGTTCGCCGGCGCTGAAGAAAGCGATCGACGGCCTAACGCGCGGGGAGTTGCTTTGGCTTCCGCCTCCGGAAATGGGGGTAGGCCGCTGGTCGATCCAACAGGTCGTGTTTCACTTAATGGACGATGAATTGATCTGGACCGCACGGATGAAGCAGGTGATTGCCGAGGATAATCCGAAAATCATCACGTACGACGAGGCCAAGATGGCCGCCAAGACTTTTTGCGAGGAGGAGGATGCGCAGGTGGCGCTGCAGATATTGGATTTGAATCGCCGTCAATTTTCGATCGTTCTGAAAAATCTGCCGGAGTCGGCTTTTGCACGAACGGGTGAACACAGCACGATTGGGATTTTCACGCTCGAGCAAGCGGTGGTCTGGACGCAGGAACATCTTGGGCATCACGTGCATTACATTGGGCTCAAGCGGGAGAAGTTTGGGAAGCCGATGTAGGGGGGCGTTTCAGTTTGCCGTGCGCTGCATTTTCGCGATGGATCCGCCGATCGACGGGACGCCTGCGGAAACAACATTGATAAACGTTTGCGTCGGCTTCCAGCCGGGGAGAATCGAGGGGCCGTCGGCGGGGGCGTTTTGGCCGATTAGGCACAGATGATCGGTGTAGGGCTTGAGTTCCGCCAATATGGTCGGCGTGATCGGGCCGCCCAGGATCAGAATCGGCCGGGAATTGGGGTGGTAATGATCCAGGGCCAGTAGCCAATAAAGGGGCGGGATACGAGCGGGGGGATAGAAAACGAGTAGATCGTTGTTTCCGGCCATGCGGTCGAGTTTGCCTGCGAAATATCGGAAGTCCTCCTTGGAGCGCGGCCCGATTTGATACTGCGCGGCGGCCGAAATGGTCAGGCTAAGTAAAACCGCGGCCGGTACGCTCCATTTCAAAAACGACGGCATGCGAGTCGGCAGCGGAAGCGAGGCGACGGCCAGTGCACACATCGCAGGCGCGGCCATCGACGTATAGCGCTGCCATTCCATCATCGACGTTTGCCGGGCGACATCCATGGCCGTGACTCCGGCAAAAATCGCGACGACCTGGAACCAGAAGATCAAAAGTATTGGCTTTCGGCGGATGGAAAAAATGGGGATCGCCAGAATAATCAGGGCTGCGAAAGCGACCGTCAGAATTGTCATCGGGTCGATCGTTCCGGCGCGCGTTCTCAAGTCGGAGGCTCCAAAAAGATGAATCGCCGGCACCCGGATGGCCAGCCAAAGGTGATGAGCAAGTCCGCCGTGATCGACCGCCCAGGGCTGCCCGCCGGGGGCGGTGAAGGCGTCGCGCTGGCGGAATTGGACGAGAAACCATTTGCCCCAGACCCAGGCTGAAAAAGCCGCGCCCGCGAGGAGCGCGGCGACGACGGACGATCTCCTCCGGCCGCGTAGAACGGTTAATGCGTAAAGCCCGATTGCGATCAGGGTGAACAGGCAGAAATAATGGGAGAGCAGGGCGGCGACGGTCGCCAGCCCAAGCTGCACGAGTTTTCCGCGGCTGATTCCGCCCTGTTCGATTCGCACGACGGCCTGGACCGCCAGCAACATGCAAACGAAGTTGATCGTGTAGTTTCGGGCGTCCTGGCTCAAATCAATGGATGACCATGCCAGCGCCAGCGCCGCCGCCGCGAGCAATCCGGCGTTTGGGCCGGAGATTCGCCGTACCACGTCGAATAAAAGAACGATGCCGACTAACGTGAAGACGAGCGAAAGCGTGCGGATCGCGTAATCGCCGCTGCCGAACAGATCGATCCACCAGCGGAGCAGGACAAAATAAAGAGGCGGCCAGGCGACGTGGTCCATGTGCGTCCAGATTTGCCAACTCGGCGGCGCGTCTTCAAAGAGCAATTTCGGCGGGGGCTGGAGTATTTCGTCGCTGGGCAAGTCAATGTCGCGGCCGGCGGCAACCGAAAGCGTCCAGAGTTCATCAAGGGTGTCGCTCTCTCGCGCGATTTTGTGGAAACGAAGAAAAGCGGCGCCGGCGAGGATCACCAGAAGAAGTAAGAGCTGGCGAACCTTAGTTGTGGGCATGGATGCGACCGCTGCAGGAAACAGGTCTCGCCTTGACAATCAGGCGGGTTGGGTACAGAATGTACCCGCAATGCGGGTGATCAGCAAGCGGCGTTTGCGGGAGTTCTGGGAACAACACGCCGACGCGCGGGCGCCGCTGGAGGCATGGTTCAAGGTCGCGGAAAAGGCCAACTGGTCTGAATTCCGCGATGTTCGCGACACGTTCGCCAGCGCCTCGGGCGTTCCGCTGGACCGCGGCCTCGCGGCAATTGTGTTTAATATCGGCGGCAACAAATACCGCCTGGTGACGCGTATCGAATATAAATTTCATGTCATTTACGTCAAAATGGTTCTAACTCACCGTCAATACGACACCGACAAATGGAAGGACGATCTATGCCGCGAATGAAAACGCAATCGGAAAAGCTACCAGCGAACTTCGCGGAATTGGTGCGCCTATTGCCGCCGCAGGCGATTCACGATGACGTCGGGTACGCCAATGCGCTGGAGATGATCGACCGGTTGACGTCGCGCTCGAAGCTGACGGCGGGGCAGTCCGAGTATCTGGAAACGCTGACGATTTTGATGGAAGCCTACGAGAAGGAACACGAACGGATCGACACGACCCATCTGTCGCCGCGGCAGATACTACGATTTCTCCTGGAATCGAATGGCATGAGTGGCTCCGATCTTGGGCGGCTGCTTGGCAATCGTGAGCTGGGACCTAAAATCCTCAGCGGATCACGCCAATTAAGTAAAGCACACATCCGCCGCTTGGCCGATCGCTTCAAAGTGGATGCCGGGCTGTTCCTATAGGCGCGGCGTTATTAGCGACCCCGGTCGGTATATCGCCCCGCTTAATCCAATCGCCTATACTGTCCGATCTTCTAGTAGAAAGATTATCGACCATGAGCACCGTTTGTGAAAATCCGCCGGGGGGCGTGGCTGCGCCTGCGATGTCGCGGCCCTTGCGCAAGCTGGACCGCCGCGCGGTTACGGCGGCGCTGATGCTCGTCATGGTGCTGGCGTCGATGGAACAGACGGTCACCAGCACCGCTATGCCGACGATCATCGGGTCGCTGCATGGGCTGGAACACTATTCCTGGGTGGCGTCGATTTATCTGCTGGCGTGCACGGTGAGCATGCCGCTCTATGGGCGGCTGGCCGATGCGCTGGGGCGCAAACGCGTGATCCTGTTTGCGATCGGGTTGTTCGTGCTGGCGTCGCTGATGGCTTCGACGGCGCGGTCGATGCCGCAATTGATTCTTTATCGCGGGTTGATGGGACTGGGGGCCGGGGGAATTATGCCGGTGGTGCTGACCATATTGGGGGATATTTTTACCATCGAGGAACGGGCGCGGGTGCAGGGATTTTTCAGCGCGGTTTGGGGGACCAGCGCGCTGGCGGGGCCGGCGCTGGGATGGTTTCTCGTGGCGACGCTGGGATGGCGCGCGGTCTTTTTTGTGAATCTGCCGTTTGGTTTGATTGGATGGATCGTGCTGTGGCGGTTTTATCACGATCAGGAAAAGCCGCATGCCGTCGGATTGGATTTGCCGGGGTTCGCGGCGCTGGCTATTGGGTTTGGGACGTTGCTCACTCTGGTATCGCGAGTGGGACCGGGAGGCTGGGCGTTGCCAACGGCTGTTTCGCTGGGCGCCACTACGCTGATCGCTTTTGTCTTTTACGCGCTGCATGAAAGGGGAGCGCGCGATCCGATTTTGCCGCTGGATTTGCTGCTCGACCGGGCCATTGGGCCGTCGCTGATCGGGAGCGGGTTGCTGGGGATCGGATTTTTGAGTCTCGATACGTTTGTGCCGCTGTACGTGCAAGGCGGTCGCGGCGGGGGCGTGGGAGCGGCGGCTTCCGTGGTGTCGCCGGTCATGCTGACCTGGGCTCTCTCGGGCATATTTGCCGCCCCGCTGGTCGTTAAATGGGGATTCCGGCGCACGTCGTGGCTTGGGTCGAGCCTGATTATCGTGGGTTTTAGCGGACTGATCGCGTGCGCGATATTGGGATCCAGCCGAACTGTTCTGGCCTGTGTGCTGGCGATTACCGGGTTCGGCTTTGGCCCGTCTTCAATGGGATATTTGCTGGCGGCGCAAAATGCCGTTCCCTGGCAGCGGCGCGGAATCGTCACCGGCAGCATTCATTTCTGTCGAACGGCCGGCGGAGCCTTGGGCATCGGAATTTTGGGGGCGCTATTCAATATAATCACCGGCCCGAAATTGCGCGGATTGCAGGCGGGCGGGATCAGCCCGGCGGCTCTACTCGATCCGCATGCGCGGGAACAGCTCCCGCCGGCGGTCATTCAATCGGCCGGGCAGACGATTGCCGGGGCGCTGCATTGGGTGTTTGGGGTGATGTTGGCGGTCGCGGTGATGCAGTTCATCGTGACCTGCTGGATGCCGCGGCGCAAAGCGGATCATCGTCCCACCACTCTGGAAGCGGCGGAGGCGATCGTCGGCTAATTAGTGCAGTAGACCCGCGGGATCGGTCTGTTCGTCGGGTTCCTGTTCCAACAGAACGTTGTTGTATTTCAGCAATGTACCCTTGGCGCGCTCCAGCTGGGCCAGGGCGATATTGTAATTGGCGATCGATTCGGATTCGGCCTGCTGGGCGGAGGAGAGACGCTCCTGCGTGTCCAGCTTCAATTGCACGAACACCGGCGTCAGCGGCTCGTTGGCTTCCTCGCGCTCGTTGATCGCTTTCAGAGCGTCCTCGGCGCTGTAGCGAGCTTTGCGGTTGGCGCCGACCAGAATCCAGGTGGTTTCCACATTGCGGGCGCTGGTCTTCACGTCCAGAACCACTTGCTCGATAACGGATTGATATTGCTCGATGGCCTGTAATCGCTGCAACAGCGTGCGGCGGTAGATCGCCCGCGCTTCGCGATTGCCGATGGGGACCTGAAGCTTGAATCCGATCGTCCCGTCGAAGTGATGCAGTTCGACGTTGGTTCCCAGGGCCGAAGCCTCGTTGGAGCCGCCGCCTTGCGGGCCGACCAATCCGACGAAATCCAGCTCCGGCAGCAGATTATTCTGGGCGACGGTCACCGTCACCGTGGCGGCTTCAACCTTGAGCTGCTGCTCGCCAAGCTCAAATCGGTTTCCCAGGGCGGTGTCGATTTCATCGTCCATGTCAAAATTCATCGGCGATTCAACCGGCGTATCCATGGGGAGAATCACGACCGCGGAACTCACCGGGTATTCCGGATCGCTCATCAGGGCTTTTATCTGGTCCGAAAGATCCCGGGCGTGCGCCTTGAATTCAACCAGTTGACCTTTGCGGCTTTCGAGGACCGTCTGCGCCTGGGCGACCTGAAGCTCACTGACGTCCAGCCCTTGCTGCATTCGCGTGTTCAGGATGGTGTAGGTGGTCTCCGTCTGGGCGACCAGTTCCTCTTCGGAGCGGATATCCTGCTCGGCCTGAACCAACTGCCAGTAGGCCTTTTCGATATCCATCGCGTTCTCTTCGACCGCCTTGCGAAATTCGAGGATGCTTTCGCGCTGGGTCAGGCGGCTGACGACGATCTGCGCCTGATTCACCGCATAACCGTAATTGCGCAACAGGGGCTGCGTGAGCTGCAGGGTCAATGAACTGGTGTAGAACGGATTCAGTTCCTGGGTGGCGGGACTGAACCAGTTGTAGGTATTGTCGTAGGCGAGTTGGACTTGCCCGCCGCTGTCGAGATTTTGTTGGATGCCGACTTCGCCCGATCCGACCTGCGACTCCGCGGTGTTGCTGGTGACGGGGACCAGTCCGCCGGCGAAATTGTTGAAGACTTGCCCGCCGGTGACTTCATCCTTCATTTGCCAGCTTGCATTGGTATAGAACGTCGGGTCGAAATGCGCTTGGGCTTCGACGGTTCGGGAGCCTTCGATGCCGGGCTGGTAGCCGGCGACCCTGACGTCGTGGTTGTTGATCACGGCCCGGTGGATGATTTCGCGGAGACTCATGCGAACGATCGGATCGGCGTCGAACTCCGCCAGGGCCGTGGGGTCGCGGGTTGAGCCGTTGAGGTTATTGAAATTAGGAGCTTGCCGGGTGGTGGGGAGGGCGACCAGTTGCGGATTGCGTGATTGAGCAGCATCGGCGCGTTCGGTCTCCTGGATCATTCTGGGATCGAAAAGTGTGACCGGCTCTTCGCCGCAGCCGACCAATCCCCAGGCCGCGCCAAACATCCCGACCCCCAACCCCGCCGCCAGAAGAATTCGACGCACCGTCATAGTTTTGCCCGTGAATTTCCCTTCCGCCCGCGGCGCCCGTGCGTCGCGGAGATCGGTGTTTTTACCGGCAGTTGAATGGGATCACAACCCATCGGTGTCAAATCGCCAAGATTTTTGGGAATTGGTTAAGGGAGGAGGGTGCAGGGCGGTTGCCGCCGCGCGGTTTCGTGATAGACTTGGGGCCATGCCGCCGACAGTTCAGCAACAACAGTACGCCATTCTGGATCGCGTTGCGCGGTCGAGCGTTTGGCCGATTGAGGCGTATGAATTCGTTCATCTGGGGCTTGGGCACACCGTGAGCAGCCTGCACGGACCGGCCGCCGTCCGCGGCCCGCGTCGGCCTCGGCACGTCACTGGGCAGGAATTGTGCTGGGGGCTTCGCGATTACGCCCAGCAGCGATGGGGGTTGCTGGCTCCGACGGTGCTGTATAAATGGAACATCACCAGCACTTTGGATTTCGGGCGGATCGTCTTTAATCTGGTGGAGCACGACTTGCTGGCCGTGGCGCCGGAGGACAGTTTGCAGGATTTTCGCGACGTCTACGACTTCAAGTCGGCGTTCGTTTCGGGGTATCGTTTTTCGCACCCTATATGAGCCGCCGGGACTCGGCTAAGCCGACCGGAGCGCCACCCGTCTCGGCCTCCCGGCCGGTCCAAGACCATCCCAAACTCCGTCCACGCCCCCGGCTTTTTAAATCGCTTTGCATCGCCTATGCGATCTGGATAATCGCGCTGCTGGTGCTTTACTTCACCACGGTTTATCCGCTTCGGCATCCTTCGTCGGCGACGCAGCCCCAAATTCTGCAGATTCCGGGCGCTTCTCACTAATCACCACGGGCGAATCGGTTTGATCAAGAGCAGGACAATCAACGCCGTGACGACCACGCATGCGATGATCATTTTCCATCGGTGCTGCCAGAAGCTTTTGGCTTCCTTGATCGTTGGCGGATTGATTTCCAGGATTTCCTCGTTGCCAAAAGCGCCGGTCGCGCGGGTTCGCCTGGGCTTGGTGCGCGGGGGGAGCAGATTGACGCCATGGCGGCGCAGCCAGGGGCGAATCCGCCGGCGGATTCTGGGTACGAAGCGCAGTACGACGTTGACCAGCCGCAAAACCCAGTAGGATCCGATCCAGGTGGCGGCGACGGTCATCAGATAGACCGCGGCCATGCCGATGCCCCTGAGATGCTCCACTTCGACGACAAGTCTTGGCCGCCGCGATTCCAGCCAGATGAGGATAGGGGGCAGCAGAGGGGGAAAAATCAGGGCCGCCAGGGTTCGCCAGGTGCGGACTGGCGCCGAATCGATGGGGATGGGCATTCCGCGCAAAACGCGGCTGGTGAGTCGGCGCTTGCCCGGAAGGGTGATCAGGGCAAAGCCGAACAAAAACATCGGCAGCCCCAGCGGGCCGGGAAATAATCCGCCGACCGGGACGGCGATCAGAATGAAAATCCAGCCGAGGACATTTTTGAGGATAATCCAGAAATAGAGGGCGAAAAACCCGCCGATATCGGCCGTTTTGCCCAAAGCCCCTGCGTGTTTCTTCGATATTCCAGGCATTCAGTCGGCGACATGTGCCACCGGTGATTGATTCTAGCCGCAGGCGGCCGCGAATCGAGCATCCGCCTTTCCGATCGCCCCCAGAACCATTTTACCGATGCCGGTGACGCCGTCGGCGGCCCCGACCATGAGCTGAGCCGTCGCGGGACGGGAGATGAGAATTCCCATCAATCGGCAG
>Ga0181531_10000775_pt1 | contig 21091 bp, 20 predicted proteins | sample PEATcosm2014_Bin_38_FD_119743 | JGI IMG/M metagenome (GOLD analysis project Ga0181531, IMG submission 119743) | Peatland microbial communities from MTU Mesocosm Facility, Houghton, MI, USA - PEATcosm2014_Bin11_10_metaG | ecosystem: Environmental > Terrestrial > Soil > Wetlands > Peat | place... | reverse complement strand
CGTTAAACTCATAGGCGAGTTCGGTAGCGCGACAGAGACTATACGAATCAGCGATTGCGTTCGGTTTCTTATTTTTGCGAAAAATTCGTAGCCCTTCAACTTTCGAGTTTTGCAACACAATCTTTCCGAAAGCGGATATTCGAGGTCCTTCGGGTGATGTCCGTTGAGGGCCACTTTTCCGACTCCTGAATCGCAGCAAAGCTGCCATAGCGGACCGCCTCTACGCTCCGCGACCGCGATCCCACGCGGCGGGAAACATTAGGGATGCAGGAGCAGCTGCTATCCATCGACGAGCAAGATACTTAGGCAGACTGGACAACCGTTTCGTTCAGAAGCTTCCAAACGACGGCGGGCCGAAGCGGCGTCCCGCGCACGCGGGCGCCGGTATGCTCAATTGCGTCAGCAACCGCGTTCGCTATGGCGGCGTGGGCTCCGATAGCGCCGCCCTCGCCTACCCCTTTCACGCCAAGAGGGTTCAGGCTTGTGGGCGATATAAGGTGACTGATTTCAATCGGTGGCAGATAGAGACTGGTCGGAAGGGGATAGTCGAGCAAGCTCGCTGTCAGAAGCTGTCCTTGCGCATCATAGACAAGTTCCTCAAGTAACGCGCCACCGACCCCTTGCGCGATGCCACCCGCGATCTGACCTTCCACGATCATCGGATTAATCATCCGGCCACAATCGTTCACCACGACGTAGCGCCGCAGCTTCACATCCCCGGTTTCGCGTTCAACCTCGACTTCGCCTATATGCACTCCATAGGAGAAGGGCGCTTCCTTCTTCTCGAAGTAATACCACGCCTCCAGGCCGGGCTCGGTGTTAGGCGGCCGATTTCCGGCCGGGACTGCTGCCTGGGCGAGTTCAGCAATTGTATAGCCTTTGTCCGGGACACCGACGACGCGTGCAACGCCGTCCTTCCACTCGAGATCCTCGGGACTAGCCTCGAACAGATGCGCGGCCAATTGGATCGCCTTTGTGCGAACCTGTTGAGCCGCGCCCAATGCAGCTGAACCCGCCATAACGGCATTGCGACTTGCGTAAGTTCCGACCCCGAACGGGATGCGGGCCGTATCACCGAAGCAGACACTCACTCGCTCCAATGGCACCTCAAGCTGATCGGCGACGATTTGAGCGAGCGCCGTGGCCGATCCTTGGCCCTGTGGCGCAGCGCCACTTACGACGGCGACGTTGCCGTTCCCATCAACGCGAACCTCCGCGCCCTCGTAGGGACCGATTGCCGCCTGTTGCACGTACACACAAATACCCACGCCCAGCAGCCGGTCCTCGCTTCGAGCCTGCAATTGGGCTTTGCGAAAGTCTGCGTAATCGGCCTTTTCCATGGCTTGCCGCAAAGCCGCAGGGAAGTCACCGGAATCGTATCTGACGGCACATTCAACATTCGCGAGCCCTATATTGTGCGGCAGAGCCTCGGGCGGCAGAAGGTTCTTCAAGCGCAACTCGGCAGGGTCGATGCCGAGCTGATGGCTCGCAATATCAAGAAGTCGCTCGCGCGCATAAGTCGCCTCTGGGGCGCCTGCACCACGATAAGTTGAGGTCGGGCTTTTGTTCGTCAGCGAGCAGACGACCTCAGCCGAATAATTCTTGATGTTGTACGGTCCGGGCAGTCCGGTAATTGCCAGCGAAGCATTGACCATCCCCAGCGTACGAACATAAGCGCCCTGATCGCTGATGATTTGGCCACGCATGCCAATGATTGTTCCGTTGGCTTTGAGCGCCAGTTCAAGGTCGAATGTCATCTCGCGCGCATGCACGCTTCCGAGGAAATGTCCCTGCGATCCTCGATCCATTTGACCGGGCGATTGAGGCGCGTAGCGGCGAACGGAATCAGAATGTCCTCAGGGTAAATGTCGCATTTAATGCCAAAACCGCCGCCGACGTCCGGCAGGATGCATCTGATGGACCGTTCTTCAATGCCGAGCATGGCCGCAGTTATGCGCCGCGCGGTATGCGGCCATTGACCCGATGCCCATACGATCAGTTCACCACTAATCGGATCAGGGCTAGCCAAGATGCCGCGGGTTTCCAATGGCACGCCCGTGTAGCGCTGCATGCGAAGTCGATCATGCACGATGTGGTCGGCTCCATCGAACGCCGCTTTTACGTCGCCGAAGCCTTGCGTCCAGCGCGCCGCAACATTTCCAGGTGCGGTAGCGTGCAGCAATGGCGCCTCTGCCGCGCGTGTTCGATCGGCATCAGTCGAACTAGGTAATGGGTCATATTCTACTTCTGCGGCTTCGAGGGCGTCCTCGGCACAAACGCGATCCGATGCCAGGACGATCGCCACGGGCTCCCCGACATACCTCACGACGTCGCGAGCTAGTGGATGTTGTGCGCAGGGCAGCAGAGAGGGGACGCCGACCAACACCGGGATCGTCGGCGGGTTCTGCCAAATGTCGCCGAGGCAAAAGGCGTCCACCACGCCGGCTGCGGCGCGCACCGCGCTGAGATTGATTTTGCGAATTCGGGCGTGGGCGTGAGTGCTGCGTAAGATTGCGGCGTGCAAAACTCCCAGCATGCGCAGATCATCAACGAAACTTGCCTGGCCGCGCAGAAGACGGGGGTCTTCGAGACGAGGGACCCGCGCCCCCATCATCTTTGCTCCCATTTCTCAACGCTCCCAAACGTGATCGGCTTTTTTGCGACTGCCACTACAATATTTAAAAAGGCTGGACGCATTTGGCGGTCAAAGGCGCTGAGATGGCCCAACGCGGCGGTCGAAGTTGCCCTAGTGCACGGCAACCATTTTGCCTCCTTGGATCGTCACGATCGTCGCTTTGCGAACCGCATACCCGTCCGTGTTCACTGTGTTGGCTCCGGTCAACGGCGCCTTGGCTTCCTTCAGTTGCGCCCAGCAATCGCGGATTGCGGTGCGATCGGCCGCAAGGTCTTTGCCGGCAACGCCGCGCTGGAGGATGCATTCACGCGTCAAATAAAGCGTGTCGTATGTCAAAGCGCCGACATTGGTCGGAGGATTTTTAAAACGTGCTTCATATTCTTGCGCCCAGGCGGCAATCGTTGGATCTTGATTGCCGGCAAAAAAGTCCGTGACGCTCATAATGCCGTTGGCGTCGGCGCCGGCGAGCGCGTTAAACCGGTCGCTCATGACCGCGATTCCCGCGACGATTGGCTGTGTCATTCCTTGCCGTCGCATCTCTTTCACCACATGCGCGGATTCTGTGTAGAGTCCACACAGCACCACTCCATCCGGGTCAAGGCTTTTGGCTTTGGTAACCTGCGCTGAGAAATCGATGTCTCCAGTCTGAAATGAAATCGTATCGAGCACCTTGACGCCGGATTTCTCGAGCGCAGGGGGGAAAACGCGCGTGCACTCGCTGTTGGAAACCGCATCCTTGGCATCGACCAAAATGACCACGCTTTTAGAAGGGTGTGCATCGAGCCATGCGGTCACGAGCGAACCATCGAGCTTGTCCGCGGTAGTAGCGAAGCCAAAAGCCCAGGGGCGGTTGGCGGTGGCGATCCCTGGTTTTGCGGCTGTTGGCGTGATGATCGGCGTTTCCATCCGATTGGCGACTGGCATAGCGACTTCACTCTCGCTGCTTGACATAGGTCCAACGATGATCGCGACTTCATCGGACTCGATGAGCTTGCGCGTCACGCTGATGGCCTCCGTACCGCTCCATCGCGTATCGTAAATGATCGGAACAAGCTTCCCCGCGGCGCCGCCGAGGTCACCGTACTTTTCCAAGAACATCTCGACAGCTACGCGTTGTTCCTGGCCATATCGTGAACCGGCGCCAGTTTGCGGCATGAGGATACCAATCCGCACATCCGCATAGGCGGCCTGCGCGCCCGCCGTCAGCGCCGTGATCAAAAACAGTATTCGGTACATGACTTACCTCCGACAGCAGTCATCGTTGATCATGTTTTTCCCGGGGTGTCACTAAGTTTGCCTTCTTCATGCCAGGTGATCCGCTTGCTCTCGCGTCATTTCGACCCCGGCATGATATTCGACCTCATCGAACAAGAAGTGCTTTGATTGATGAAGGGACGCGCTAACAGCACACATCGCTGAGACGCGCAGCGCGTGGCCTGCTGCCTCTAGACCGGCTCTTCACCTCGTACCCAGGTGCGATGGACGAGGCGAATGTATTTGCCCTTGTCGAATGGCGTGCCGCGATGCAGCGTGCATCGATTGTCCCACACAAGGATGTCGCCGACCTGCCACTTATGGCGGTAAACGAACTGGTCCTGGGTAGCGAATTCCATCAGTTCCCGGATCAACTCTTTGCCGGCCGGATTTGGCATATCCACGATGCCATTCGGCGTGGTCGTGGAAAGTCCCCAAAGTGCCTTACGGCCGTCGGCCGGGTGCCTGCGAACCAGGGGATGAAGCACATCCGGGTATTCGCGCCTTTCCTGTTCCGTCAGGGTCCGGTGCGACCGTGCAGCAAGATTAGCATAACTATGATGCACCCTAAGTCCATCGATTTGCCGCTGGCGTTGCTGCGGCAAAGCACTCCACGCAGCGCAAGTATCGGCGATGAGTGTGTCCGAACCTTCGGGCGGAACTTCGACCGCATGCAGGCACGTATAGGCCGCCGGCCGGCGCTCGTAATTCAGGTCGGTGTGCCAGGCCGTGCCTGCTTCCGGGTCGCCTATCGGTTTGCCGTCGACAATCTTGTTCGAGATGACGAAAACCTTGGGTTCTTCTGGAACCGTAAATTCTAGCTGCGGATTGCCCGCCGGCTCGCCGAACACGCTCGTGAAATCGACTTGCTCGTGCGGGTTCAACTGCTGTCCGCGCAACACGATGGCGCCGTGGTGCGCCAGAGTGGTGGCGACTTCGTTCAGGGTTTCGCGATCGGCTGTCCGAACGTCAATGCCGGTGATTTCCACCCCAAAACCGCTGATCAGAGGGCGACTATCAAGGTGTTGGGGAGCCGTAGCCGTTGATCCCATGGGTGCCTCAGATTATAAAATTCCGCGAAAAGCTTCGCGCACTCCGGCGGATGACATTTTTTACCATGCCTCTTTCGATGCCCACAGCGCCATCAGACCGATGACCATCATAGACTGCGTCGATGGACCCTTGTCGCTCGCGACGGTAGACGCGCAGCTTTGACGCCGGCATCTTCCTCTTGGCGCGTTATTCAGACCGCGGAGACTTTCGTCATTCCGGGGTCTGCCGCATGAGCTTGTTGCGGCTGGAAGGCGTGTCTGTTCGTTACGGCAAGAGCCAAGCCCTAACTGACGTCTCGCTGAGAGTGGAGGCCGGCGAAATCGTCACACTGATCGGTGCCAACGGGGCGGGAAAAAGCACTCTGATGCGTGCCATCATGCGGCTCGCGCCACTCCACGCCGGCACGATTGAATATGACGGCCGCAGGCTGGATTCGTTACGCACACACACCGTCGCGCGGATGGGCATTGCCTACGTGCCGGAAGGTCGGGGTGTTCTGCGCGAGCTTTCTATCCGGGAGAACCTCGTTCTCGGTAGCTTTGCAAACCGCAACCGAGTGGAGTCGAGAGACAAGCTTGGGGCGGTCTTGACGCGTTTTCCTTTTCTTGCCGAGAGGCTGCAACACCTCGCCGGGAATCTTTCGGGCGGTCAGCAGCAGATGCTGGTCATTGGACGTGCATTGATGGCGAATCCGAAGCTGTTGCTGCTTGATGAGCCGTCTCTCGGCCTTGCACCTCTCATTGCGGAAGAAATTTTCGCTATTGTTGCGGAATTGGCCAGGACTGGAGTGACCGTTCTGCTGGTCGAGCAAAACGCCAATGCCGCGCTGAAATTGGCAAATCGGGCATACGTACTCGAAACGGGACGGATTGTGCTTGCGGGAGATGGAGATGACTTGCGTTCAAACGAGAAAGTTCGCGAAGCGTATTTCGGCGAACTGCCCTCCGATCTGTAACAATCGCCCAGCCAGATCGGACCCGAAGTTTTCTCGGTAACCGCCATCGTTTAATTCCAAATCCACTGCCGCTTTTTCCGATAGATGAATTATCATCATGATGTGTGCTGCCGGCGCGGAGACAGGTGCTTGCCTGCTACCGTAGCAAAGCGGAGAATCATCTGGTGCCCCGCTGCAGATGCGTCACAGCGGTATCCAGCAATAGTTGCGCTGGTGCGCTGCGCGCAGCGTGTCCGTTCGCCATCAGATAGACGCTGCAAATCGGCGCTTCGTCGTCAGGCAACAGCGGCCACAGCACCGAAGCGAAATTTGAATTCTCAACGATCGGTTTCGGAAGAAAACCGATGCCCATGCCGAGCTGGATGAGCCACATACGCTCATTCAGGCTGTCGGCGAAGCCGCCGATGTGGCGGCCGAGTCCGTAACGGTCCCGATAGCGAATGTAGGGAAGCGGCTCATCGCGCGTTATGACAAAAGGCTCGGCTTCCATAAGCGTGGGGGAGACTGCAGGCCGTCCAAAGAATCGATGCTTTGGGCCACAATAAAGTTGTTGGGGCTGTTTGGTGATCGGGATGAAGAGATAGCGGTCGTCGAGTTCATCGGCAAATCCGATCGCAAGCTCGATCTCACCCTTCTTCAAAGAGTTCAAAATTTCGCGCCACGGCGCCACGTCGAGCCTGATCTCAATGCGGGGATAGCGGGTGTGAAAATCATCAAAAATGCCGCTCAGCGCGCTGAGATTGTACAAGTTCGACAAAACGCGCAGCGTGACCGTACCTGAAACCTCCGCGTTGGTGGCGGAAATTGCTCGCGGAATATCTTGAACCGACGCCTGCAGACTCTCACAAGCTGCCAACAGCTGGTGTCCATGCACCGTCAATTGGACGCCGCGTGGTGTTCTCGTACATAGCGTCGCGCCAACTTGGTCTTCGAGCCGCCGCAGCGCTGCGGTGACACTGGGTTGCTTCTTGTTCAAGGCCCTTGCGGCGGCGCTGATACCACCGCGCCGGGCAATTTCGTGGAACACCTTGAACAGATTCCAGTCGACGTTGCGCGCAAACGTGACGCTCGGTTCGGAAATCACCTCAGACTTGCCCATCGCGGTCTGCCTCCGACAGCCAGAATCGCAACAATCGGCTTACACTTCAAGGCCTTAGAAGCAAGAACCGGACCAGACGACCGGTCGAGTTGCCGCACCACGACCCGGTCCCAAGGTCATAGAGCAACGCCATGCCCGGCATCGACCATTTGGTGCTACATATCGCGGCAGGGCAATGCAAAATTTAAGTTTGCCGCCGAACGAATTTGGCAAAAGTGCGAAAACGCGTCAGTGCGAAAACGCGTCCTTGCCGATTAGAGGAGACCTCGCTCGTGCCCCAAACAGTAGCGGACGAAATAGATTTCCAGTTCGCCCGCCAAATCGTCGGACGTACGCGGTTCAGCGTTCTTCCGGTTAAGGAAGCGGAACTACTTCCGCAAGAGGCCTACGTAAGCGAGCGGTTCTGGGCTTTCGAGAAATACGCCATATTTTCACGGGAATGGCTATGCATAGCCCACATCAACGAGGTGCCAAACGTCGGCGACTATTTGCCGCTGACCGTCTTGAATGAACCTGTCGTGGTCGTTCGGGACGAAAACGGTGACGTGCGCGTGCTATCGGCCATTTGCCGACACCGCGGTCATCCCCTTGTCGGCGGCGTCTTGCAAAATCCGCAGCCCGGCCGGTGCATGAACGGAAGCCGGCTCATTTGCCCCTATCACAATTGGGTCTATGGGCTGGACGGTCGGCTCCTGGGAGCGCCGTCAATGAGCGAGACCACTCCGGTCTCCGTGTTGCGTGACAAAATGCACCTCCCCGAAATTAAGTCGGAAATCTTTCATGGGCTGATATTCCTCAACTTCCACGACGACGCGCCGCAGCTTGCTCCGGGTTTGGCTAAGCTTGACGCCGAATTCGCCAGCTACGGGTTGGAACAATTGATACCGGCCCACGTATTCCCGCAAGAATCGCTGAAGTGGAATTGGAAGCTGCATCACGAAAATGCGTTGGAGCCATATCACACCTCGTATGTCCACAAGGGTTATCATGACGCCGTGCCCTCGAATCTGACTCAATTCTGCGACTTCGAGATCGGCGACGGCCAGGTGATGCGCACCACAGGCTTTGCAAAGGCGACCGGCGATCTGTTTGAGGAATCGGGTAGTCGGCGGCTGCCGGAGATCGAGGGGCTGAGCGAAGAGCAGCGCAGCCGGGTGCTGTTTATTTCGATCATGCCTTGTGCGGTTGCTGTGTTGCAGCCATCGTTTGTCACCATCACGTTTCTCAGCCCGGTATCGGCCGGCATCATGAACTCGCGCCGTGTCAATTTTTACTGCAAGCCTGCAACCGAAGTACCTGACTTCGATCGCATCCGCCACGAGCAGTTCGAGCACATGAAGATCATCATTATGCAGGACCAAGTAACGCAGGCGGCACTGCAGGAAGCATATCATTCGCGGTACATGCCGCCCGGACGGCTGTCTTACCTAGAGAACGCGATAACCCAGCTCAACACCTGGGTGGTCGACAAGTATAAGCGCGGTCTTGAGGCGGCTAATGCGGTGTGAACCGGCGATGCCTTGCCGCGGTTCGGGCCTGCGAAACGGACTTCGGTTGCTGTATGTTTGATCTGATTGTGCGCGGCGGGACCATTGTCAGCTCGGACGGGCTCACCCGCGCCGACATCGGCATCGCCAACGGAATCATCAAGGCGATTGTACAGGCCGGCGAGACGCCCGCCGCCGCTACCGAAATCGATGCCAAGGGCAAATTCATCCTTCCCGGGTTAGTCGATGCCCATGTCCACATACCCGGTTATTTGCTGCGCCACCGGCTCGACGATTTCAGCTCCGCCACCGCCGCCGCCGCCATCGGTGGGGTGACAACCATCATGCTCATGCCCACCGACGATCCGCGCACGGTCTCGGCAAGCTATTTCGAAAGAAAGAAGCGGATCGGCGAGCAGGAGTCTTTCGTGGATTTTGCCATTCAGGCCCTGGTGTCGCCTAAGACCGAATGCGGCGAGATCGAAGAGATGGCGTCGCTCGGCCCGGTGTCATTCGAGCTATTTCTCGCCTATGGCGGCAATCCGGCCTTCGTCGTCGCCCACGATGACTACGAACTCCACCGGCTTATGAAGCTCGTTCATGACGTGGGCGGCGTCGTTGGTGTCACGCCGCACTCGGGATCCCTGATTGCAAAACTCACCGAGCTGCAAAAGCAGCGCGAGGCGGAACGACAGCATCTCGATCCGCAGCGGAGGGGAGATCCCCTGCCGCCGGTCCAAAACTTTGCGATGACGCGCCCGACCTTGTCAGAGGGCCTTGGCATCACGCGCGCTTGCACCGTCGCATGCGAGACCGGCACGCGCGTCCATCTCCGATCATTGTCCTCGCAGAAAAGCATCGATCTGGTCCGGCGTTTTCGCGATTCGCTGCCGCTAACGTCTGAGGTGATGTCTCACCATCTCTTGTTCGCCGAAGAGGAGGCGGTCGAATTGGGACCGTATGGAATCATCATTCCTCCGATCCGAACCAGCAATGAACGCGACTGCCTCCGTTCAGCGGTCCGGTCCGGCGAAATCGACATGGTCGTGAGCGATCATTCGCCGGTATTGCGCGAGGACAAGGAACTCGGCTGGAGCGACGTTTGGCGCACACCGCCCGGCATGCCCGGCTTGCAGACGCTGTGTATGTCGATGCTGGCCCTCGTCGCAGACGACCAACTATCCATGTCCGACATCGCGCGTTCATGCGCAGAGCGACCATCGAAGGCGTTCGGTCTCTTTCCAAAGAAGGGCGCGCTGCAGGTAGGATCCGACGCCGACCTCATCGTCATAAATGGGACGGATCGCACGTTGATCACCGACAGTCAGCAACGCAGTAAAGCGGATTACACCACGCTTAAGGGCCGCACGATCAATGGCCGGGTCGAGGGCGTGTTCTTACGCGGCAAAATGATCGCCCGTGACGGTGAAGTCGTTTCCCGGCCGAACGGCTCGTTTGTACGACCATGACCGCGCTATGGTCCCTATTGAGACGAAAGGCGAACATGACAGCCGACTTTTCATTGAACATTCTGACCTTATGCGGAAGCGTGCGGAAGGAGTCCTACAATGCCGCGTTGCTGCGCGCACTGCCGTCGCTTTCGGCGGGCGACCTGATTTTCAAAGAAGGCCCGTCCGTCGCGGACATTCCGGTCTATGATGGCGATCTGGAACGACTGAGCGGCTTTCCAGCAGTGGTAAACGCACTCGCGGCTTCGATACGCGAGGCCGACGGCCTGCTGATAGCCTCGCCCGAATACAATTATTCGGTACCGGGCGGGCTGAAAAATCTGATCGATTGGGTATCCCGTACGCCGAACCAACCGTTCGCGCGCAAACCGGTATTGATCCAATCGGTATCTGGCGGACCGATGGGCGGCGTGCGGATGCAGCATCACCTCAGGCAGATAATGGTCTTCGTGAACGCGCGCGTCATGCCGCGCCCTGAGGTCATGATTGGACCCGCGACGACGAAGTTCGACGAAACGGATCAGCTAATCGACAAGGCGACGCGCGAAGCCGTGCGGGCGCAGTTAAATGAGTTTGCGGTCTTCATCAGGGAAGGGACTGCGACCGACAAGCGGTAACGGCGCGCGCCGTTGCGGCGGAGCGACGAGGCTTTGTCATGCTGCTACAGCAACTCACTAATGGACTTATGCTTGGCGGCACCTATGCGCTGGTCGCAATTGGTTATTCGCTGGTGTTCGGCGTTCTTCGGCTCATTCATCTCGCCCATGGCGAGGTGTTTATGGTTGGCGCCTATATCGGCTTGGAGGTCATGCTTGCCTTTCACGTCGGACCCGTAGTGGCGCTGGCGGCCGCGATCGTCGGCACGGCGCTGTTGGGCATCGTTCTCGAGTTGATTCTATTTCGGCCCATTCGGCGCAAAGGAGGCAGCTTTCTCGCGCCGATGGTTTCGAGCATCGGTGCGGGCCTGATCCTGCAGGAGATATTCACGAAGATATTCGGCGCGGAGCAAAGCGAGTTCCCAGCCGGTGTCGGCAGCGACGTTTACCACATCGGCCCGCTGCTCGTTAGCGCGACTCAGGTGTTTATCATGGCGATTGCAATTCTATCAATGATCGTCCTGCATCTCTTCATATCGCGGACGCGTTATGGAATGGCGATGAGGGCGGTTGCGGAGAATGTCGAGATCGCGAGCGTCCTCGGCATCAACGCCGACGCGGTTATCATGCTGACCTTCGCGGTCGCCTCAGGTCTCGCAGGCATCGCCGGCGTGTTAGTCGGTCTCGCCTACACAGCGGTTTCGCCGTTCATGGGCATCAACATGGCGGTCAAAGGATTGGCCATCATGCTGGTCGGTGGGCTGGGCAGTATCTACGGCGCCATGGCGGGCGGTCTCCTTCTTGGAACGGTCGAAGTTCTCTGCGTTGCCTATGCTGCTTCCTCGTACCGGGATGCCGTGGCCTTCGGCCTTATGATCATTGTCCTGTTGGTGCGACCACGCGGCCTGTTCGCAACCGGCGTGGCTGTGGAGCGCTGATCCGTGTTCGAGGGCTATTGGGGTTCAGTCGCGATCTTTTTCGGCATCAACGTGCTTATGGCGTTCAGCCTCTATTTCCCGATGACCGCCGGGTTGATCTCGCTCGGCCAGGGCGGCTTTATGGCCATCGGCGCGTATGCAAGTGCGGTGCTGACCAAAAGCGGCATGCCGTTTTGGATTGCGGTCGGTATAGGCGGTTTGCTTGCGGCCTTGAGCGGCATCGTCGTCGGCATTCCAGCCATCAGAATTCGCGGCATCTATCTGATCATTCTCACGCTCGGCTTCGGCGAGATCGTGCGGGTCTTTTTTCTCAATTTCGCCTTCACCGGCGGCGCGAGCGGTATTGGCGGAATGGCGCCGTACACGAATTTGGCCTGGGTGGCGTCCGCCTGCCTCTTAACCAGCTTGGTCGCATGGCGGCATCGCTACGCGCGCATGGGTCGCGCCATGATCGCCGTCCATGCCGACGAAGTCGCCGCCCAGGCGATGGGCGTCAATGTCGTGCGCGCGAAGCTGACCGCATTCGCTGTAGGAGCTTTCATAGCGGGCGTGGCCGGCGCCTTCTACGCGCACTACACGCTATTCATCGATTCGGCCCAGTTCGGCTTTTTGCGCTCCGCCGATGCGTTTCTGTTCGTTGTTCTTGGCGGAATCGCCAATCCGCTAGGCCCGATAGCCGGCGCTGCGGTGGTGACGCTAACCCCAGAAATATTTCGCTTCCTCCAGGATTGGCGAATGACGTTCTTCGGCGCCTTGCTGATTGCCGTTGCGCTTTGGCGACCGGACGGCTTGGTAACCGCCATCAGGACCCGTCAATGACCGCCATTCTTCAAGTCCACGAGGTGTCGAAACGGTTTGGCGGTTTTTTGGCGCTGAGCAACGTGAGCTGCGAGGTGGCTGAGGGGCGGATCCACGCCGTGATCGGTCCCAATGGGGCCGGCAAGAGCACCTTGCTGAATATCATCAGCGGAGTGATTTCTCCAACAAGCGGAAACGTCGCATTCGTTGGGCAGGAATATACCGGTGGCCGTCCCGACACGATTCACGGCATGGGGATCGCTCGAAACTTTCAGCACGTCCGGTTGTTCAAGGGTCTCTCCGTCCTGGAGAATGTCATGATCGGCAGCGATGCTCAGACCAACGCTGGGACGTGGAGCGATGTTGTCGATTTTGTCCTTCCATTCCGCCCAGGCGATGCTGCAACCCAAGCGCATGAAGCGCTGCAATTCGTCGGCATGGGGAAGCAAGGCAACCGCGCTATCGATCAACTGACCTTGGTTGATCAGCGCCGAGTGGAGATCGCTCGTGCGCTGGCAAGTCGGCCGCGACTTCTTTTGCTCGACGAGCCCGCTGGCGGGATGAGCCCGTCTGAAGTCCAGGACCTAACCGGCGTTGTGCGCCATATCCAGCGCGCGGGAGTAACGGTTCTGCTCGTTGAACACCATATGCGGTTTGTAATGACACTGGCGGAATGGATCACGGTTCTCGATGCCGGCCGGGTTATCGCTGATGGCGTCCCAGAAACGGTGCGACGCGATCCGGCGGTAATTTCGGCCTATATTGGCACCAGCGCCTGAGACCTGGAACCGAATCACTCGCCTGGCAGCTAGTATCATCATTTCTTCAAAACGACTGAAATTGCTTTAATGTTCCCTTTCCGACTGTCTCTCTGTATCGGCGAACCGCACTTTGTTCTATTCGATAACCGCTCTCGTCGGAAGTAACTTCCCTACATCATCCCTCGGGCCTGCGGGTGTGCAAACAGTCAGGCCCCGTGCGACATCAGCGACGCTGAGGATTGCGAATCAATTCGCACGGATCAATCCGCAGCGCCTGCGCCAGGCGGCCCAACACGCTGACGCTTGCGGAAACCGCCCCTCGTTCAATCGATCCGAGATAACGGGCGCTTAATCCCGCCCGGTCAGCCAGTTCTTCTTGCGTCAATTCCCTAGCATGGCGTTCGCGGCGCAAATTGATCGCCATCGCCCTCTTCAAGTCCATGGAACCAAGGGCAACCATGGTAGGAACGATGTTTCCAGGAACGATCGTTCCGAATCCGCTTGAAGATCGCGGACGTGAACTATTAGAATAAAATAGCTCCGAAAGAATGCAGGGCGCGCTTCAGATGTCCGATGTCAGATGCGCCAATCCGGATTGTCGAGTGCTCAATCGGGTGGGCACTTACTCAGTCAAGCAGATCCCGCGGTGCTCTGAATGCGGCTGGGTGCTCCCGGAGAATGCGGCAACGAAGTTGCTACGCAGGGCGCACATGGCCCACCCCGCGCTGTGGGTATTATCTGGCTGCGGGGTAATAATTATAGGCTTCTCGTTTTTAGACCGGTATCTGCCCAGCTTTGGGATAGCTTGGAACGTAATCAACGGCACCGTTGACGGCATTGCGTACCGATACGTTTTTTCGGTTGGGATCTTGTTGGCCCTTTTTGGCGGATGGCTCTGGGCGAGGAGGTAGGTGCAACATCGGAGGCCACACTCGATGCCAGAGAAATACAACCCACGAAAATTGCCTGCTGTGATCGACACCTCCGCTGAACCAGATCTTGTCCAATGGCCTAAGCCGCCGTCCAGGACGCGATATCTGCGGCTGCTCGTGCTGGCTATCGCGGTCGCGGGTGTCGCGTACTTGATCTTCCGGCGACATGAAGAACTCGCGGCCGAACAGCCGTGGCCTGCGGGATGGGCTGACCTCTTGGATTGCGCTTATATGGCGTCGCTTGATGGAACGAAGGAACTTGAGTTTTCCGATGATCTGCGAGCCGTCATGTACGACAAGGCAAAAAGGAACGAGCGCGGAAAATACCTGAAAGTTGACGGAACGTGGAGTTTTGACGAGACCACCAAGCTATACACCGTAACGCTCAATGGAGAGAGCGCAGCCTATTCCATAGCGGCGCCGGCCGGTGGAAATTGCGTGCTAGTAAAGGGCGATTTAGGCTCGGCTAATTTGCGCGAGAGCTGGTTTCCGAAGCCACTTGGCGATCCGGGAGATTAGGCAGCGGCGGCGCGTTTCTCTCTTGGGCCAAGCGCGCCAATATCCCGCCGAGCCTCGCGCACTTCATGTACTCCTCACGCTTTGACGGACTTCTCAACGCTAAGCGCCGGAAGCTGTGCGCGACGGCCATGAGCTGCTTGGCCCTGGGGTTCATGGGCAGTTGAGGCTTAAACGCCTTGAGGTTGACGACGACCAGAAAACAGCTTGGAGAGTTTCTGCGGGACGATATCGTCCCTGTCTTTGTTCGGTGGTAGCCCGAGTATTTCGTTCACCGCGTTTTCGAGGGCCAGGCATATATCGTCGCGCCGGAAAACGGGCTCGCCGGCTTCAAGCGCAAGTATGTACCGGCGCGAATTGAAGTTAGATGAGTTCGGCAGATCGGAGAAAAGTTCGGTTAAGGCGGCCATCGCTTCGTCGGGGGTGAGGCCGGGATCGTCTGCGTTGGCGGCCAAAGTGAAACCTCGGTTTTGAAGCGTTCGATTCAGTGCTACATAATAGTCGACGTGGCTCCGGATTGGGTCAAGCACATCTAGCGGCATTATGCAGATGTGCGGAAGAGTGATCCAAAGCAGCGGGCCGCTTAATCTGGCGATCATGGACGGGATGAACGTCCACGACAGCTGGATCAGCAACTATCCTCCCCGGTACAACGGCGCCCCGAGCCAGGAGCTCTTGGTCATCCGTCGCAATTGCGACACCGGCCAGGTTTCGCTCGACCCTTTGCGCTGGGGACTGATCCCGTACTGGTGCAAGGACCCGAAAGGCGGACGCAAGCCGATAAACGCAAAGGCGGAAGCGGTAGCGACTTTGCCGACATTCCGCGACGCCTATGCGCGGCGCCGCTGCATTCTTCCGGTCGACGGCTTCTTCGAATGGAAGGCGATCAAGGGTCTAAGGGCATACCGACATTGTATTTGTCGCTTAAAATAAGTGTCGATAATAGCTCCTCACAACCTTTCGCGACGTGACGTGGAGACGATCGATGACGCTACAAACTTTGGCTTGGCTCTCAATGGCTGCGTACGCCGTACATATCATGGAAGAATTTACGTTCGACTGGCGGAACTGGGCAAGAGCAGTGATCAAACTGCCTGTCGAGTGGAGCGATTTCTATGTCACAAACGCGGTCGTGATCTCGCTCGGTATCGCGCAGGCCGAATTGTCGCCGACGCTTCCCTTGGCGCCGTTGATATTTGCTTCTCTCATGCTGATCAATGCGATGTTCTTCCACATCCTGCCTTTTGTACGAATGGGTGGGCGGTTCTCGCCGGGTCTTGTTACCGCAATCCTGCTCTTTCTCCCGACCGGAATAGCTGTGTGGCAAAAGGCTGGGCACGAGGCAGTGCTTGACTGGACTACGGTGACGCTAGCGATTTTCGGCGGAGCGGCTTTGATGGCTTATCCCATAATCATGTTAAATCTAAAGGACAGGCCGTACTTTCGGCAGGCTTGATAGCACCCGTTCGCCGGCAGGGTTTAACTTCTGCTTGTCTGGAGTTGGCTCGGACCGTCACTTGCTGCGGCGCAGTGATATGTCGGCGATTGGGTCATCAGCGTCTCTTTGAGCCTGTCGGTGACGAGTCCGCTTTAACTCCAGTCGCTGACGTTTTGCTGTCTTGCAGCAAACGAAGTTTGGGGCCACGAGCAGACGTCCATCAAGGCAACCGCGTATCCGCCTGCGGCGAAGCGTCGGGCCAGGGCGGCGCCATTGCCGGGGCCGACGCCTACCAGACGCAAGCGGGCTTTTTCATTGGGAGGACCTTTCGTTTGGCTCCGTTAAGATCGACGCATTTTCACATGGACGACCGAGACCAGACCCTGCAGTCAGCCCTCAACTCAAGCTCATCGACACATATCGATGTGAGAAAGTCGCGTTAGTTAAGGGCCGGGTGGCCAGGCTCGCGACCAAGCTTTTGCCGGAGCTGCCCCCTGGCGACGCCGAGCGCCCCGCGAGCTACGGCCAGCGGCCAGCTCACGCCGGTTTGCTCCTTGATCACGGCGCGAGCCTTGCCCGCGTCAAGGAAAGCGGGCGTGAGGCCGTTGGCGTCGTTGAAGTTTTCAATAAAGGCGTCGGCAATACGTTGCTGGCCGGTCGAGCCTCTGGTGCGGCCGTCGGTGCCATATTGTGCTATCAGGAGCATCTTGCCGGCGTTAGTGATCGGCTCGAGGAGAATGTTGTTGAACGTGTAGGTAATGCGTCCAAAGCGATCGTAAAAACGCTCGAAGGTGTCGGTCATCCACCGCGCATCGAAAGGTAGATCCTTTCGCGCAATAATTGACTCGACGAGGTTGCGCGCCATCTTGTTGCCGTTGTTGGCGCCTTGTCCGCCGATCGGATCGAGTGCCATAGCGGTATCGCCGAGCGGCGTTACGATCCGCCCCGACGGCAATCGGCCGACCGGCTTGCGCACAGTCGGCGCGAAACGGCCCACTAGCCAGCCGTTCGGATCGGCGAGCTGCATATCCTTCGCCCAGTCGTAGTCCCAGGGAATGACGTCTCTGATCACTTGTTTGTAGAGCTCGACCGCCTGCTCGCCGCTCTTGCAGTCGCCGAACCGATCGAGTGGACCGCCGGGCTTCGCCTCGATCAGCATGTTCCATGTCGGCCCGTGGTCCTTATGGAAGTAGGGCACGTAGAAGGCTTCACCGAACGGAGCAAAAAAATTGAACTTGACCGGCAGGAACGGTACGCCGGCAAAGCCCATCTTGCCTCCTGTGGTAATGATCATTGTAAGGTTGCGCTGCGGCTTGTCGTAGACGCTGCGTGCTACGTCGCGCTCGAATAGATTGCAAAGGTCGGCGCGCCCGGCCGCCACGATCGTCAATTCATGTTCGCCGGCAATCTGGTCCAGACGCGGTACGGTGACGTTTTCGATCTCGATTTTGCCGCCCTTGGCGGCCAAATCATTCATCCAGCGGTGGCTCTGCAATCGCAGATCGATAGCAAGGAAATAGTCCTTGAGGCGTCCGGCCAGGGTTAGCAGCCGATTATCCTTGGCCGGGCAGAAGGTGAGATGCACGCCTTCGCCCTTCGGCGCTTCCTTCTCCCAGTGGTTCAGGCCGAGCTCGCGCTCGTATTCAAGGGAGGTATGGAAGCGCGCTGCAGTGCCGGTAGGGCGGCTCTCGTTGAGCCACTGTTCGGCCGTCCGGTCGGAATAAAGCGTTACGCGATGTCCCGCGTCAACGAGGCCGTGAGCGGCAAGCAGGCCGGCTTGGCCCGAGCCGATAATAGCGACATCGCGCATACCTTCTCCCTCTACCTTAAGCCTGCCGGCGCAATCATTTGCGTTGATCATTCAACGCATGGATTTGAGTGCGGAATCTCCGAAATGGGTTCTCGCCACGACACATCAGGGTCCGGATAACCCAAATGGCTTACCACGCGCAATTTGGCTTGTTCTCATACAAAAGCAATTGTCGCGTATATTTTGAGCTTGGGCAAATAACCCGAAGTGCCGCGATTTGGACGCGATAGAATGGAAAGCGGTCACAACTCGGACATCGCAGAAGTGAAGCGTTTGACCCCTGCGTTCTGATTTTTTAGAGAGGAAACACGTGGTTCAACTCGTCGACGGCGACATCAAGACTCGTGAGGTGCTCGATTGGAGGGGCGTGCACGTCCTGCACTTCATGGGCTCATCGTGCTCGCAGAAGCTCCGAATCTTCCACCGGCGAGGTTTAAGCTGACGTGCGAGAAATCAATTCAAAGCCTCTTCCTACTCAGCCTGCACTTGCACTGGCGCACCCAATTTTTCGGCGGTCCCCTCAACGATCACTAGATAGCGCCGCTGCGCGCTTTGTGCACCCTCTACGATCTGACGGATTGGTCCGACGGCGTTGACGATCGCTGACCCCGCTGGATTGGTGGTGAAGGCCGCGAGTGGCTCGACCGATCCTTTGCCGTCCCGCTTGGTGGCGAGGCCGAGCACATAAGGCTGCTTCGGGAGCAATCCTGACACCGATGCTTCCAGGACCTGTGTAAGGCCCTGATCGAACAAGGACACGCTGGTGGGCGACTTGCCGGAAGACTTAGCGGCCATCGCCGGCTCGAGGACGAGCTGCACCGCTTGGCCGGCATCTCCGAGCGGGTGCAAATTCTGCATTCCGTCCCCGTCCGGCACGGCGTTGGAAACGTAGGCAAGAGCCTGCGGCGCCTGCCCAATCGGAATGGTCGCAATGACCTTGTTGGTCAGTGTATCGATGGCCGCAAGACCGTCACCGTTCTCAAGCCCGACATAGACACGCGTTCCGTCGCCCGAAGGCCAGATGCCATGCGGCAGCAAACCAACCGGGATGGTCGCCACCTTAGTGAAGTCGCTGGTCCGGAAGACCTGTACCTCATTGAGCGCACCGATCGTGACATAGGCGAACATGCCGTTCGTGTTCCAGACGAAGTTGACGTGGTTGGTGATCGGGCCGGTGTCGAGGACCTTCAGTACGGCGAACGGCGGCCGGGCGTCGAACACCTGCGTTGTGCCGGTATCCTTGAGTGTCAGCCACACCTGTTTTCCGTCCGGTGTGGCCGCAATGTTGGGACAGAACGGACTGTCCTGCTTCACATGGCCGACGATCTGATGGTCGGCGACCGTAATCACCACCGTATCAGGATTGAAGGACGAGCAGACGTAGCCATACATTCCGTCCGGCGAAAAAATCTGCATGCCGGGCCCTGCCGGGACCTTTATCCGCGTTTTTTCCTCGAACGTGCGCCCGTCAAGCACGGCGATGTAGTCCTCGCCTCGCACCGTGACCCAGACCTCGTTGTCGTCGGGCGTGAAGAAGGCTTCGTGCGGCGCTCGCCCTACATAGGTAATGTGCCTCGTGGCATTCGTGGCTGTGTCTATAAATGTAACAGAGTTGCTAGCAATCGATACGACTGCGATGGTCTTATGATCGGGCGAATAACCCATGCCATGCACAAGCACCTGGCCGTGATACAGCGGACTCATGTTGCCCGGCTGCGGTTCGCCCAACCGAATGACGCCGAGAAGCCTGTTGTCGACGGGGTCGGTGACCGAGACCGTGTTGGAAAATTGCTCAGCAGCATAAACCCGGTCACGATGACTCATCGGCACATCGGGGTCTGACGCCTTGCCCGGAGCCTGACCGGCGAGTGCGGAACCCGAGGCAGCGAACAGGGTGCTCGCAAAAACCGCTTTGAAGAACGTGGATTTCATGTCCAGCTCCTGTTTCATATTCGTGCCGAGGGGACCTTTGCATCGATCGGCGTGGCATCGATTATCGGGTGTCCGAAACTCCTGGGCAGAAAGCTGTGTCGGTGACGGAACGGAAGGCGGTAGAGGCTCACCGACGGCAAGCCGCATGGCGGCGATCTCTTGCTGTTGAGTGACGATAATCTCCTGGGCCATCCGCCTCAGTCGCTCGTTGCGGCCGTAACGCAGTTCCGCGATGGCCATGTCGATCGCGCCTTGGTGGTGCGGCACCATCATGCCGACGAAATCATTGTCGACATCCCCGGTCGGTCGAACGCCCATGTCGATCATCATCTTCGTCATCGCGCTGACGTTCTCGGTCAGGAACGGAGCTTCCTCAGCAGACGCGGACCGAAACGGGGCCGCGCAAATCGCAGAGACATAATCGGCGAGCGATTTCGGTTCCTCGGAGCATGCCGCTATCGCAAGTGCCACCGCGCCCAGCGTGATTAAATGACGAGCTAGCGAGTTCATTTGGTCGCCCTTTAAGTTACTGGTGGAAGGCGAATATCTTCGTCTCCGGCCGCACACAGGCAATGAGCGTGCACCGTAATGGTAGCCATGGGCGTTTCCTATAATCAACGTTACAGAGTGCATTTTCCGTAAGGTAACGATCCGGGGCCGTGCCGGGCCTATTGGCCGGTTCTAGGCTAGGGGTCAATACAGGGACCTGTAATACCTGCTGCAAGTACCTACATACGGGCATGGGATTGATCATCGGGTTCCTGAAAGACGAAAACGCCGCGACAGCGATAGAGTACGCAATCATCGCGACAGGAATCGCGCTGGCGATCATTCCAGCGATTACGAGTCTCGGCACCAAGATCACGACCACGTTTTCAACGCTCTTGACGGCGCTTAAATAGACCGCGCCGCCGGCATCGTCATTGCCCGTCATCAGCGTCGTGAAGGGTATCGGCACTAAGCTCAACACGACCTTTTCGTCGATCTCGACGCAGTTGAAATAGGCGGTACTGCCCCTAAATTCGCCTTGGCGCGTTTACGTCTGAGAAAGAAAATCTGTACGGTGTCGTACAAACATCTGGACATGGAACCCGACTAGGTGCAGCCTCCATTCGATTGGTCGCCATCGCAAAGCGCCCGATGCCCCTAACAAACTAAGTTGGACCCCGTTGAGTGTCCTGATTTCGCCGGGCGCGAAAGGAACTCACCATGTCTCTCATGTTGTTTATCGATGTGCCCTGTCCGAAGTGTCAACGGACGATAAGGCACACAATCATCGACATTCATCCAACTATCCCAGCGCCGCGCTCCAAACCTACGAGTGCGCGGACTGTGGGCCGGTAAAAACCAAGATCATTTCGCTGGAGCCGAACAAACTGGCGAACCAAAAGGTGGCTTAGAACAACCGCCGAAGGGGT
>Ga0181531_10000773_pt1 | contig 21119 bp, 19 predicted proteins | sample PEATcosm2014_Bin_38_FD_119743 | JGI IMG/M metagenome (GOLD analysis project Ga0181531, IMG submission 119743) | Peatland microbial communities from MTU Mesocosm Facility, Houghton, MI, USA - PEATcosm2014_Bin11_10_metaG | ecosystem: Environmental > Terrestrial > Soil > Wetlands > Peat | place... | reverse complement strand
GGAGGATTGTGGCGCGGAGTGGTGGGCGGGTTCCGGCGGTGGAGTTATGGGAGCCGGCGTATGCGGGGCATACGGGGGCTATTGGGGCCGAGCCGCGAGAGTATGAGCGGCGGGTGGTGGGGTGGTTTGAGGGGCATGATGCGCAGCCCTAGAGCTGACTGCGCGCCTTGCGATAGCGTCGCCAGATGAAGAAGGATGGCAGGCCCAGGATTACCAGCCAGATGAGAATTACCGGGCCGAATTCCTCGAAGAAGAGGACGATTCCCAATACGGTGTCTGTCGCGTGATGAAAGCCTGCTACGAACGCGTTGTGCATGCGAGTAAACGCTGACTGTGTGGGCGAGTTGAACGGCGCTTTGTAATCCTCGACGAGTTCCAGATCGACGGTGGCGAAGTCGACGCGGTGTTCGAGGGCCTTCTGGTCGGCTTCCATTGATTCAATTTCTCCACGGACGCGGGCGATTTCTTCTTCGACCTGGAGGATGTCTTCAATTTTGCCAGTGCGCTGGGCAAGGATGTCGCGGAGGCGCTGTTCCGTTTCTCGGGAGTTCTGGAGGCGCGCGATAAGATCGGTGTGTTGCTGAGTGACTTCTTCACCAGTTTGTTTTTCACGTTGAATGCGGCCAAGCGCTCTGAGATCGGCAAGCGCTGTGGGCAGGTCGGGCGCTGGGACGCGCAGAGATGCCACGATTCCGCGTGGCGGAGCGCTATCAGAGAGATCGACTGTAATCTCTGCAGAGTATCCGCGATTCTGCGCAACGATGGCGTCCAGTGAAGAGCGTGCAGTGGCAATGTCCTTCACCAAAATAGTGAGGGAAGCGGTGCGGGCAATCATGGGCGCAGGCGCAGAAACGGCTGGGGTGTAGCCTCCCCCACCTCCACCACCAGATCTCGTTGCGGGAACAGGCGGGTGTGGGGGTGGGCTCGCCTGCGAGTTTGCGCCTGAGATGCCGGCAACTGCGCCAACGTACCTATCGGATTTCAGGTTGTCGGCTCGCCGATTTTCGAAGAATGGTTCGGTGGAAGGGGAATCGCTTGCAGTTTCTGGTCGCACCATCAACATCGAAGGCTTCGCTACTTCGTGAACCGAGTGATAGGAGAGAGACACCTCAGTAACAATAGGGGCTAGAATTCCTGCAATCGCGCCCCCGCCGGCAACTGCCCAAATCTTCCAGTTCCAAAGGCTGAAGCTGGTGTAGGAAATGGGCCTGGATGGTTTGCGCTTGGCAGCGGAGTTGACTGCGCGGTCGTTGACTGCGTCTTCGAGTGTCGAGGGAACGGGCGGGACGGTCCAACTGGAAAGGGTTTGCGTGGTGGAGCGGAATTGGTTCACGAAATTGGCGCATTCTGCGCAATCGTCAACGTGGGTGGCGACGGTGCGGGCCTCGGCATTGGGGAGTTCGCCATCTAGCCAGGCCATGATTTCTTCGGGGGCGACGGGATGGGTTGTGAGATTCATATGCGTCCCTCCGATTCCGCTAGGTCTGTTGTATGAGTTTTGGAGACTGGGGCTGTGAGCAGGTCGTGCAGCGCACTTCGCGCACGGAAGAGACGGGAGCGAACGGTGTTGAGGGGAAGGCTGCATAACTCGGCGATTTCCGCGTAACTCAACTGCTCAAATTCGCGCAGCATCAGGATTTCGCGGTCTATGCTGTCGAGTTTGCCGACGCTCTCGCGCAGCAATACCTCGCTATGGATTGTGTTTTCGATAGAGAGTTCGAGACCGGGCGGCTGGTTTGTGTGAAACATAGCTCGGAATGTTGCTTTGCGGCGGTGCGCGCGCAGGATTTTGAAGCCAATGGCGTAGAGATATGTTCGGAAGAGGGCGCACGCCTGATAGCGCGACGAAGCGCGGAGAACCGCGAGGAACGTTTCCTGGGTGAGTTCTTCCGCCTGGGAGGGATCGGTGAGGCGACGGCGAAAGAATCCAAAGAGCGGTTGTTTGTAGCGTTGAAAGAGAGTGCTGAATGCGTCCGTGGAGCCACGTGAAAAAGCGACCATCAACTGTTCGTCGGTTAGGGACGATGTGGAGTCGCCGAGATCGGAGTTGCTGGGCGCGTCATTCATGTGTGGCTTTGTTGCCTCCGAGTTTAGAACGAACGCGCGGGGTGCTTCTTGCATGGGATTCGTTGCTGTCCACGACTGGTAATGCGATGAGAAAGGAAAAAGTTCCCGGCGCAGGGGCTAAAGCCCGGCTCATTTTTGGGTTCTTTGCGGCACGACTGAAGTCGTGCCCTGATACAAAGCGACGGAAGACAGATGCGGATCCTGAGCTGCGCTCAGGATTTCATTCCCGCTATTCATTAGCGGCGCCAGTCGTTGATCAGGGCGGCTACTAATGCGCTCCAGCCGGTTTGGTGGGAGGCTCCGAGGCCGGCGCCGTTGTCGCCTTGGTAGTACTCGTAGAAGAGGATCAGGTCTTTCCAGTGTTCGTCTTGCTGGAACTTTTCTGCGCCGCCGTAGACTGGGCGCTCTCCCTTTTCGTTGCGCGTGAAGATGCTGATCATGCGGTTGGCGATTTCGCCGGCTATTTCTAAGAGATTGCGCTCGCCTGCTGGATCGCCGGGGATGGTGAGTTTGAAATCGTCGCCGTAACCTTGGCCAAGGGTGCGCAGCGACTCGATGATTAGAAACGTGGTGGGGAACCAGATGGGGCCGCGCCAGTTTGAATTGCCGCCCTTGATCTTGTTGTCGGACTCGGCGGGATCGTAGCGGACTTCACTCGAGCCGAAGATGAAGGGATGCTGCTCGTGGAATTTGGACATGCTGCGGATGCCGAAATCGGAGAGGAATTCCTCCGGGCTTACTAACCGCTCAAGCATTCGCCGTAACTGGTGCTCGTTGGCAATTGTTAGTTCGTATTGCTGCTTGCTTTCGATGTAATGGCAGCAGCTATCGGTAAGTTGCTTGCGATTCTTTGTGAACCACTGGAAGTTAGTGCGGAACTCCTGGAAGTTAGCAATGTCGGCTAACTTGAGTGTCTCCGCGGCATAGAGGGGGATGATGCCGACGAGGGAGCGGACGCGGAACTTATGGAAGCTGCCATCGGGGTAGGACAGCACATCGTAGAAGAAGCCGTCGTCTTCGTCCCAGAGCGAGTACTTGCGGCCGCCCATGTTCTTCATGGCCGCACCTATATAGATGTAGTGCTCAAAAAACTTGAGGGCCAGGCTCTCGTATGCCTTGTTTTCTTTAGCGAGTTCGAGGGCGATGCGCATGAGGTTGAGGCAGAACATGCCCATCCAGCCGGTGGCGTCGGATTGCTCGAGGACAGCGCCTCCGGGCAGCTTGACGCTGCGGTCGTAGACAGTGATGTTATCGAGGCCGAGGAAGCCGCCTTCGAAGACATTGTTACCAGCGCTGTCAACCTTGTTGACCCACCAGGCGAAGTTAATGAGGAGTTTATGGAAGCACTTTTCGAGGAACTCGCGGTCGGCGATTCCGGTGCGGTCCTTGTCAGCGTTGTAGACGCGCCATACGGCCCATGCGTGGACAGGAGGATTGAGGTCGGAGAACTCCCACTCGTACGCGGGGATTTGCCCGTTGGGATGCTGGAATTGCTCGAAGAGCATGAGGAAGAGTTGTTCCTTGGCAAACTCCGGGTCGATGAGGGCAAAGGGGATGGTGTGGAAGGCGAGGTCCCATGCGGCGAACCAGGGGTACTCCCATTTGTCGGGCATGGAGAGGATGCGCATGGAGTTGAGATGACGCCAGTGGCGGTTGCGGATGGCGAGGCGCGATTGCGGGGGTGGGGCGCTGGGGTTGTCGCCTTCAAGCCAGAGGTTGACGTCGAAGAGATAGGACTGCTTGGACCAGAGCAGGCCGGCGAATGCCTGGCGCTGGACTAGCTTTTCATCCGCTGTGGCCTTGGGCGGATGGATGGCGGAATAGAATTCGTCGGCTTCGGCGCGGCGCTGTTGGATGATGTTGGCGACGTTGCTGAGTGGTTTGTCAAGGATGTCGGGCGAGAGGCGCAGATGTAACTCGACCGAGCCGCCGGCTGGGACTTCGCACCGGTAATGCAGGCAGGCCTTGGTTCCGGTTTGGTCTGGGTTTACGGCTTCCGTATCGCCATGGACGATGGCTCGATGGAAGGCGTCTTTTACATACGGGCTGGCGCTGGGAGTTCCATAGAGGCGCTGGGTGTTGGTTTCATTGTTGGTAAAGAGAAGCTGGCCACCGGCTGGAGCGTATAGGTAGCGCGCGCCGAGGTGGTAATCGAAGGGAAGGTTTTTGAGACGGCCGGCGTTGGCGTCGTCGGCCAGCAGGGTGGCGCATTCGTCGTGCAGCGGGCCTTCGCTGATGGTTGGCGGAATGCCGCGCGGGTCGGTCCATCCCCAGATGTTGCGGAACCACAGATGGGGGATGAGGTGGAGTGGGGCTGGGTCAGGGCCGCGATTCACGGCTCGGATGCGGATGCAGATGTCTTCAGAGGACGCCTTGGCGTATTCGACGAAGATGTCGAAGTAGCGGTCTTGGTCGAAGATACCGGTGTCGAGGAGTTCGAACTCGAGGCCCCGGCCCTGGCGATTTCGGTTTTCGTCGATCAGGCGCTGGTAGGGGAAGCTGGCCTGGGGGTACTTGTAGAGGTACTTCATGTAGGAATGGGTTGGGGTGCTGTCGAGGTAGAAGTAGTAGTCCTTGACGTCTTCGCCGTGATTGCCTTCGTTGGGGGTGAGGCCAAAGGCGCGTTCTTTGAGGATGGGATCGTTGCCGTTCCAGAGAGCGAGACTGAAGACGAGGAGCTGGAAGCGATCGCAAATTGCGGCCAGGCCGTCTTCGCCCCAGCGGTATGCCTTGCTGCGGGCCGCGTCGTGGGAGAGGAAATTCCAGGCTTCTCCGTTGGGACTGTAGTCTTCGCGAACGGTGCCCCAGGAGCGCTCGCTGACATAGGGGCCCCAGCGGCGCCAGAGTAGTTGCCCGCGCGTCTCGACCAGGCGGCGGGCTTCGACGGTGTCATCAACGGTATTTGGGACGCACGGCGGTTTGGGCGCGGGTTTGGGCGCTTGTTTGGCCTCGAGTTTGGCCTTGGGAGGCTGTTCAGGTGTTGACGAGCGATCAACAGCCGGCGTGGTCATTCGTTCCTTTCGTCAGGTCGGTTGCAGCGCGCGAGGGGGCCGGAGAATTCGTGATCACGATTGTACTGAAGAAAGGGGATAGTGGGGCGTTTATCCCTTATTTGTGAGGCAGCTCCGGCGTCGAATCACGCAGACGACTGCTTTGGGGATGGCAGCGGGTATACTTTTTGATAACCCCATCATGAAGCGCCACGTCCTCATCTTCGGTCTGGTCGGCGGGGTGCTTATCGCCACCCTGCAATATACCGAATACCGTTTCGTGGTCATCGAGCACTCCGTCGAGCTTTACAGTGGGCTGGTCGCCGTCTTGTTTGCGGCCTTCGGCATCTGGCTCGGGCTCAGGATCACGCGCAGGCGGGAGATTGTGCGGGAAACGGTGGTGGTTAGGGAGGTGTTTGTGCAGGCGGAGGCGCCGGTCTCAAACGCGAGACCGGGGCCACCCACCGCTTTCGTTCCCAATACAGCCCAGCAGCAGGCGCTCGGCATCACGGCACGGGAGCTTGAAATCCTGGCCCTGGTGGCCCGGGGCTTGAGCAATCGCGAAATCGCTACTCAGCTTTTCGTTTCAGAAAACACCGTGAAGACACACTGTGCGCGGGCGTTCGACAAGCTGGGAGCGGCGCGGCGCACGCAGGCTGTGCAGCGCGGCAAGGAGTTGGGCTTGCTGCCGTGAAGCTGGGGTCGCGCGGCGAGGGTCGACTGCGAGCGGGCGTCGCTCTCGTCCAGAGCCTTGCTTTTCTAAAGTGGTCATAATATTATGGTCATATTTGCGGGAGATTCTTATGCAAAAAATTCCGGCTGCGCAATTCAAATCCCAGTGCCTGGCGGTGATGGATCAGGTGGCCGAAAGCGGCCGGCCTGTGGTGGTGACGAAGCACGGGAAACCGGTTGTTCAAATCATCCCGGCTGCATCCGATGAAGACGAAATCTTCGGATTTCTGTCTGGTCAGGGGCGGATTACTGGAGATATCGTGAATACGATCCCCCTCTCGGACTGGAACCTGCCTGAGTGATACTTCTCGACACTCATATCGTTGTCTGGCTTGCTTTTGAACCCGACAAACTGTCCAAAAACGCGAAAGAAGCCATCCGCGCCGCCCGTATCGAAGGCGGACTTGCGATTGCAAGCATAACCCTCGTGGAGTTAGCCTGGCTCGCTGAAAACGGGCGGATAACAACCACGCTTAGCGTCGAATCCTTCGTGCGCCATTGCGCTTCCAAAATGACGGTGCTTCCGATTACGCCGGAGATTGCCGCACGCGCCGTCAGCTTCCCCGATTCGTATCCGAAAGACTGGCGGGACCGCGTGATTGGAGCTACCGCGCTGGTTGAAGGGATCCAACTTGTCACCGACGACGAGCTGATTAAGAATTCAGGAATGATTCCGATCATCTGGTAGTCAGGGGCTTTCGGCTCAGTTTGAATCCGCGGAAAGAGCCGGCGTTGAAGGAACTTGTTGATTTCCGAGTGGGCAACAACTCGGAAACTACTGGTTTAACCCAGGGGATTCAAACCAACCCACTGCCAACGCGTCACACGAAAGCATGATTTCCGCTTCATTCCCGTAAAATCATTCGAAAGTATGACGACATTCGACGACACCGACCTGCATTGTGACTCCAGCCTCAGTTGATCCTCAATCGAAACAGGAGCCAGCTATGAAGAAAACTGTCCTCACCTTTGGCCTGATCGCGGGCCTGATGATCTCCGTCCTGATGGACGGGTCACTTCTGATTGCCAGCAAGATGGGCAGCGGCCACAACAGCATGCTGCTCGGCTACACCATGATGGTGGCGTCGTTCCTGCTGATCTACTTCGGGGTCCGGAGCTACCGCGACAATAACCTCGACGGCCAGATCTCCTTTGGCCGCGCTTTCGCCTGCGGCATCCTGATTGCCCTGATTACTTGCGTCTTTTACGTCGTCACGTGGGAGATCATCTGCTTCAACTTCATTCCCCACTTCATGGACAGCTACTGGGCCGCGCAGATTCACAAGGTGCAGACGTCCGGGCATGACCCGGCCACCATTGCGGCGCGGGTGGCGGCGATCGAACAGTCTCAGCGGGACTACCAGAATCCGTTGATCAATATGGCTTATACATTTATGGAGCCACTGCCGGTTGGGCTGATTATTACGCTCGTTTCCGCTGGTGTGCTGCGGCGGAAGGCGCGGGGTGAAACTAGCGGTGCTCCGGCAGCCGTGAATCCATAGAGCCAAAGGTCGCGCTGCCCCTCCGGGGCGCCGGGTGCAAAGGGGGTGGCTATCCCAGGATTCCGGCCTCGTCCGCCGCGGCGGACGAAGCGTCCATCCTGGGCTATTATCCTTCGGCCCCTCCGGGGCGAAATCCGTGGTATGCCGTCTCATCCACGTTGCATTCCGTCTCATCCATGTTGTTTGCCGATTCATCCATGTTGCATGCCGTTTCATCGATGTTGTATGCCGTTTCATCCAACGGGGTCGGCTTTGCCGGTGGTGGGCTGATACAAAACTTTCCGGAGTTGAGTTTTTCCGCAGGATGGTAAGACCCGGCCTTTCGTCATCTGAGTTTTCAGCCTTACTTGTACACTGTGAGGTTCCGGGCGTAAGCTCTTTCAACCAATTCTCAAAGGAGATTTCATGGCTGCAGTTACTGGATTTGGCGGTATATTTTTGCGGGCGAACGATCCAAAAGCACTGTATGCATGGTACGAGAAGCATCTCGGCGTGGTGAAGGCCGAGGGAGCACACGGGTTTCAGGCTCCGACGCAGCATCCACGGGTCATCTTCGCCCTTTTCAAGCAAGACAATGACTATTTTCCTCCGGCACAGAAAGCAATGATCAATCTGCAGGTGGACGACCTGGATGGTTTACTGGACCGTTTGATCGGTGAAGGTGTGACCGTGGATCCAGACCGGCAAAGCTATGACTTCGGAAAGTTTGGCTGGGTCACCGATCCGGAAGGAAACCGGGTGGAGCTTTGGCAGCCTATCGGCGACTGACTTGAGCCGAGGCGACCGAGATTGGTCCCCTGAAGGAGCCTGGGCTGAATGTGGCCAGGTAAAGGCTGTTTTAAGGTTGGCGAGCGAAATCCCCCAGGGGCTGAAGCCCGACCTTTATTTTGTGTCGCTTACGGCACGACTGAAGTCATGCCCTGACGCTTCCTGGCTCTTCCCATGAGTTTTTCCGCAACCTGCCAGGGAGCGACTGGATTATGTGTTCAACTTACCTTTTTTGCCGCCAGAGTTCTTCCCAGGCTGCAAACTCGCTTGGCCTGATCTGGTAGCGGGCGAAGTTTCCTTCGTGCAGGTTGAGCAGCTCGTTTTCGGCCATCTCCCGAAAACGTTCGCGGTCGTCGATGCCGATGTTTTCGTCGGCCCACGCAGCAATTACAGAAGGCACCGATGCTTTGTTGTTGCGACCGCGCACTATGCGCGCTACGACCTCCCGCAGTGCAGCGCTGTGCTTGAAGCGGAATGGATCGGGTTCGCCGAGAGACTGCCGGACGGCGGCGTATTGCTGTGCGGAGCGCTCATAAGCCCAAAGGAATACATCCTTCATGAGAGTGACGTCGTTGAGTTCATACACGCTCAGCAGTGAATCCGTGTACAGGGAGCGCGGAACGTCAGTGAAGGACAACGGTGACAGATTTTGTTTGATGAAGGGGATGTTGGCGGCGAGACGTGAGACGCGCTTGTTGACGTCATCGAAGGGCTGCAGATAGGGCAACTGCACCATGATGAAGAATGCCTGCTCGAATGGATCGCCGATGGCCGCCGCCTTTGCCAAGATGTGGTTGAAGCACTCCTCAATGAGTTGGGGCACTGCGAGCGGGTGAAAGGTGGAGCTCTCGATGCCGACCGCAATATGCCGCAGGCGTCCCGCTGCTGCTTCATCGGGCAATAGATTTTGCGCGAGAATTCCGTGAAGGTTGAGGATTGTGTAGCGGTTGAAGCCGATCTCATCGGCCGCGCCAACGAGAAACTCAATTGCTTCCTTGTGGTTCAGGATCATCTGCGCTTCGAGCCGTTGGCGGCCCTGGGCTTCTTCGCCGAATTCAATGAGCCGCTTGGTATCGAGCAAGGAATACGTGTTTCCTTCAAGACGGCTTGAGTTCCATGACAGGTCGATCAGGAGCCGGTTGAGTATTTGTTTTGCATAGGTGCCTGCTGCCTCTGTTGCAAAATTTGACTTGCCGATTTCCGCAAGGCGGGCACGTTCTGCCGGCGAAAGATGAGAGCTGACGTTTGGCTGATAAGAATCGAGGAAGTTACGGTTGTAGCCTGCGGGCTTTCGCGCCGCAGGGTGCTGGCTTACGTAGCGGCGGATTTTGGCGCTTTCTGTTGATAGAGGTATGACGGCCTCTTCTGCTTTGACCGTCTCTGGGGGAGCGGACGCAATCGGACCTTGTTGCGACGCCGGCAGATGGTATTTGGCCGTGCGGCGATCACCTTCCTGGATGAGACGTCCGGCATCGACAAGGTGTTTGAGCCGGAATTGCAGTGTGCGCGGCTTTTGCTCAGGCGTCAGCTTCTGGCGGATTTGAGCGAGGCTTGCGCCCCCAGGGTGACGCTCAACGGCGTCCAAGATCGTCGACAGGGTCTCCTCCAGTATGTTTTTGGGCATATGATCCCCTGTTTGGTTGCGCTAATACTTTCTATGCGCAATATACCGCATTTATGCGCAACTATAAACATATTGCGCAATATTTAACTGCGCATAGAGATTTTAGTTGCGCGTTAAGGGATTAGCGCAACAACGGGTATGCGCTTCTCTCCACAGGGGCGGGCGGGGTGGGTGGTGTATCTTGGCCGAGACGATGGAAATTTCGATATGGAGAACGGCTTAATTCCCTATGCCTACTTTTGCTGCTATCGATATTGGATCGAACTCCTGCAGGCTGAAGATTGCGAAGGTTGTGGCGCACCGGCTGAAGACGCTTTCAGAGGACCGCGAGGTGACGCGGATGGGGGCGAGCGTTTTTGAGTCGGGGCTGGTGGCTCCGGAGGCGATGACGGCTACACTGCGGGCGCTGAAGCGATTTCAGCGTGCGGTGCAGGCGCATGGGGTGGACCAGATTCGGGTGGTGGCGACGTCGGCGATGCGGGATGCGCGCAACGGGGCGGCGTTTCAGGCGTGGGTGAAGGCGGAGACGGGCTGGACGATGGAGATCATTTCCGGCCTGGAGGAAGGGCGGCTTATTCATCGCGGACTAATGGCGTCGGAGCCGGGGGTTGGCGGGAAGGTGCTGCTGGTGGACCTGGGTGGGGGGAGCTGCGAGATTACGCTCTCAGAACAAAAGCGGATCAAGGAGACGATTAGCGTGCCGCTGGGCGCGGTTCGGCTGACGGAGGAGTTTCTGCATGAGGATCCGGCGCCGGCGGAAGGACTGGCGCGGATGCGCCAGCTGATTGGGCGGGAGCTGCGGCGGGCGCACAGGAAGATTCAGCCGGAGGGGGTGGGGCTGGTGGTTGCGACGTCAGGGACGGCGGCGGCGCTGAGTGAGGCTTGTCTCGGCAAGTCAGCGAGTCAGCAAGTCAGCAAGTCAGCCAGCCGGAAAGGCAGCGAGACAGCAAAGGCAAGAGCCGGCAATGTGGCGGGTGAGCGAGTGAGTACGCTGGCGGGGTTGGTGGCTACTCGGGAGGTGCGGAAGCTGGCTGGAAAGCTGGCTAAGATGTCGCTGCCGGAAAGGGAGGCGGTGGAGGGGATCGGGCCGCGGCGGGCGGAGATTATTGTGGCCGGTGCGGAAGTGTTTGCGGAGCTGCTGGATGACTTTGGGCTGGCGGGTTTCCGGTATTCGCCGTTGGGGCTGCGGGATGGGATTCTGGCGCAGATGCTGGCGGAGCAGGATGCGCGGGCCACGGCGCACAAGGAGTTTGAGCAAGAACGTTGGGAGAGCGTGCTGGGGACGGCAAAGCGTTATGGGGTGGAACTAAAGCAGGCGGAGCCGGTGCGGGCGCACGCGGCGCAGCTATTCAAAGAGCTGAAGCCGCTGCACGAGCTGCCGGCGGAGTATGAGAGCTGGCTGGCGGCAGCGGCGATGTTGCGGGATACGGGGAAGTTTATCAACCACCAGGGCCACCACCGGCACACGCAGTACATTGTGTCGAGCTCGGAAATATACGGATACACGCTGCCGCACCGGACGGTGATTTCGGCGATTGCGCGGTACCTGGGCAAGAGCAGACCTGCACCGGGAGACCGGGCGCTGCGCAACATACCGGCGGAGGAACACAGGAATGTGCATAGGGCGGTGGTGCTGCTGCGGCTGGCGGTGGCGCTGAACCAGGACAGGGCAAGCGACGTGCTGAGGGTGTCGGCGAAGATCTACCCGAAGCGCGTTTACCTGGAGCTGGAGCCGGGACGGACGGGGGCGGAGCTGGAACTTTGGTCGCTGCGGAAAGAGTCGGACTACTTCCGCGAGGTTTTTGGGCGGGAGCTTTTTGCGACGTTATCGTAGATGGCGCGCGCGACGCGGGGATCGATGAGCCACTGGAGCTGGGGCGGATGGCGGTCGAGATCGACGCGGGCGATGGAACCTTTTCTCATGCGGAGATTGGCGCCGCCGTTGCCGGTGACGAGGCGGCCGAGGAACTGAAAGAGATTGGGATTGTGGCCGACGGCGAGGACGCCTTCGCGGTTAGAGTACTTGGCGAGCATCTGCTGGAAGTCGGCGTAATCGGCATCGGGCGCGAGAGCCGGGCTGATTTCGACTTTGGCTTCATAGCCGAGCTCGGTGCCGACGAATTGGGCGGTTTGCAGGGAGCGCTTGAGGGGACTGGAGACGATGACGTCGACCTGGACCTTGAAGGCGGTGAGCATGCGGGCCATCAACATGCACTGCTCTTTTCCCTCCTTGATGAGGGCTCGTTTGGCATCGAGAGCCGGATTGTCGCGGGGGAGTCCGGCATTTGCGTGGCGCATGAGGTAGAGATTCATGGTGATCTTTCGGGTGGGGATATGTGGTTTCGGTCAACTCCTCGATCTTCGATATTAACACATTTGTAACATTTACAGATGAGGCAAATGGGGGATTCGGCTTGGGTTAGAGGCGCTCTGGCGGAGTGAGTGACCAGAGTTCGCCGATGAGTAAGCCGCCGAGCCAGTTGCGACGGGAGTGCAGGGTGAATCCGGCGGAGCAGAGAGCGGCGTTGTGATCCGGGAGGGTGTGAATGGCGAGGCCGGTGAGGCAGGCGAAGGCACGATAAAGGCTCCAGACCAATGGACGGGCGATGAGCCGGCCATACCAGCCGGAGGGGATGGCGAAATCCGAGAGAACCCATATTGCGGACGGCGAGGTGGATTCTCGGAGGGCCACTGCCAGCGATTGGACCTGTTGGGTGGTGAGACAGTCCAGAAAAAAGTGCGTGAATATTGCGTCGTATTTGGATTCCCATGTCTCAGAAGCGAGACATGGGCCACCCTGATGCCATGCCCGTATGTCGGCTTGCTCGGTTTGGACGCGGGCGGCGTGCGGGCCTGCCTGGCGAAGGAGCGTGCTGAGCATGGCGGGACTGGCATCGACGGCGTGGATGTGGATGGCGGGGTTTGTGCGGAGGAGGCGGGCGGTGAAGCGGCCGTCGCCGTCTCCGAGGACGAGGGCGTTGCGGCGGGATGTGAGTTGGGGCAGGAAAGTGTTGCGGGTGAGGGAAAGCCAGGGACCGAAGGTGGCGTATTCCATCCAGCGGTAAGCGCGGGCGAGGCGATTGAAATTGGGGGGGTGGCTCATGAGAACGGCAGGATGCGCGCGGCGAGCAAGATCGGCGTGAAAAAGGCTGGCGTGAGTAAGGCGAGATCGGCGGCGGCGCGGAGGGCTAGCGGGCTTATGCGGGAGCGTTGGCGATCGAGGAGTGCGAGAAACAGGGCGCTGGCTGTTCCGGCGGCGACGAGAGCCGCGGAGCGAGGCTGGAACGCGGCGAGGGCCAGGGAGAGAATCAGGCCAGTGACGGCGAGCGCGACGGTGTGAGCGAAGACGGAGGAGTGGGAGGGCGCGCCGGCGGATTCCCAGTGTTCCCAACTTTCAATGGCGTGGCAGTTGAGCCAGGCGAGAAGGGTGAAAAACAATGCAGGAAGAATGAGCGGCCAAAGTTCGAAAGCTGACTGATGCGGAGTCCGGCTGAGGGTGGGAAGGACGCAGGCGGTGGTGAAGAGAATGGCGACTATGGGTTCTTTGGGAATGATGTTCCGGCGCGGGAATGGGAGGAGCCTGCGCGGGACGTGGACGCCGGAGAAGTAGGCGAGGGCGGCTACAGCGAGGACTGTGTTGCGCTGGAGCGCGCCGACGGGCATGAAGGTGAGGACGAGGACGGTGGCTGCGCAGGCGGAGATGACGGCGAGAGGAAGGAAGATTTGGCGATGACGCCAGTGGAAGTGATGTCGCAGGCGGAGGCGATGTAGTTGATGGGTGTGGTGGGCGGAACGGGCGTCGAGGAGGCGGTCGGCAATGTAGACGGCCCAGGCTACGAGCGCGAGGAGTATTGGAAGCCATAAAGGCAGAGAGATTCCGGCGGCCCAGGCAAAGGCGAGCGCCCAGACGACGGCGACGGTTGGGGCGTCGAGGCTGGTGAGGTGCCAGAGGGCTAGTGGGAGGGGCGCGGCAAAATTCAGGCTCGCGGTGCGGGCAGCGATTGCGCCGCTCTTCCAGCTTGCTATGCGGGCAGGTGTCGAGTTGGCCGGGGAAATCTCCAATGCTTCGATTGTAGAGATGTGGAGAGCCGGCCACGGTTGCTGAATTGGCCCGAATTCTTTAGCGGCGGGTGCCTCCGTGATGGGCTACGGCTAGCTGCGATTTTTCGAGTTCCTTGAGGTCGAGTTGACCATCGTGATCGACGTCGAGGCGCTGGAACTCGGCTTCCATGAAGGCCATGAATTCGGCGTGGGAGATTTTGCCGTTCTTGTCGGCGTCCATGAGCTTGATCAGCTTGACTGCGTCGGGCGAGGCGGCGGCGACTTTGGCCGCATCCTGCGTGGGAGCTGGGGCCTGGGCGACGGGGGCTGACTGGGCGGCGGCGATTCTGGACGGGGCCGCGAATGCAAATAATCCTGCGGCGAGAACGACGGCCAGGAACTTGTTGGTGGAAAGCATTTGTTTCTCCTTGGTCAGGATCCTGATTGAATCGTCCTGAGTGCTCAAGCAATATACACCGAATAGCCGTGGGGATGCTGCGTGATGCGGCACACGGTCTTTGCGATTAGGAGGGTGACGAGTTCGCGGGCGGGGCGTCTATCGGGCATCGCAGCCTGGACCTGGAAAGACGACTGTTGCCGCGAAGCTTGAATTGGGCTGGGAATGAGGTTTTATGGACAGGGAGCGTGTTTCCCCGACGGGTGCGCCTTCGCCCGAGAAGACGCAAGGCGCGGACGACGATGCAATTCTTCACTTGCTGGGGAAGAGCTTTGAAGAAAAGCCGATCTGGGCGGGTTTGTGGGAGAACTTCCACGATGCGGTTTTTCCGGTGCAGCTTCCGCCTTTGGAATTGACTTCGACGCCAGTTCCGACGCCCGACCGCATGGCTGTGAAGACGAATCCGTGGGCTGTGGGTACGGCGACGGTTGTGAATGGCGGGGTGTTGGCGCTTTTCCTGCTGCTGGGATTGCATTCGGCGATGGATCCTTCTCACAAACTGCCGTTGAGCGGCGATATCCATCTGAAGGACTTTACGCTGTTTGCGCCGAGCGGACAGGGCGGAGGTAGTGGCGGGGCTCATGATTTGACTGATCCGATTGTGGGGAGAACTCCGAAGCAAGAGGTGATGCCGATGGTTTCTCCGCAGGTTCAGTTGCTTGAACACCCGTTGCTGCCGGTCGATCCGGCGATTGCTGTGCAGCCGGACGTGAAGCTTCCGGATAACCCGTCACTGCCGAACATTGGGGCACACGTGTCGCCCAACGTGAGCATGGCGTCCTTGGGTCCTGGGTCGGGAGGCGGCATCGGCTCCAATAGGGGGGGCGGCGATGGTCCGGGCGATGGCCCAGGGTATGGACCGGGGAGCGATGGGAACTACGGCGGCTCGATTTACACGCCGGGAGTGGGTGGTGTTACCCATCCGATTCCGCTCATAACTCCGGATGCGGAGTTCTCCGATGAGGCGCGCAGGGCCAAGTATCAGGGGATCTGCCTGATTTCTGTGATTGTGGATGCGCATGGGTATCCGCAGAATCCGCGGGTGATTCAGTCGCTGGGCATGGGGCTGGATGAGAAGGCGATGGAAGCTGTGAGGAAATATCGGTTCAAGCCGGCGTTGAAGGACGGGAAGGCCGTGGCGGTGAAGATTATTGTTGAGGTGAATTTCCGGTTGTATTAGCTCTCTGAACAGGGGGATGGGGCCTCCTCGCATCCCCGGTCCGAAAGTCTGGACCGGGGACACCCAAGGTTTGTTGCCTCCCAGCACTGCAACCTTCTGACGGCAGGTTTCATAAATGACCGCCGCCTCCAGAAGGTCGTCCCGCAGGGGTTAAAACCCCTCGGAATTCCGCCCTTTTTCGGCACGACTGAAGTCATGCCCTGATACAAAGCAGGTTTATGAAACCGCTCTAATTTGCGGGGCCGGCGAAGAGAATCAGGTTACCGTCGGGGTCTTTCACTATGAAGGTTTTGGCTTGCCACGGTTCTTCTCTCAGGGATTGAGCGAACTGGACGCTTGCAGCTTGATAGGCGAGGAAGAGCTGGTTGATTTCGTCTGCGCTGGCTAGTGTGATTGATGCGGAGAGCAGTTCTTCTCTTTCACGAATGTCTTCGGCAAAGAAAGATTCATCCATGGAACGGAGGGCGAGGCGGGCGTTGTCGCGGCTTACCTGGCCGTAGAATGGGGGATCGCCGTAGATGAAATCGGTTGCGAAACCTAGCTTGGTGGTGAAGAAGTTTGCGGATGCTTTGATGTCGCGCACGTAGAGGTGTGCGGCTACGGAGGTGAGGATTGGCTGGGGGTGGGAGTGGGCCCCGGACATATTGGTGTCGGCTCCTTTTCTCCCCGGTCTCAGAATCGAGACCGGGGGCACCCAGTTGTTATTTCCCATCCTGTTGTTATTCGCCTCTTAGCGCCTGCATGGGGTTGACGGAGGCTGCGCGGAATGCAGGTAGCGTGGATGCGGCGAGGGCCAGGAGCAATACGCCTACTGCGGCTGCGGTTAGGACTAGTGGGTCGAAGGGGCTGACTCCGAAGAGCATGGATTTGAGCAGGCTGGATGCGGCGGCGGCGCCGGCGAGGCCCAGGACACAACCGACGGCGGCGAGCTTTGCGCCGGACTGGAGGATGAGGCGGACGATTGCGGCGCGCTGCGAACCGAGGGCCATGCGGATAGCGAGTTCCTGTACGCGGGAGGCGACTGAGAAAGCGATGACGCTGTAGATGCCGAGGACGGCGAGGAGGACCGCGGCTCCGGCGAAGCTGGAGATGAGCACGGTGTTGAAGCGGCGCGGGGCTTCGCTGAGGGAGACGGCCTGCTCCATTGTCTGAACCTGGGTCAGAGGGAGCAGCGGATCGATGGCGCGGACCGTGGAGCGGAGCGTGGCTTCCATCTGTTCCGGCCGCAGGGCGGTACGCAAGACAATGTAGCCGCCGTTGCCATTGAGATCGGTGGCTGGGTTGGCGAGCGAGCCGAGGGTTTCTTCCACCTGGTCGACGGGCGCGAAAAACTGCTCCTTCGTCGGGTCGTCCGGGGAAGTGAGTTTCACGTCGGTCACTTCGCCCACGACGGTCAACCACGGAGTCTGCATCTCCGGCGTGCCAATGCGGATGCGCTTGCCGATTGGATCCTGATTGGGCCAGTAGTGCTCTGCCATCTTCCTGTTGACGACTATCACCAGCGGTGCGCCTGCTTTGTCCGCTTCAGTGAATGTGCGTCCGCGCAGAAGCGGAATACCCATTGCACCGAAGTAGTCGCCGATGACCTGTGTGACCGTGGCCAGGTTCATATTCGCGCCCCTGGGTGGGATGTACCCTTCGACAACGAAGGTGTTGTTGTTGTTGTTTCCCGAAGCGGGAATCAAACTGCTGAGCGCCGCACCTTTAACGCTGGGAAGCTGCTGGAGACGGCGGAGCAGATCGTTGTTGAAGGCATCGATGGAAGCCTGGGTGGAGTACTGCTTCTGGGGCAGGCCATAGGCGGCGGTGGCAACGCGTTCGGGGCGGTAACCGAGGTCGACGTCGCGCATTTTTTGAAAACTGCGCAGGAGCAGGCCGGAGGCGGCGAGGAGAACGAGGGCGATGGCGATCTCGGCGACGACCAGGCCGGAACGCAGACGCGCGTGGCCTCCGCCGGAGGTACCGCTGCGGCCACCTTCCTTGAGGGTGCTGTTGACGTTGGTGCGCAACGAAGCGAAGGCCGGAGCGAGAGCGCAGAGCAGGCCGGTAAAGATGGCAAGCAGAAGCGCAAAGCCGATTTCGGGCAAGTTGAGCGCGATCTCGCTGACGCGGGGAAGGCTCTCAGGCAGCAGGCTCTTACCGATGTTGAGGGCAAGGGCGGCGAGCGCGAGTCCGGCCAGGCCGCCGGTGACACTGAGGACCAGACTTTCTAAAATCGCTTGGCGGAGCAAGGCAACGGCGGGCGCGCCCAAGGCGAGGCGCACTGCAACTTCACGTTGGCGGCGGATGGCGCGAACGAGCATGAGGCCGGCGAGATTGGCGCAGGCGATCAAGAGCACTACGGCGACGGCGAGGAATAGGGTACGGAGCAATGGGCGCGTGGTTTCGACTGTTTCCTCTTGCAGTGGGCGCACTACGGAGCTGATGCGAAGGCTGGCCATCATGGCCGGGTAGCCGCGCATGATCTCCTGCGCCACGCGCTCGGCGTCACTTTGGGCCTGGGTGGTGGAGAGGCCGGGCTTGAGACGGCCGACCATCGAGTAGCTCCAGTTGGCACTGGCGCCGGGGGTGAGTTCGTCTGGCCGGAAGCTCATGGGAACCCATAGCTCGCTGCGATTGAGTTGTCCGGGCACCAGTGGAAACTCGAAGGTGCCGGGCATGACGCCAATGACGATGTAGGGCTTGCGGTCGAGGAGGATCTTTGTGCCGAGGACCTGGGGATTTGCGTTGAAGCGGGTTTTCCAGGTGGCGTAACTGAGGAGGGCGACCTGCTGGCTGTGCTCGTCTTCGTCCACGGTGAAGAAGCGGCCGAGCACGGGTTGGACACCGAGTGCCGGCCACACTCCCGCAGAGAGGCGGGCGGCGTTGATCTGGGCAGGTTCGCCAATGCCGGAGAGCTCATAGCCTGAATTCTGATACCCGCCTAAGGCGGTGAAGGATTTGGTATCGCGGGTATAGGCGCGAATATCGGGCACGGTGACGCCGGCCTCACCGTTGCCGCCAACGTCTGCGCCCTCAAGGCGGTCGGAGAGGACTACGACACGGCTGGAATCAGGAAAGGGCAGGGGCCGGAGCAGGACGCCTTCAACAATGGAGAAGATGGCGGTTGTGGCTCCGATGCCGAAGGCGAGCATGAGGATTGCGGTGATGGCGAAGCCGGGGGATTTGCGCAGTTGCCGCAAGACGAATCTGAGATCGAACAGGAGATTTTGCATAGGACTCCTCGGCGAGGTAGTAAGCGAATTGATGAGCACTTGGTTCGCCAAACTGCTCTGATGACAACCTACGCGGATTCAGCGAATTAGGCTCCGGATGGATTGGTATTCCTGTTTGGAAACGTCCGAAGGCGGGAACGCGTGTCCGCAAATGAACAGGAGACCGGATACGAACACTGATGTCATTTTGTCTGATTTCCTTTTCAAAGGGAAGGCCAATTTCGGGTCTGGCGATTGAGATTCCTTTCAAAGAGACGGACGAAATTCGGTTACGATATCGAGACCAAGGAGGCCGGGTGATATGAGGGCTTCATGGCGGGGCATTGCGGGTTTTACGCTGGCGATGGTGATGGGCTGCGTATTGGGCGGCGCCGGTTTTGGGACTGGGACTGGGGCAGAGCGCGGGCCGTTGAGTACTGAAGTTCTTCAGGCGAAGCCATTGGCACCGGCTGAGGACGTGGTTCCCAGCGATCCGTTTCTTGCCAGCAATGGGTTGACGCCGCCGGTGTCGCAATACACGGGGCCGATGTTCATCCTTAGCCATGAATGGCCGACAGAGGCGCTGCCTGTGATGAAAGATCCTCCGTGGCAGCAGGCGATCGGCGGGGGCGCGATCAATACGCAGAATGCGCTAGCCTACGTGGCGGCATTGAAACAGTATGTGAGCGCGAACGCGCGGCTATTGCTGCTGGACTACGCCCATTGGGACGCGGCGAAGGCGCGCTGGTACAACGAACCGTGGCTTGGATCGGCTCGGGAAGGCATTCACGGAACCTATCCCGGAGGGCAATTCGGACCGTCGGTGTTTCCCGGCACCGGGTTGAAGGCGATCTTCGATACACACGTTGTGACTTATTACGACGAGCGGGCGGCCTATTCGCTTTACAAGGTTTGGGGAGCGAAGGCGATGACTCCCGACTTGAAGACGGAAAACTTTCAGTTCGAGGAAGGCTCGGTGATTGTGAAGGCCGCGGTGTTTGTTGCGGATGATCCGGTGGCGCAGAAGGACTGGTGGCCGGTGACAGACGGGGCTGCTTTGTGGCCGATCTACAGGGGGATTCCGGAACGATGGCCGGGGAGTCCGGCAGTGTTGAAGAGCTACGTGATGCAGTTCGACATTATTGTGAAGGACAGGGTTGCATCGCCGAAGACGGGATGGGTATTTGGAACGCTGGTGTATGACCGGAAGGCCGCAGGCGATGCGTGGGACAAGATGATTCCGCTGGGTGCGATGTGGGGGAATGACCCTGGGGTGGATTCGTCGCAAAAGGATCCGCCGCCGTTGCAGGAGACTTGGATCAATCCGGCGGCACCGAAGTACGCGACGGAGACGCTGGGTTGGGGTGGGCGGCTGGCCGGGCCGAACGACGGCGCGCGCAACGACATTGAGGTGGGGAAGAAGGAGATGGAGAATCGCGCGGATTCGTCGTGCATGAGCTGCCATGGGCCTGCGGAGTGGCAGCCGGCGGAGCACCGGCAAGTTTCGTTCCTGCTGCCGTCTTATGAGAACTCGCAGCCGGGCGCGCCGCCGTATAAAACCTGTCCGAAGGGTAAGCCGGGCGACGACGAAATCTGTTCTCCGGCTCCGGGATCGGCGGAGTGGATGCGATGGTTCCAGGACCGGCTGGGGAGCGAGGCGCAGGACGCGGACAGCGGCTCCGTGGCGGCGGATTACGACATGGTGTTCACGTTCAAGACGCTGCCGATGTGGTGGAAGGCAACGGACGGGAAAGATGCGGCGATGCCGTTTGCGTTGCGGACGCTGCGGCACGGGACGGAGGGGCCGGCACAGTTCAACCAGTACAACGGTGCGCCTTTGAAAGTGATACCGGGGGCGGGGACGCCTGGCGTGCCGAAGGGGATTCATTGGTAGTAGCCACCTGCGGTGGGGCCAGCTGCCTTCGGCTCGCTTCGCGCCTAGAAGAAAGGCGCGTCGGCCTTGGTTTGCGACTTTGGAGTAAACTGGTATCCAATTGAGGCCCGTAATGACCGTTACCTTGCATCTGAAACCGGAAGTGGAGGCGGGCTCGCTGGCCAATGCCCAGGCGAGCGGGTTGACCGTTGAAGCATTCCTCCTTTTGGTTGTCGAGGGCGCGGTGCTTCCGGCTGCACAGGCAACAAGATCCAGTGAAGAGCGGGCGGCGGCATTCGAGGCGTGGTCACTTGGCCATCGTATGACCCCTCCCTTGTCCGATCACGCAGTTGGCCGCGACGCAATATACGACGGGCAAGATCGTTGATGCGTGTGCTGGTTGACACGAATGTTCTTCTTCGCAGCGCTCAGCCGAATCATCCGCTATTCCGCCAAGCCGCTCATTCTGTGTCGAACATCATCCGGCGCGGAGACCTCGTCTTCTTTTGTCCCCAAAATATTGCAGAATTCTGAAATGTGGCAACGCGGCCCGCTAACAAAATGGACTCGGCTTCTCGCTCGAAGAAGCGCTTCGGGAGGTGGGTGACATTGAAACGCTGCTCACTTTGTTACCGGAAAGTCCGGCAATCTATACGGCATGGAAAGAAATTGTGAGGCGCAACGAAGTCCG
>Ga0181531_10000772_pt1 | contig 21122 bp, 14 predicted proteins | sample PEATcosm2014_Bin_38_FD_119743 | JGI IMG/M metagenome (GOLD analysis project Ga0181531, IMG submission 119743) | Peatland microbial communities from MTU Mesocosm Facility, Houghton, MI, USA - PEATcosm2014_Bin11_10_metaG | ecosystem: Environmental > Terrestrial > Soil > Wetlands > Peat | place... | reverse complement strand
GGGCAGAGCCTTGGCCTTTTGGCTTCACTTCCCCCCCGAACGTACGCCATGAACCGGCACCGCGAAACGACGGAGAGTGCGTGACAATGTTCAAGACCGTTCTGGCGACCACCCTGGCCGCGGCGTGCCTGGCTGCCGCTACCGACGCGCACGCCGCCCCGGCCGCTTCGGCGCCCAGCTATATTCTGAACGGCTTCCGGCTCAGTGGCGTCAACGGGGTGGATGAGGACGCGCTGGTGGCGACGCTCAAACATAAGGCCGGCGACCGCATTACCGAGGCGGACATTACCGCCGAGACGAAGGCGCTCAGCGAGGCGCTCAAGGCGCGCCATATCGACGGCCAACTGTTCGCGACCATGGCCGAGAAGAACGGCCGCGTGTGGGTGCTGTTCGACTTCCAGTACCCGCAACCGGTGCCTGCGACACCGATCCATGAGCGCCGCTGGCTGGGGGCTCAAATTTTCGATGGCAATGTAAAAATTTCGAGCGCGGCCCTAGAAGCGGCGACTGGCCTGAAACCAGGCGACGACCTTCCGGTGGAACGGGTCAATGAAGCCCGGCAGGCCATTATGGAGGCCTACAAGACGGCCGCGCCGGGCGCCGATGTGAAAGTGCGTGGTAAAATGCGGATTACTCCGGAGGGCCAGGTGGAGCTCACCTGGCACGTCATCGAACCTAAATAAGCTGTCGATCGACGCCGCGGTGCCGCCTGTAGCACTTGGTGTACTGCCGCAAACCAGGGCACAGGCCCCGGGGATTCCAGCAAATTTTAGCCATGGGCGCCTTATTTTGCAGTGCAGCAACAACGCGTGCCTCCGGGACATGCCGCGGCCTCGCGGCTCGTTCCAAGGCCAGCGGCGCTGGTAATATTTTTCAACAATTCCCTACAACCCCAGTTGCATTGGCATGAGCGTGTGTTAACAATGCCTTCATAGTCTCACCGCAATGGGCGATTGGTGAGGCTGGGCGGCGCGGTGACAAGCGCCGTTCCGTGGGTTGCCCAACCTTTTAAGGGGACATCGAATGACTTTGAAAACAACACTTCTGGCCAGCGTCGCACTGTGTGGCCTGATGGCAGCGCCGGCACTCGCGAAGGGCGGGGCGCCAAACATTCACCTCGCCGCCCCGCATGGCGTGCAGGCCGTTCACGTCAAGAATGGCGTTAGCCCGAGCTACCATCAAAACACCACCAACTTCACCGAGACCGTGACGTTCAGCGCGGTGCTGTCGATCTCGACCTACTTCAAGCAGAAGATCGACCTGCTGGGCGAGACCTGGTACAATGAGAGCAGCTGCGCGCAGCCGACGAAGCAGAAGTGGAAGAAGCTGCCGAAGAAGACGAAATACGCGAAAGTCGGGACCGCCACCAGCACCGGCACGATTGGCGGCTGCGGGTCGACGATCTTTACGTTCCAGGACATCACCTACGACCTGATCAGCAAGAAGGCGAAGGCCGGCAAGACCGACAAGGTCAGCGGCGACCTGGTTGCGAAGAAGTTCGAAGGGTACAACCTGACGCTCGTGGCGCACGTCGACATTACATTCTCGACCTAGCTGCCGCGATCGGGCCGCGGTGGCGCGAGCCGCCGGGTCTGGTCTGGTTGAACTTGCGGAAGGGCCAGCGGCACGTGCCGCTGGCCTTTTTTCTTGCCGCGCGATCCGCTAATCGCAGCGCAAATGGTTAGGACCAGCCGCCGTGCCGGTGGCGGAAGGGCTGGCCGACCAACGACTGACCGGGAAGCTGAACCTTGCGTTTGCCCTTACCCCTCACAGCGCCCACGCCCGGCCTGCCGGCGGCCCCGGCGCGCATTGCGCCGGCCGTTCAGCCCGGTGCCGCCGCCACGCCCTACGCGGGCCCGCAGCCATTCATGCCGCCGCCGGTGCCGAACCGCCTGACCAGCGCGCGCCCCAAGCCCGCCGAACCCGCCCAGGCCGCGCCGCCCCGGCCACCGGCCGAGCTGTACGAATTCGCGCTCACCAGTTGCGCCATGGGCTTTCACCAATCCGGCATGGAGACGCTGCGCGAGGTGACCGAGCGCGCGCCCGACCATGCGGGCGCCTGGCGCAAACTGGCCGAATTGCTGCGGTTTTCCGGAAAAGATGGGGAGGCCGCGGAGGCCACCGCGGCGGCCAACCGGATCGGCGACGATGCAGCAAAATGGCCGCGGGCCAGCGGCGAACGCTCGCCGACCAAGATCGAAAAGGCCGAGCGCAGGGTGGCCGAGGCGATGGCCCGGGTGGCGCCGGAAAATCGGATGGCCATGCTGCGCAATCGCGTGTTCCGCGACCCGCTCGATGTGGTCAGCATGCGCCACCTGGCGCTGCACGAATGGCGGGAGGAGGATGTCGTTACGGCGGGAACGTTGCTGGAGCGCGTGCTGGAACTGTCGCCCGGCTACCATGCGGCCCGTTCCGATTACGTTCACCTGCAGCAGGAGCGGCGCAATTACACCTCGGCCATCGAGCAAGCCCAGCGGCTGCTCGCGCACACACCGCGCGACCTCAATTTCCGCGGCATTCTGGCGTTTTCGCTCGCGCAGACGAGCAGGTTCGCCGAGGCGATCGAGGTGCTGGAAGGCATGCTCAAGGACGAGCCGAACAATGCGCGGTTCTGGATCTCCCTGGGCAACAACCTGCACTTCGTCGGCCGTAATGACGAGGCCGCCGCGGCCTACCGCAAGGCGCTCGCGATCGCGCCGGCGGCCGCCCAGGCCTATTCGGGGCTGGCGGTGCTGAAGGGCAAATACCTCATCGATGAGGACGTCGCCGCGATGCGCGTGCATCTGAGGAGCGGCTGCCTGGACAATCTCGAGGGCTGGCATATGTCGTACGCGCTGGCCCAGGCGCTGGAGCGGCGTCGCGATTATGTCGGTTGCTTCGAGGCGTTGGAGAATGGCGCGCGGGCGTTCCGCGCCGAATATGCCAACACGCGCCACGCGCACGATCCGGAAGCGGCGGCGGAACGCGTGCGCCGGCTCAAACAGACGTTTTCCGCCGAGAACCTCGCCGCGCGCGCCAGGCCCATCGCCGACCCGCCGCCGCGCGACACGCCGATCTTCGTGGTCGGCATGCCGCGCGCGGGATCCACCTTGCTGGAACAGATCCTCGCCAGCCACAGCATGGTGGAAGGCACCCGCGAATTGCCGGTGATGGGCGATATCACGCGCGACCTTGCGCATAGCCGGCGGCTGATCACCAAGATGGCTTATCCGGAGGCGGTGCTGGACCTGACGCCGGATGACCTGGTGGCCCTGGGCGAGCGCTATATCAGGAACGCGGCCACCTACCGCCTGTCGGAGCGGCCTTTTTTCGTCGACAAGCGGCCGTGGAACTGGATGGATGCCGGGCTGATCCATCTGATGATGCCGCACGCGAAGATCATCGATATCCGCCGCGAGCCGATGGCCGCGTGTTTTGCCATGTTCAAGCAGATGCTGCCGGTCGACGCCGCCTTTACCTACGATTTGAATCACCTTGGCCGCTACTATAACGGATACGTCGGCATGATGCGGCATTACGAAACCGTGCTGCCGGGGCGGATTCACTATTTGTCGTATGAGCGGCTGGTTGAGGACACCGAAACGGAAATCCGTCGGCTGCTGGACTATTGCGGGCTGCCGTTCGAGGAAGGGTGCCTGCGATTCTGGGAAACCGACCGGGCGGTGGTGACGCCGAGCGCGGAACAGGTGCGCACGCCGATCTTCCGCGATGCATTGGAGCAATGGCGGAATTTCGAGCCTTGGCTGGGACCGTTGAAGGCGGCGCTTGAGGTAAGTTAAGGCCAGGGCTCTGCCCTGGACCCGCTGGGGCCGGAGGCCCCAGACCCCGTTTCATTAGGATTCCGAGTCTTCCTGGGCGCAGATCGGGAATGCCCAGGAATTGTATAGGCTTCGCCGAGAAGCCAAGGAAAAGCCGCGCAGCGCGAATGGGGGTCTGGGGCCTCAGGCCCCAGCGGGTCCAGGGCAGAGCCCTGGCCTTCCTAACCGTTGACCGCACTCCAACGGCGCAGTACCTCGGCCCGGCCGACCCAAGGGACGTCACATGGACAGCGCAGACATTCGGGGCCCGTCCGGCGAGGACGTGGCCCAGGCCCTGTTGGCATCGTTCGCGACCCATCTCGGCCTGCGGGAGGCCGAATTGCCGGAGGCGGCGCGCGCGTTCGTGGCGCAGGCGCAGACCGACTGGGCGGCCGACGAGCTGCCGGGCATCGGCGTGGCCGATGTGGCGCGGGCGCTGGCCGATTTTTGGGCGTTCGGCGAGGCGCACGCCGGTGCGCCCTTGCCCGCCATCCGCATTCACCGCGCCGCATTCCCGCCCGCCGCCGCGCTGCCGACGGATTTGCTGGAAATCGCCCAACCCGACCGCCCCTTCCTGGTGGACAGCGTGATGGGCGCGATCGCGGCGGGCGGTTTTTCGGTGCGCGCCATGTTCCACCCGGTGGTGGCGCAGGGCAGCGCCGCGCGCTCGATGATCCAGGTCTATCTGGAGCCGGTGGGCGAGGACCGCGAGGCCGCCCTGGTCGAGGCGGTGGCGCAAAGCCTGGACGACGTGCGCCTGGCGGTCGACGATTTCGCCGCCATGGGCGCGCTGCTGCGCCGCACGATCGAGGAACTGGCCGCCGCCCCACTGCCGATTTCCGCCGATGCGCGCGCGGAATATCTGACTTTCCTGAACTGGCTGGCGGGCGACCGCTTCGTCTTCATTGGCGCCAGGATCTACAATTATCCGCGCACCGCGGACGGCGGCTATGCCGCGGAGGAGCCGGATTACCACCCCGAGGATGGCCTGGGCGTGCTGCGCGACCGCGATCGTGTCGTTCTGCGCCGTAGCAACGAACCCGCGGTGCTGTCGGACCAGGTGCGCCGCATGCTGACCACCGGCGAGCCGGTGGTGGTCGCCAAATCCAATTTGCGCTCGCGCGTGCACCGCCGTGTGCACGCCGACTATATCGGGGTGCGCCGTTACGGTGCCGATGGAAAACCCTCCGGCGAGGTGCGCTTCGTGGGCCTGTTCACCGCAGACGCCTATGAGACGCCGGCCCGCGAAGTGCCGTTGATCCGTGCCAAATTGGCCGAGGTGATGGCGCGCGCGGGCTACGCGACGGACAGCCATAACGCCAACCGCCTGCGCAATATTCTCGAAACCTGGCCGCGCGACGAACTGTTTCAGATCAGCGTCGATGAGTTGCTGCACATGGCGACCGGCGTGCTGCATCTGTATGACCGGCCGCGGGTGCGGCTGTTCGCGCGGCTCGACCCGTTCGATCGTTTTATTTCCGTGCTGCTCTTCGTGCCGCGCGAACGCTACGATACCGATCTGCGGGGCCGCGCGGGCGAGATCCTGGCCGGGGCCTATGGCGGCCGCATCGCCGCCTACTATCCAAGTTTTTCGGACGCGCCGCTGGCCCGCGTGCACTACATCGTCGGCGTGCGGCCCGGCCGGCGGCTGGCACCCGACCTTTGCGCGCTCGAAGCCCGCATTACCGAGGCGGCGCGCACCTGGGCGGACCGTTTCGAGGCCGCGGTGCGTTTGGCGGTGCCGCCCGCCGCGGTCGCGGCCAAGCTCGCGCGGTATGAAGATGCGTTCCCCGCGGGCTACCGTGACCATTACGATGCCGCCGAGGCGCTGGCCGATATCGACGTGATCGAGCCGATGGCGCCGGACGAGCCGGTACGGATCCGCGCGTTTCGCGGAGAGGGTGACGCCAACACGATTTTCCGCTTCAAGCTGTACCGCCCGGGTGCCGCCGCACCGTTGGCCGACGTGTTGCCTATCCTGGATCACATGGGCCTCAAGGCGTTGATCGAGGAAGGTCACCGGTTGGCACCGCGCGGCGCGGATGGCGCCGTGGCGCCGGTTTGGGTGCACGAATTCGTGCTGCACGACGATCGCGGCGCGCATTTGAGTTTCGCCGGGGTGAAGCAGCCGTTCGAGGCGGCGTTCGTGGCGATCTGGAGCGGCCGCGCGGAGAGCGACGGATTCAACCGTTTGGTGCTGGAGCTTGGTATTTCCTGGCGCGAGGCGGCCCTGGTGCGGGCACTGGCGCGCTACCGGCAACAAACCGGCCTCGATCCGAGCCAGGCGGTGCAGGAAGAGGCGCTGGCCGACCACCCGCTGGTGGCGCGCCTGATCCTGGACCTGTTTGAGGCCAAATTCGATCCTGCAACGGCCGCCAGCGTGGCGGAGCGCCGCGCGCGCGCGGCCGAAATCGAGGCGCGTATCGTCGCCGCACTGCAGCAGGTGGAGCGGCTCGATGCTGATCGCGTGCTGCGCCGGATCGCTTTCCTGGTCGGCGCCATTCAGCGCACGAATTTTTATCAGAGCTGCCCGGATGGGACGCCGAAGCCCTATATCAGCTACAAGATTGCCTCGCGCGAACTGGCCGACCTGCCGCTGCCGAAACCGTTCCGTGAAATTTACGTCTCCGCGCCGCACGTGGAAGGCATTCATTTGCGCTTCGGCCCGGTGGCGCGCGGCGGCCTGCGCTGGAGCGACCGCCGCGACGATTTCCGCACCGAGGTGCTCGGCCTGGTCAAGGCACAGCAGGTCAAGAACGCGGTGATCGTTCCGGTCGGCTCGAAGGGTGGGTTCTATCCGAAACAACTGCCGCGTTTGCGCGATCAGGCCGCGATCCGCGCCGAGGCGGTGCGCGCCTATCGCACGTTCCTGTGCGGAATGCTCGATTTGACCGATAATATCAATGCTGGCAACGAGGTCGTGCCGCCGGCCGCCACGATCGTGTATGACGATCACGATCCCTATCTGGTGGTCGCGGCCGACAAGGGCACCGCGACGTTCTCCGACATCGCCAACGATGTCGCGGGGCAATACGGTTTCTGGCTCGGCGACGCGTTCGCCTCGGGCGGATCCGTGGGCTACGATCACAAGGCCATGGGCATCACGGCCCGCGGCGCCTGGGAGGCGGTCAAGCGGCATTTCCGCGAGCTGGGCAAGGATATCCAGACCGAGCCGTTTACCGTCGCGGGCGTCGGCGACATGAGCGGCGACGTGTTCGGCAATGGCATGTTGCTGTCGACGCAAATTCTGTTGCAGGCAGCGTTCGATCACCGCCACATTTTCCTCGATCCCGCGCCCGACCCGGTCATTTCATGGGCGGAGCGCGACCGGCTGTTCAAGTTGCCGCGCTCCAGTTGGGACGATTACGACCGCGGCCGGATTTCGCCGGGCGGTGGTGTGTTCGCGCGCACGCTGAAAACGATTGCGCTGTCGCCGGAGGTGCGCGCGCTGCTCGATCTGGCGGCCGAAACCGCGACCCCCGATGAAGTCATGCACGCCATTCTCAAGGCGCGCGCGGAACTGCTCTATTTCGGCGGCATCGGCTGCTACGTGAAAGCCAGCCATGAAACCAATGCCGACGCCGGCGACAAGGCCAACGACGCCATCCGCGTCAATGGCGGCGACTTGCGTGCCAAGGTGGTCGGCGAAGGCGCCAATCTGGGTCTTACCCAGGCTGGCCGTATCGAATTCGCGTTGGCCGGCGGCCATCTGAATACCGACGCGATCGATAATTCCGCCGGCGTGGATACCTCCGACCACGAGGTGAATATAAAAATTCTCACCGGGCTGCTGGAACGCAGTGGGCAGCTTAGCCGGCCGGCACGCAACGATCTGCTGGCCTCGATGACCGACGACGTGGCCCACCACGTGCTGCGGCACAATTATGGCCAGACCCTGGCACTGACATTGCTGGAAAGCGAGGCGGCCGGGGAATTGACCGGCCACGCGCAATTCATTGGTGATCTTGAATCGAAGGGCAAGCTGGACCGCAAGGTGGAAGGCCTGCCCGATGCGGCGTCCCTCGCCGAGCGCGCAAAGGCCGGCCAGGGCCTCACCCGGCCGGAACTCGCCGTGCTGCTCGCCTATGGCAAACTCGATGTCAATGACGACATCGTCGCCAGCGAGGCACCGGACGATCCGCACTTCAAGGCCACCCTGCGCGCCTATTTCCCGGCCCATCTTAGCCGATACGCGCACGACATGGAACGCCATCGCCTGAAACGCGAAATCATCGCGACGGTGATCGCCAACGACATGGTCAATATCTGCGGCCCCACCTTCCCGCGCCGCCTGCGCGGTGCCGCCGGCTGCGATACCACCGCTCTGGTCAAGGGTTTTTCCGCCGCCCGCGCCGTGCTGGGTTTTGATGCGCTGTGGAGCGAAATCGGCTTGCAGGACGGGTGCATTCCCGCCGAAGGCCAAACCGCGCTGTATCGCGCAATGGCCTACGCGTTGCGCAGCCAGACATTCTGGCTCGCCCGCCGCGCCTTCCGCGCCAAGGCGTCGACCCAAAAACTGATCGATGATTACGGCCCCGCCGTTGCCAACCTGAAAACCCTGATGCCTGGCATTCTCTCGCCGTTCGAGCAGCAGGACATCGAACGCCGCACCCAGCGCTTCGCCGCGGCCGGCGGGCCGGAGGCGATGGCACGCGCGGTCGCCAGCCTGCAACCGCTGACCACCACGGCCGAACTGGTCGATCTCGCCCATGCTAGCCACTGGCCGATCGAATGCGTCGCGCGCCTGTACCACCAGGCCGGCGATGAATTCGCGTTCGACCGGCTGCGCTTCGCCGCCGGCGCGTTCCAAGGGGGCGACACCTATGATCGCCTCGCGGTGCGCCGCCTGATCGAGGATATGCTCGGCGAACAAACCGCCATCACCGAGGCGATCATGAAATTTGCCGCTTCGCCGCAAGCGGGCGAGGACCTCGCGCACGCCAAGGCCGCCATCGCCAGCTGGTGCGCGCTGCATGATTACCCGGTGCGGGCCGCGCGCTTTACTATCGAATCGATCGAGCAGGCGGGGGGGAACTGGAGCTTTGCCAAGCTTACTATTGCTAATGCGGCGCTTAGGGAATTGGCTACGGGAGAGTAAGGAAGGCCAGGGCTCTGCCCTGGACCCGCTGGGGCCGTAGGCCCCAGACCCCATTCATTAAGGTACAACAATGAATGACATGGAGGTGTTCGATCGTATGGCGGTGCGCCTCCACCGACAGCGAGCGGCACAACAGATCTACAGCATAAATGACATACTGACGGATCTGGCCAACCGGCTACTGGACCGCCTCGACGACACCACCCATCGTTTCACCCACGCGCTCGACCTCGGCGGCCGCGGCAGCGTCGCCCCGGCACTGCGCGCGCGCGGCATGCACGTCATTTCGCTCGACCCCGCTGCGCAAATGGCCGCCAAAGCCCATGGCACCCCCATCGCAGCCGATCCCGAATTCCTCCCCTTCGCCCCCGGCAGTTTCGATCTCGTTGTCGCCAGCCTCTCGCTGCACTGGACCAACGATCTCCCGGGCGCCCTCATTCAGCTCAGGCAGGCACTCAAGCCCGATGGACTCTTCCTTGCCACCCTGCCCATCCTCGGTACCCTCGATACGTTGCGCGCCGCCCTCACCGAAACAGAATCCGCGTTGACCGGCGGCGCCAGCCCTCGCATCAGCCCGTTCCCCGACCTGCGCGACTGCGCCGCCCTGCTGCAACGCGCCGGCTTTGCGCTCCCGGTAGCGGACGCTGAGGATATCGATCTCCTGTATGCAGAACCGTCAAAACTGCTGCGGGACCTCCGCGCCGCCGGCGAAACCAACGCGGTGCGGATGCGCAACCGCCGACCCCCGCTCCGCACCCTGTTTCCGGCGGCTCTGGCAGCCCTGCCAACACACGATGGTCGCGTCAAAATCCGCCTGCGCCTGGCCCACCTGACCGCCTGGGCCCCGGCCCCCACCCAGCCAAAACCGCTCGCGCGCGGCAGCGCCCAAATCAGCCTGGCGGATGTCTTGCGCTCGGAAGACTGATGGAATTTTGGCAGCCGAGCGGCACGCCGCCGCGCGACCGGCGAATGCTGCCCGCCGCCGTTGATTTACAGCGCCGCGGCGGTGCGGCTCGCGGCGTGCTGGCGGAAGTCGCTGCGCTCTTCCGCCCTACGGCTTGCTTGGCGAAGCCTATAAATAACATGGATATTTGGCTTCGCCGTTTCCACAAACGATTCTTTATAAATGGGGTCTGGGGCCTCCGGCCCCAGCGGGTCCAGGGCAGAGCCCTGGCCTTCCTTATCCTCCCGTCAAACTCATATGCCGTGCCACCGAGGGCGCCTCGTGCCGCCGATCGATAATGAAATCGTGGCCTTTGGGCTTGCGGGCGATCGCGGCGCGGACTGCCTGTTCCAGTTCGGCATCGTTCGCGCCGCGGCGGAGCACCGTGCGCAAATCGGCGCTGTCGTCCTGGCCGAGGCACATATAGAGCGTGCCGGTGACGGTCAGGCGCACGCGGTTGCAGCTTTCGCAGAAATTGTGCGTCATGGGGGTGATGAAGCCGATGCGCTGTCCGGTTTCGCGGACGGTGAAATAGCGCGCCGGGCCGCCGGTGCGGTAATCCGTTTCGTCCAGGGTAAAGCGTTGGCGCAGCCGGGCGCGCACCAGGGAGAGCGGCAGATACTGGTCGGTGCGCGCGACGCCGATTTCGCCCATCGGCATGGTTTCGATCAGGCATAGATCGAAACCCTGCCCGCCGCACCAGGCGAGCATGTCGCCGATTTCGTCCTCGTTTTCGCCGCGCAGCGCTACCGTATTGATCTTGACCGCCAGGCCGGCCGCGCGGGCGGCGCGCAGGCCGGCGAAGACGGAGTCGATGCGGCCCCAGCGGGTGATGCGGGCGAAGCGGTCGGGGTCCAGCGTGTCCAGGCTGACGTTGACGCGGCGCACGCCGGCGGCGGCCAGGGCGGGGGCGAAGCGGGCGAGTTGGGTGCCGTTGGTGGTGAGCGTCAGCTCGTCCAGGCCGTGGCCGAGTTGGGTGCCGAGGCGTTCGAACAGCGATACCACGTTGCGGCGCACCAGCGGCTCGCCGCCGGTGATGCGCAGTTTGCGCACGCCGAGGCGGATGAAGGTGGTGGCCAGGCGCTCGAGCTCCTCGAGCGACAGGATTTCCGCGCGGGGCAGGAAATTCATGTCCTCGGACATGCAGTAGACGCAGCGCAGGTCGCAGCGGTCGGTGACGGAGACCCGCAGGTAGGTGATGGCGCGGCCGAACGGGTCAATCATGGCGGGCATACGGTTCACATCGCGGCGGCGCCGGGCGGGGTCAAGGGTCGACCTCCAGCAGTGTGACCACGGTGGCGTTGATGAGCACCTTGCCGGCGTGCTCGAAATTCACTGTCACGCGGGGGCCGACGACCGACTGCACCTGGCCGAGCCCCCAGTCCGGCTGGCCGGGGTGGCGCACGAAGCGGCCCGGTTCCAGCGTGGTCAGGTCGCATTCCATGGTGGAAACACTCTTGCTACTATTGCGGGCCTACGCTGCGCCGCGACCGCCGCCACAGGGAAGGGTTTTGCGTGCAGACGGAGATTAAGGACGCCGCGGCGGAGCTCGCGACCGCGGTCGCGACGCGCATCTGCCATGACCTTGCGGGCCTGCTGAGCGCGCTGAGCGGCACGCTGGAGCTGGCGGAGGACGATCCGGAGGCGGCGTTGCTGGCCACCGAGACGGCCGCGGCGCTGATTGCCCGCGTGCAGTTGCTGCGCGCTGCCTGGGGTGGCGGCGCGGGTGCGCTGGATGGGCCCGCCATTGCCGGATACGCGCAAGGCCTGCCCGGCATCGAGCGGCTGCATCTGGATGTGGCGGGGCTGCAGGGCGAACTGGATGAAGTGCCGGCCCGGCTGGCGCTCTGCCTGCTGCTGGCGGCGGTGCCTGGTGTGCCGCGCGGTGGCGCGATCCGGATCACCAACGCGCCGCGCGGGGGTGTCGATTTGACACTGGCCGGCATCGGCGCGGCCTGGCCCGAGGCATTGGAGCGGTGCGTTTCCGGGCGGACGGACGCCGTTGTACCGCGTACGTTGGCGGCCCCACTAGCGTGCCGGCTTGCTGAGCAAGCCGGCTGGCGCATCGTGTTGAGTGGCGCGACCGCCACAGCCGCACCCCTATAGAATGGGGTCTGGGGCCTCCGGCCCCAGCGGGTCCAGGGCAGAGCCCTGGCCTTTCTAACCTTATCCTGGCGCTTATGGGGCAGAGCCCCTGGCCTTGTTCAATTGTAGCGGAGGCGTGGTGCTGGTGGTAACGGACGCGGCCGCCACCACGCGTGCCCTGCGCGACCGGCGCGACCGCGGCAAGGCCCGATATTGTTCTGGTTGGTGGGCTTTCCGGGCGGCGCTGTGCAGGATGACGCTGCGTTGGCTGGCAGGTGGGACACGGAATGGCGCCCGGAAAGATATTTGTAGCCGGCATGCTGCCATCGCTGTGCGCGGCAGCCTCGGGCGTGGCCGCGCCTCCAGCTGCGCCTAACCCGCCTTTGCTGGTTCCGGGCTATTGCACCGCGTATGGTGAATTGGACGGCCTATGCAACGCCGCGGTCATGCAGGCATTCGCGGAACTGAAGCCGGGGCAAACAGTTGGCATTATCCATCTCGATCTGAACTCGGTTGCCGGGGCAATCGGCTATTTCGCACACACACTTAGCAAGATTGTCGGTCCCGGCGGCCATGTCTACGTCGTCTCCTTGCCCGAGCAGGCGAAATACCGGGCGCGACAGGTAGCCAATGGACAGGTTGTCGCGGGAGACTATCAAGACGGCAACGTCACCCAGGTGGCAATGCCCCTGGCCGACGTGGCGACGTTGCCAAAGCTGGATGTTTTGTGGGCGGGCGAAGGGCGTGAGTCGCTTTTTGATGTTCTGAAGCCGTCGGACACCGCCTCCCTCAAGAGCCTGCATGGCGCGGTCAAGCCCGGTGGACTTTTCATAATTGTAGATGCGGAAACGGAAATTGTGTGTACTTCAGTGCAACATGATTGCGGCGAGACCTCGCCGAAAGCGCTGGGAACCCTTCCACATGGCGCGTGGTCCATCCGCCGTGATGAAGCCGCCTCGCTGATCGAACACGCGGGATTCAAGCTGGAGTCGGAGACCAGTGCCCTACGTGATCCGCAACCTGGGAGTGCGGGCCCGATCCCGCTGTGGGGCGCGGATGCGGCGGCGCACATTGAAGGCCATCCATTCATCTGGAAGTTCCGCCAGAGTGCTGAGTGAGCAAGGTGTAGCGTGCGTTTTCGCCTGCGCACGAGGATGCGGCGAGCAGTGATCGTGGGTTAAAACCCGCGCGACAACTCGTCTTCACTAATTATTCTCGACACACCGTCCAATGTGCCCGGGTCGCCGGAGGGCAAGATGGACGACCTGATCGCGGAATTCCTGACCGAGACCAACGAGGCGCTGGCCGACCTCGATCTGGCGCTGGTCAAGCTGGAGCGCACGCCGGACGACCAGGCGACGCTGAGCCTGATTTTCCGGCTGGTGCATACGATCAAGGGCACCTGCGGCTTTCTCGGCCTGCCGCGGCTGGAGCGGGTGGCGCATGCGGCGGAAAACGTGCTGGGCCGGGTGCGCGATCGTGAGCTCGCCGCCACGCCGGGTGTCATCACGGCGGTGCTGGCCTCGCTCGATCGCATCAAGCTGATCCTGTTCGCGCTGTCCGCGAATGGGGCCGAGCCGGCCGGCGACGATGCGGCGTGTATCGCGGCGCTGGATCATGCGGCCTCGGGCGAGGCGGCACCGATGCCGGCGCCGGCGACGGAGGCGGCGGCGGCGCCGGAAGCGGGCGCCGTGGAGGCACCGTCCGCGGAGGTCGCGTCGGGGAGCCAAACCATCCGGGTCGGGGTCGATGTGCTCGAGGAGCTGATGACCCTGGTCGGCGAACTGGTGCTGACCCGCAACCAGCTGCTGCAGATCAGCCGTGCCGAGGGCACCAACCTGTTCACCGCGCCGCTGCAGCGGCTGTCGAACATCACGACCGATTTGCAGGAAGGGGTGATGAAGACCCGGATGCAGCCGATCGGCAATGCGTGGAACAAGTTGCCGCGGCTGGTGCGCGACCTGGCGCACGAGACCGGCAAGAAGATCGAGCTGGACATGCGCGGGCAGGACACCGAGCTGGATCGCCAGGTGCTGGAGCTGATGCGCGACCCGCTGACGCACATGGTGCGCAACAGCGCGGATCATGGATTGGAGACGCCCGACATTCGCCGCGCGGCCGGCAAGAAGGAGGCCGGCACGATCCGCCTGAACGCCTACCACGAAGGCGGCCACATCATTATCGAAGTGGCCGACGATGGGCGTGGGCTCGATGTCGCGGCGATCCGCGCGAAAGTGCTCAGAAGCGGCCTTGCGACCGAGGCGGAGCTTGCCGTGATGACGGAGGCGCAGGTGCGCCATTTCATTTTCCGCGCCGGCTTTTCCACCGCCGCCGCGGTGACCGCGATTTCCGGCCGCGGCGTCGGCATGGACGTTGTGCGCAGCAATATCGAACGCATCGGCGGCACCATCGAGCTCGCCAGCACGCCTGGCCAGGGCTCCTGTTTCACCATCAAGATTCCGCTGACCCTGGCGATCGTTTCCGCGCTGATCGTGAAGGCCTGCGGCGAGCGTTTTGCGATTCCGCAAATCAGCGTGCTGGAGCTGGTGCGGGTCGGCGGCGTGGGCGGCACGGCGGCGGCGATCGAGCAGATCGGCGGCGCGCCGGTGTTGCGCCTGCGCGACCAGTTGTTGCCGCTGATATCGCTCGGCACGCTGCTGCGCCTGCAGGAGGCCGACACCAAGGCCGACAATGCCACCGTGGTGGTGACCGCGGTCGGTAGCGGCATGCTGGGTATTGTTGTCGACGACGTCTACGACACCGAGGAAATCGTGGTGAAGCCGGTGGCGCCGATCCTGCGCCACGTGACGATGTTCAGCGGCAACACCATTCTCGGCGACGGCGCGGTGATCATGATCCTCGATCCCAACGGTGTCGCGCGCGGCGCCGGGCTATCGGCCAGCCGGGACCGCAGGGAAGCCGGGGCGGGCAGCGCGCAGGCGGCGCGATCGGACGACGGCATGGCACTGCTGCTGTTCCGCGTCGGCGGGCAGCCGGCACCGCGCGCGGTGCCGCTGAACCTGGTGGCCCGCCTGGAGGATATTCCGCGCGAGAAAATCGAATTCAGCTCCGGCGGCGCGGTGACCCAGTACCGCGGCAAGCTGATGCCGCTGATCGCGATGGACGAAGGCGGCGGGGCGGGACAGGCGGCGGGCCCGACCCAGCCGGTGCTGGTGTTTACCGACGGCGCGCGCAGCATGGGTTTGATGGTCGATGAGATTATCGATGTGGTGCACGACCGGCTGAACATCGAACTCGGCGCGGCGCGGCCGGGCCTGCTTGGCACCGCGGTGATCGCGGGCGAGGCGACCGACGTACTCGACACCGGGTTTTGGCTGACCCAGGCGTGGCGCGACTGGTTTGGCAGCGCGCACGGCACGCCGGCCCATCGTCGCCTGCTGGTGGTGGAAGATAGCGACTTCTTCCGCAAGTTGCTGGTCCCGGCGCTGTCCGCCGCCGGCTATGAGGTGACCGCGGCGGGCGGTGGCGCCGAGGCGTTGCGCCTGCGCGACGGCGGCCTGGAGGTCGACGCGATCGTTTCCGACATCGACATGCCGGACATGGACGGGCTGGAATTCGCGCGCCAGGTGCGCGCCGGCGGCGGCGCGTGGGCGACGCTGCCGATGATCGCGCTGACCGGGCGCGGCGCGCCGGCCGACGAGGCGCGCGGCCGCGAAGCCGGGTTCACCGATTACTGCCAGAAATTCGAACGCGATTCGTTGCTGGTCAGTCTGCAACAATGCCTGACCGAACAGGTGCCGATGTGAGCAACGACCTTCAAGGCGCCGCGGGTGGCTCGCATGTGGGCGCACAAGGTGGCGATGGGGCGTTTGTCATTCTGACGCTTGCGGACCAGTTGTGCGGCGTGCCGGTGCTGGCGGTGCGCGACGTGCTGGCATACCAGGCGATCGCGCGCATTCCGCTGGCGCCGCGCGAGGTGGCCGGCAACCTCAATTTGCGCGGCCGGATCGTAACCGCGATCGATTTGCGCGAGCGGCTGCGGTTGCCGCCACGCCCCGCCGGCGCGCCGTTCATGTCCATCGTCACCGAGCACGGCAGCGAACTCTACGCCCTGTTGGTGGATGAGGTGAGCGAGGTGCTGACCTTGCGCCACGCGGCGATGGAGGCCAATCCACCGACGCTGCCGCGTATCTGGGCCGAGCACAGCCACGGCATCTACCGGCTGGAGCAGCGGCTGATGGTTGTGCTGGACGTGACGCGCCTGTTGCAACTTCAACCTGATAATCCTGATACCGCGATCGCGGTCGCGGCATGAGCCTCACGTGCCTTGTGGTGGACGACAGCCGCGTGGTGCGCATCGTGGCGCGCCGCATGTTGGAGCATCGCGGCTTTGCGGTGGTGGAGGCGGCGGACGGCGAACAAGCGCTGCAGGCGTGCCGCCTGCGGATGCCGGACGCCGTATTGCTGGACTGGAACATGCCGGTGATGAACGGCATCGAGTTCCTGCGCCAGCTGCGCGCCGAATTCGGGCCGGACAAGCCGCCGGTGTTGTTCTGCACGACCGAAAGCGACATGACCTACATAGAACAGGCGATCGCCGCCGGCGCGCAGGAATTCATCATGAAACCGTTCGACGAGGAAATCCTCGCCGGCAAATTCGCGCAGATCGGCCTGCCGTGACTCCAAGGCGCCCCCACCACGAAAACCAAATGAAAAAAAGTTTTTGCTTCTTTTTTCAAAAAGAAGTGCTGTTCTTTTTTGAAAAAAAGAACCAAAAAACTTTTGTTCATTGGCTTGGAGTTGCCAATGCAGCCTGGCGCCTCCCTTGCAGCTGACCGATCAGGGGTCCGTCGCGCGCGTCATGATTTGCGACGATAGCGTGGTCATTCGCAGCGCGCTCACGCGCATTCTGGAGTCCGATCCCGCCATCCGCGTCGTCGCGCGCGTGGCCAATGGCCGCGCGGCGATCGATGCCCTGAAGCTGCACACCATCGATGTGGTGGTGCTGGATATCGAAATGCCGGTGATGGACGGGCTGACGGCGCTGCCGTTGCTGCTCGCGGCCGATCCTGGCCTGCGCGTCATCATGGCCAGCACGCTCACCACGCGCGGCGCCGATATCGCCATGCGCGCGCTGCGGCTTGGCGCGGCCGACTACATTCCGAAGCCTTCCGCGGTCGCGGTCGCGGCGGACGGGAATTTCGGCACCGAATTGATCGCCAAGGTGAAGGGGCTGGCGAAACTGCGAAATCTGCAACGGCCGGCCGGCGCCACGCCCGCCGCGGCATCACGCCTGGCCGCGGCCCCCCTGGCGCTGCGGCCGCCGTCGCGCCAATTGCCGCTTCTGCTTGCGGTGGGCAGCTCCACCGGCGGCCCGAACGCGCTGTTCACGCTGGTGCAGGCGCTATCGCCGAAGCTGAAGGTTCCGGTGGTCATCACGCAGCACATGCCGGTCGCGTTCACCGCCATTCTCGCCGCGCATATCGACAAGCTCGGCGTGCTGCCGTGCGTCGAGGCAACGGAAGGCGCGCGGCTTCAGCCGGGCCACATCCTGCTCGCGCCCGGCGATCGCCATTTGCTGGTGCGGCGCGATGCGGCCGGCCTGTTCGCCGGGCTTTCCGATGCGCCGGCGGAAAATTTCTGCCGCCCCTCGGTCGATCCGATGCTGCGCAGCGCGGCGGAGGCGACCGACGGACGCACGCTCGTCGTGATTTTGACCGGCATGGGGCACGACGGCACGGCGGGCACCAGCGCGGTCGTCGAACAAGGCGGCTCCGCCATCGCGCAGGATGAAGCTACCAGCGTCGTATGGGGCATGCCGGGTGCGGTCGCGCGCGCCGGCCTCGCACATGCGGTGCTGCCGTTGGCGCAAATCGGGCCGAAAATCCTCGCGATGTGCGGCGTGCGCGTATGAGCGCCGGCTTTGCCGCGATCTCCGCCATGCTCAGAGCCCGGTCGGGCCTGGTGATCGGACCGGACAAGCTTTACCTGCTGGAAACCAGGCTCGCCGCGCTTATGCGCCGCGACGGATTTTGCGACCTGACCGCGCTGGCCGACAAACTGCGGCCCGGCAACGCGCTGGAACGCGAGGTGGTCGAGGCGATGACCACCAATGAGTCGCTGTTCTTTCGCGATACAAAACCGTTCGACGCACTGCGGCTGCGCATCCTGCCGCGGCTGCACGCGGCGCGGCCGCCCGGTGCGAAATTGCGCATCTGGTCGGCGGCGGCCTCGACCGGCCAGGAAGCCTACTCGATCGCCATGGTGGCGGCCGAAATGGGCGCGGCCCTGGGCGGTCGGCGGATCGAAATCGTCGGCACCGACATCGCGCGCGAGCCGCTGCAGCGCGCGCGCGACGGCATTTTTTCCCAGTTCGAAATCCAGCGCGGGTTGCCCATGCAAATGCTGGTGAAATATTTCACCAAACTGGATGGGCAGTGGCAAATCAAGCCGGCGCTGCGCGCGGCGGTTGAGTTTCGCGAATGGAACCTGCTGGCGGACCTGCGCGCGCTCGGGCAATTCGATGTGGTGTTCTGCCGAAATGTGCTGATCTATTTCGACCCGCCGACCAAGACGCGCGTGCTCGACGCGCTGGCACGGCAAGTGGCGGCGGACGGCGTGCTGTTCCTTGGCGGCGCGGAGTCCTTGCTGGGGCTCAGCCGGGCCTTTCAGGCCACTCCGGGTGAACCCTCGGGCTATGCGCCCACCGCGGCGCTCGCGCGGGTTGCGTAGGAAGGCCGGGGGCTCTGCCCCCTGGACCCCCGCTAAGGACAAGTCCTTAGAACCTATTCCTTAGGTAAGGGGACAGGGCGGGGGGCTACGCGTGTGTGGGAACGGACTCGTTGCCCCCCGCCCTGTCCCCTTACTAAGGAAATGGGGTCTGGGGCCTACGGCCCCAGCGGGGGGTCCAGGGGGGCAGAGCCGCCTGGCCTTCTTATGCGCCACACGCAACGCTGGCTGTGGGTGATTGGGCGGCATGGCGACGGCGCCTCACCTATTTTTGCCACACTCCGCTCTACACTCCGCGTTTCATTTCCTGGGGACTAAGCTGATGGCTGGCGTTGACGTGCTTGCTTCCGCCTTTAGTGGCGCCAACGCGGCTTTTCTGGCCGACCTGTATGCCAGTTGGGTGGCCGATGCCGGGTCGGTGGATGCGAGTTTCGGCGAGCTGTTCGCGGCGCTGAACGACGAGGCGCGCAATGTGCTGACCGACGCCACCGGCGCATCCTGGGCGCCGCGCCATTTCACCTTCGGCGACACCGAGGGCGTGCCGCGCGCCGAGGCGCCGGCGACCGACCGCCGCGCGGCCGTGAGCCTGGAATCGGTGCGCGCCGCGACCATCGATTCGATCCGCGCGCTGATGATGATCCGTGTCTATCGCGTGCGCGGCCACATGGAGGCCAAGCTCGATCCGCTCGGCCTGCAGGTGCCCAAGGCGCACCCGGAGCTCGATCCGCGCACGCACGGGTTTGGCCCGGGCGACTGGGACCGCCCGATTTTTATCGATCGCGTGCTTGGGCGGGAAACCGCGACGTTGCGCGAAATCGTAAAATTGCTCCGCGAGAGCTATTGCGGCCCGATCGGCGTGGAGTTCATGCATATCCAGGACCCGGAACAAAAGGCCTGGATCCAGCGCCGTATCGAGGGCGCGCCGTGGGTCGGCGCGTTCGATGCCAGCGCCAAGCGCACCATTCTGCAGCAACTCACCGAGGCCGAGGGATTCGAGGCGTTCTGCCAGAAACGCTATGTCGGCACCAAGCGTTTTGGCCTGGAAGGCGCCGAGGTGACGATCCCGGCGCTGCACACGATTATCGAAACCGTGGTCGCGCGCGGCACCAATGAGATCGTGATCGGCATGCCGCACCGCGGGCGGCTGAACACGCTGGTCAATATCGTGAAGAAGCCGCTGCCCGCGTTGTTCAGCGAATTCGCCGGTGCCAGCTTCAAACCCGACGATGTGCAGGGCTCGGGCGACGTGAAATACCATCTCGGCACCTCCACGGACCTGGAGATCGCCGGCCGCATGGTACATATTTCGTTGCAGCCCAATCCGAGCCATCTGGAGGCGGTGGACCCCGTTGTCGTGGGCAAGGTGCGGGCGCGGCAGGACATGGCGGGCGACGTGGACAGAAGGCGCAGCGTCATGGCCATTCTGATGCATGGCGACGCGGCGTTCGCCGGCCAGGGTTTGGTCTATGAAACCCTCGCGATGAGCCAACTGATCGGCTATCGCACCGGCGGCACGGTGCATGTGATCGTGAACAATCAGATCGGCTTCACCACGGTGCCGGCGCATGCCTATTCCGGGCTTTACTGCACGGACGTCGCGAAATCGATCCAGGTGCCGATCCTGCACGTCAATGGCGACGAGCCGGAGGCGGTGGTTTTCGCCGCGCGCATGGCGGCCGAATTCCGCCAGCAGTTCGGCACCGATTTCGTGCTCGACATTGTCTGCTATCGCCGCCATGGCCACAACGAGGCCGACGAGCCGGCATTCACGCAACCCATCATGTACCGCGCGATCAAGGACCAAAAGACAACGCGCACCCTGTATGCCGGCAAGCTCGAGCGCGAGGGCGTAATCGCGGCCGGCGAAGGCCAGGAGATGTGGGACCGGCTTTTCACGACCTACGACCAGGCACAAAGCGCGGCGCAATCCTACAAGGTGAACAAGGCCGATTGGCTCGAGGGCAAATGGCGCGGCTTGCGCCAGGGCGACGCCGACGAAGAGACCGAGGAGGCCACCGCCATTGTGCCGCACATGCTGCACGAGGTCGGCATGGCGCTGGCGCAGGTGCCGGAAAACTTCGATCTGAACCCGAAAATAGCGCGCCAGCTCGAAGCCAAGCGGCAGATGATCGAGACCGGCGAGGGCATCGACTGGTCGACCGCGGAGGCGATGGCGTTCGGCACTTTGCTGCTGGAGGGCCATCACGTGCGACTGTCGGGCGAGGACAGCCAGCGCGGCACGTTCAGCCAACGCCATGCCGTGCTGGTGGATCAGACCAATCAGAACGAATATGTGCCGCTGAACAATATCCGCCCCAAGCAGGCACGCATCGAGATTTTCAATTCACTGCTCTCCGAAGCGGGCGTGCTCGGGTTCGAATACGGCTATGCGCTGTCGGATCCCTGGACGCTGGTGCTGTGGGAAGCGCAGTTCGGCGATTTCGCCAATGGCGCGCAGGTCATCATCGACCAGTTCCTCAGCTCCGGCGAAGCCAAGTGGCTGCGCATG
>Ga0181531_10000770_pt1 | contig 21156 bp, 24 predicted proteins | sample PEATcosm2014_Bin_38_FD_119743 | JGI IMG/M metagenome (GOLD analysis project Ga0181531, IMG submission 119743) | Peatland microbial communities from MTU Mesocosm Facility, Houghton, MI, USA - PEATcosm2014_Bin11_10_metaG | ecosystem: Environmental > Terrestrial > Soil > Wetlands > Peat | place... | reverse complement strand
GTAAATACAGCTGGATGGGCTGGAAGTCTGTACCTGACGGTATCCGCCGTTATGGCGCCGCTCTTGCTCGCCATCTGGTGTACGAACCTACTGCTAGAGATACTGGAGCGGGCGGTTTGGGTGCTGATGTCCTACACGCTGCGCAAGTTGCATGGAACGCTCTCGCGCGGCTAGAACTGATTATAGCAGAAGAAGAAAAACATGACGGCTAAGATACTGACTATTGACATTGAGACGGCTCCCTTTGAGAGCCTTACATGGGGCCTATGGGACCAGAACATCGGATTGAATCAGATTCAGAAGGAAACAAGTATCCTGTCTTATGCTGCGAAGTGGCTGCACTCAAAGCAAGTTTTGTACAGCGATACTTCTGGAAAAGGGGCCAGTCAGACGCGGAACGACTTGAAGCTATTAGGAGAGATTTGGACATTACTGGACGCGGCCGATATTGTAGTTGCGCAGAATGGTGCAGCCTTCGACATCAAGCGGATCAACGCGCGGATGGTGGCAGCGGGTCTGCCCCCATACAGCCCTATCCGGGTTATCGACACGAAACTGGTAGCGAAGAAGCACTTCGCATTCTCAAGCAACCGACTGGAGTGGCTCGGCAAGTATCTGGCAGGCCAGGACAAGTATAAGCACAGCAAGTACGAGGGCATGGAGCTATGGATCGAGTGCCTGAAGGACAACAAGGATGCCTGGAAGGAGATGAAAAAGTACAACATCATCGACACATTACTGTGCGAGAAAGTGTACCTGCGCCTGCGCCCCTGGATGGACCAGCATCCGAATATGGGTGCTTATACAGCGGAACTAGAGCCGGTATGCACGAAATGTGGGAGCAAGGAAGTAGAGTCTCGGGGCACGCGCAAACTACAGCAGGGTGTGTACCAGCGGTATTGGTGCCAATCCTGTCGGGGCTGGAGCCGTGGTAAGGTTATGCTGCTGCCGATTGAGAAGCGCAGGAGTATGTTGGCATGAGTAAGCTTGGCTCCGTAGGAGCGCTCAATGACGGTGTGGATACCGCCGTCCCTGGCATCGAGATGTCGGACATCAATGACGGGGATATCCTGGCTAGGACGCGAGAGAACGTTAACCCGAACGGCCTATTCCAATTCGTCTGCCAGCTAGACGATGGATCGGAGGAAATCAAGTCCGACTGGGTAGACCAGGAGCACAAGAAAAAGCTGACCCGCGTATGGGTGGATGGAGTCAAGTCCGTAATTATTAGTCGGGCCAACGCCCGTATGCAAGAGGCTAAAGAGCGGGCGGAGGAGGACCGTGCCAAGAGAATCCGAGACGAGCAATTTTCTGAGCCTGTGGACTCAGCGGTGGATACACGCGGAATTAAAACGGCAGTTGTCGTGGAAAGCGGAACACAGCCCGCTGCTCAACCCACAAAAGTTCATGTGGGCGACTCCTCTGATCCGAGTGCATACGTCGAAGACCAGTTAGAGATAGCTCGCGAGCGCCTGCGAGCAGCCGAGATGGCGCAGTCCGATATCATTCGTGAAGTACTTACAGCGAGGAGAGATTATGAGAAATGGAAAACTTTGGCTGCTGCCCTTGGTTCTGTTGCCGATGACGGCGTGCAAACCAGTGGTTACATCCAAGCCGTTGGCGATAGTCGCGGTAGTCCAGTGCAAGGCCCTGCGCGCAGTAGTGACGGTGGGATCAGACGGCCAGACCGAGGGCGTGGATATGACTATTCCCCAGATCAAGCAATATCTGGAGGACAACCCGCAGTTAGCTGGGCCGCATCAGATGTTGGTAACGTTGCCTTGCGGGCCGCCGAGTAAGGCGGAAGGTGCGCCTGCTCCTAATCAGTCTGAACATCCGGCTCCTGGCGAGCCTGATGGCCTGAACGAGAAGGGTACGACTGACACTGCCTTTATTTAGGCAATAAAAAAGGCCAGGGGACAGCCACCCTGGCCTTAACTTTTCTTATTATGCTATCTTATTCTGATTTTGACTTCGCCCAACCGATAGTGCAGGATACCCCTGCGATGAATCCAAAGAGTATGGATGATACTATCCAGCCTGTCATCGTAGCTCCTCCCGAGACACAATCATGCCTTTCGGAATCCGCCCTCTTGTATGTGTATCGCCGTCGTCGGCAAGGTCCATGGCGAGGGTCACGTTATTCGCAGTCTCCTTCACAACCCAGCCGACTGACTGAATTATCGGATTGATATCATCTACATCATCGACGGCCTTCCAGCCGTCATCTACTTCGCCCCCGGCGTCTCGCCAGGTGATTATCTCGATCTTCATACCCCTCCCCGGAGCATTACTTAGATGTCAGCGCCTTCACAACCGTCGGAACTATCTTCTCCGCAGAGCGACCTATTGTGTAGCCTCCAATCCCTACTTGCAGCAGCGTCCAAGCTTGCGGAGCTAGCGGGGAATGTAACCATCCAAATGAGTCGCACACCACCAACCCCAGAAACGTCAGCATCGTTATTGGTCGCCACGACGATGTTAGCCAGTTCCCTGAAGCTGCTTCAGCCGCAATCACCTTTTGCTGCCCGTCCAGGAGCTGTTGCTCATAGTTTAAGGCAGCCGTCTGGGCAAGCATACCCGCCTGTAACTGGGCGAGTTGCAGCTGAACCTTCTGATCCCCACTCACAGTTAGGTGATCTACTACTTCGCTAATAGGCTTGAGTATCCCGCCTACTATATCCGAGATGATAGCCACAGTATTACCCTCTTCCAATAGAGCCTAATCAGAGCGATTAGGCAACCGTAAAACCCGTAGGAGCGCTCGGGGGAGCCAGGTAGGTGAATGCCACAATGTTGCTATCCGCGCTGGTACCACTCGCATCCACGGCTTGCGCCGCTGCGAAGTATGCCGTTCCGGTCACTGGAGCGAAGCCCAGTTGGGCGAACGTTACCGTAAGTACGCCAGATACAGGGGCGTCCGCCGCAGGGACCGTATACGCCTTTACCGGCGGGTTAATCACGTCCACCAGGACGTTGTAGCTTACTGCCTCGGTGAGCGGCGTGCCGTCAGCGTTGGTAGTCGGGACATCGAATGAGAATTTACTAAGCATCAGTCTCTCCTAAGACATACGTCTTATATTTGTACATGAAAATGCCTTCTACAGCAGCGCCTTCAGGCGTGTTATACCAGCGCTTATAATACTGCCAAATGCCGCTGATATCCCTGGAATCTGGGAGTACGCCAGGGCAACGCTCGTAGTGCACGCGGCACATAGCAATAGAATACCTATCGTTATCAACGAGATCGTCAGCAGACCCTTGGGTGTCACCGTTTAAACTCATTACCCGCGAAGCGAGGTCTTTATGATATTTAAGATAGTTATCCCAGATGTCGATGAAGTCACTCGTCTCGATCTGGAAGATTCCCTTTCCTGGGCCACCCTTCGCCTGGGTCCTATAACGGCCCAGGTTGCTTTCATTCGCACAGGTAGCCATGAGAAGTTCCTCTGCATTAGGACTGTAAAGCCCTATCTGGCCGAGGACCTCTTTAATGAGGTTCCGTAGCGTCTGCGCGTCCATTACGGCGGCGGCGCCGCATTGCCCGATGTCAGGTACTTAATCAACGCCGCGCCCATAGCAGTCCCAGTGACCGCCTTGTAGATAACGGCCCCTGCGGCTGGATGATTCATCGCGAATGTCAGCGTGCCGCGTACGGCTCCGGTGAGCCCTGTAAGCGCCGCGAGCCCGCCTAGCGTGCCGTAGCCAGTACTAGGCTGCCCTAGCAGCTTGCCCGCTTTGTAGCTAGCGGGCGGATTGTAGTTTCCGTTGGCGTCAATGTACTGGCTACCGTCAATGATACGCGCCTGTATGTGCGCGTTGAAGAAACGGTCGGCATCGCGCTTGTCCGGGTTACTTGCCCCCGCCGAGTCCAGCGCGTCGTACCACGCTGTCTTGCGCCCATATTTCGTGGTGTCGGCGTCATCATAGCCCTGCATGAAGTGGCCGATGCCGCTTGCGTCGTACCATGCTCGCACAGCTTGCAGCGTGGACGGCTTCTCGATATTGTCGTAGTGCTTAGACATGTCCTCAAAGTAGCCCTGTGGCAACTTAGTGACGTCGATACCAGCAGCCTGCGCTGCGCGCATTAGCGTATCAGGGTCGTGGTCCTTCAGCACCATGTCATACGGAGTGATCGGCGGCGGAGCCGCTGGCTTGACATCCTGCCGCGTATTCTGACCCTGGATCGCTATGACGTTAGCTTGGTCCTGGGCATTCTGCTGTCCAGTCTGTAGAGCGCGAACATGTGGGTCCGGAGGAGCCTGACTGTCCAGTAGCATAGCCGGGGTTGGTTTGCCGTCCGGGCCGTAGCCGGTTGCAGCCCACCGATTTACCTGCTGCTGGTTCCCTGTAGGAACCTCTTGTACATCTTGCGCATCAGGCGGCACGCCTGCCGCCGCTTGCTCAGGGGTTACTGCCATATATCTGATTCCCTAATGGGTCTCCGTAGCCGCGCGAAGCGGCGCTTCCTCTCTGTATAATACCGGACACCGACTGCCCACTACCGCCCTGCGCGGTTGGTATGTCCGCGTCTATGGACTTGCCGGTGGCCCCGTCTAGCTGCTTACCGCCGCCAAACACGGCCTTGCCTGGCTTGCCGTTGGAGTCTGTGCCCATGCTCGGCGTGCTGAACTGCTTGATCGATCTGCGGGGGTCTTCGGCAGCGCCGACAAGTCCCTGCTGCTGAGCATACTGCGACATCGTTAAGCCGGGATTCGATTCCGCTGCGCGAGCAAAGGCCACAACATCTTGCGGCAGCCATGGCACAGCTTTCTTCATATCGGCTAGCCGGGACTGTATCTGTGCCAGCTTACCCGGATCAATGGTCTTAGATGCAGTGTAGATTGCGGTGCCCTGCTCGTATATCTGTCGAGCTTCCGCTAGCTTGCTGAGCATAGTCATATAGGTGTCGGTCGGCTTGAGGCTAAGCGTGTCCTTGATGCTGGACAGAAAGCCGCCAGAGCCGCCCTGTAGACTGCCGCCCGATTCAATCGTACTGATCGTACGGAACAATGGCTGCGTCATGACATTGTAAAGCTGAACATCCTGGGGCTGTATGCCGTTGTACAGCGCTTCCTTGCTCATGCCAATGAGTGACTGTGACGGCTTACTGCCCATACCCGCGAGCGCCCCGCCAAAGAACCCGCGACTGGCCCCCATCGGAAGGCTGGCTACATTCATTAGACTTGTGCTGCCCATATCAGCAGCTTCAAGAATACGGTCGGTAAAGCGGTCGTTGATTACGTTCGTGCCTTTCTGCGCAGCAGCTGCCTCTCTAGCCGCAGCGGCCTGCTGGCTCGCCTTGATTCGTGCATCAGCGGCAGCTATAGCCGACTGTAGCTTGACGTTATTCAGTTGATCGAGTGTGACCGGCACTAGCTGCTGGCCGTTATCGGCCCCGGCCTTGATGTCCGCCTGCATCTGTGCAGCGGCATTCGGGTCAGTAGCATCGTAGGTGCCCGCTTCCTTATAGCCAAGCGGAATGCCGTTCTCGTCTTTCCCCTGGTCGTAGGCAAGATACACCTGATGCGGTGTATTCTTCTCAATATTAAACTTGTACTGCTCCTCAGACAGCCTAGTGGATTCTAGCTGCTGCTGAGTGCTCAGAAAGTTCTGTTGCTTCTGGGCCTGCGCTAGCCGTACAGCCTGGTCCTGCGCGCGTAGTGCTACCTGCGGATTAACCGCAAGCATGCCAGTGCTTATCGCCTGTGCCGTGCGCAGACTCTTGGTGAGCGGGTCCTCGTCATCAGGACTATTCGCATTCACCTGCTGCATGATGTTTTGGAAGGCCGCTTGCGTCTGCCTAGCCTTATTTACTTCCGGGCCACCCCCGAAGAAGCTGCTTATGCCCTGTAGGCCCGCGCTTATATTGCGGACAGATGCATTCGTATTTTGCTGCGCTCTAGCGTAAGCCGCCGACTGCTGTTGAAGCAAATCGTCCGGGTCTTGTAGCCCGTAGGTATCGTCGCCCAGGTCTGACTGATTGGCCATTAGTAACCCCCGCCAAATATATCGGCGGTATAGGACGGAATTTGATCCGTCAGGACTGGACTATAATTGCCAGAATAGACATCATTCAACTCGCTGTTGCTTACCGTTCCAGACAAGCTGTTTGCGCCAGACAGACCGCCTGGGTTTGAGCCTCCGCCAAACAGACTGCTGAGCAGACTGGAGATGCCGCCTGCGGCACCGCCTACACTACTCGTGCCAAGCAAATTACTAGATGTGCCGCCGAGCATGCTGGCCAGGTAGCTGCTGAGTCCGCCGTTGTATGTATTAGCGCCAGCGACCTGCGTCTTAGCCCCGGCATTCATCTGATTGCCGACATTCGTCTGCGCAGCCAATCCAGCCGCCGCGTTCTGTATTCCCATCGTATTAATGCCGCTCGCGCCAGACACCGCACTGTTGGCATTGTTCTGGTAGAGACCAGCCAGCTGCGGACTGAATGCGCTATAGCCCATTCCCGCATTAAAGCCCTGCTGTCCGAAGCTAGCCGACTGGTTATTGAAGTTGCCAAGCTGTCCGGCTCCACTATTGAATGCACCCAGACCAAGGTTGCCTGTGGTGTTCATCGCAGCTAGCCCCTGGTTTACGGCGTTTTGCTGGACTTGGAGATCGGCGGTGTTGAAGCTATTCTGGAGAGCCTGCGTCTGGAGAGCGCCTCCGCTAGTTCCGGCCATTCCTCGTTCAAAATTGCTATTAAGGAGGGCATTCGACTGTTGCTGGATGGCGGGATTGAGCGCGGAAAGGCCGGACTGTAGACTGGTGTTGTAGGCACTGTTGTAGTTTGTCCCTGCTGAGTTGAAAAGGTTCGCTCCGCTATTCATCAGACTGAGGCCGGATTGCTGGCCCTGTCCAGCTAGGCCGTTGGCATTGCCCAGGTTATTCAGGTAACTGTTGTAGCCAGATGTGACTTGGCCGGGCACTGCCCCGCCCGCATACATACCGGCTTGGCCAAGGCTCTGCGAGCCTACCCCAGCGTACTGGCTAGCGAGCGGGCCAAACGCCCCGCCGTTGATGCCAAGCGTGCCGTTATTGAAGCTGGCGCCAAGGCCGCCTATGCCGTTGACGCCCCACTGGTTGCCGCTATTGGCGGCATTCCCGGCCGTCGTGTAGGCATTGTTCTGCATGCTGGCAATGTTGCTATTGCCGATTCCGCCAGCTATTCCGGCACCTAGGCCGAGCAAGCCGCCAAGCCCCGACGTGTTGGCAACACCAAGCCCGCCTGTGCCGAACAGGCTCAAGACGCTATTGCCGCCGTTATTGTTCATCATACCAGTGTTGCCTGCGATCTGCCCGCCTGGGCTATTGATACCATTTTGAAATATGCTGCCAAGTTCGTTTGTGGCTACTCCGCTGCCGATCTTACCGGCTGCCGCTGCCGCTGTGCTATTGACGCCAGCCCCACCAAGGCTACTGGCTATCCCAGCGCCGACGCCGCCGCCGACCGCACCTAGCCCGATGTTCTCAGCGGCGCTACCGGCCGTGATCTTGCCGCCCATCGCCCCACCGAGGAGCGTGTTCTCGGCCCCCACCGTCGCGCCCACCGTCGCCCCACCAGCGACGGTGCCGAGTAGGCTACCGCCGGTACCGATGGCGTTGTCAACGGTGGCGCCGACGGCGCCGTTCAATCCAGAGAGCGCGCCAGCGGAGTAGACGTCCGCCGTCAGCTCAAGCGCCGACGGGAAGTACTTGTTGAGCGCCGCGTTCAGTCCGCCGAACCCGCCAGCGGTCTGCCGTATCCCGCCGTACTGCTGTACGTTCGGGGCGCCACCGGCCGCAGCGTTCGCCGCGGCGTCCTTGCTGAGCGACGCCGCGCCGCCCCACCCACCTGACGGGTCCGACCCAAGAATGTTCGAGTTCCAGTACGGCGCCGCCGCATCGTAGAACGCGGTGTCGCTCGCTGCGTTCCATTTCGCGTTAGGGTCCAGGTCCTGTATCCCTTGCTGAGACTCAAGCGCAGCTATGGCCGGGTTCTGGCGCCCGTACTGGTCCGATGACTCAATCGCCTGCCCGATGTTTAAGGTACCGCTCCCGGCGTTCGCGAGGCCGCTCTCCGTCTGGCTAGTGGCACCTACGTTCGAGAGCGGCGACGCGTTCCCGAAGCTGGCGGCGTACTTCCACGCGTCGGCGTAGTTGCCGCTCGACAGGTCGCCGGAGAGCGTCCCCCAGTTGATGTTCGCGTCGTTCGGCTGCAACGCCTGCTGGTAGGCGGCGTTGACCTTGTCTGCAGCGGCCTGCGCCGCAGCCACGGTCGCGTACTGTGTCGGGGCGACGTATGGGGTCTGGCCCGATATCCCGGTGAGCCCTCCCGACGCGCCGGTAGACGTGCCGACAATGTTGCCGAGCAGGTTACCGGCCATCAGCTACAACCTCGGCGTTCACAGCCGTAGTGCTGTTTAAACCCGTTCCTCCGTTGCTACTTGTGTTCTGATACATAACGAATGGGGGACACTGCTATTGGGGGAGAGGAACCGATAGCAGGCCCCCACCGGGCGCTGATAGCGCCAAACTCACTTATCTCGGCAATAGCTCTTGATAGCTATGACCGCTACGATGATACCGGAAACAATTGCGACAGCCGATGCGCCAATACGGAGCCAGGTGTCGAGCGAAGAAATCCAGGTCACGGTGACAGCCCCTCCGGTAATAGCCATGCCACTAAAAGGAAAATCGTTATTGTGCGTCGGGGTTGACATTGGTTTGCGTCGGCGTTATGGGATCGCCGTATGAAGCGCGAGCCGTTGTGTTATTGCCGTGCATATCCTGCGCGGCTACGTTGAATACCTTGGATTGCCCTGGGACAAACTTAGCGATTGAGCCGTCTCTGGCGAACCGTATGAAGCTAGGTACCTTGAGGGCGTTAGCCGTATCTATATCATCCTGGGAGAACTCTCGACTCGTAGCATCCCGCCCAGGGTGTGAATGTACTATACCGGCCAGAGCGTAGCCCTGCGGTAGCCCTATAGCCAGCGCCGACGAATCGCCGCCCTGCGGCTCAGTGACCGTCGATGGGCTGTACATGCCGTCCGGGCGCTTCACTATCACCGCTATCCGCTCACCCTGCTGTGGGTTCTTAGGATCGAGAAATCCCTTGGATACGTCATCCGCTGCATCATCTGGCGACTTATACGCCGAGGCATTAGGATCAAGCGATACGCGCGGAGGCTTTGCCATATTAGGTATACGAGAAGATGATAAGACCGACACCGCCAGCCAATCCGGCCTGAACCGGGCCTTGGCCACCAGCGCCACCGGCTCCGCCTGTGCCGTTAACTCCGACGACACCAGCGCCCCCGGCGCCTCCTGAATTGAGTGTGCCTGTCTGGCCAGTAGTGCCAGTAGTATTAGCAGCGGTGCCGCCAGTCGCCGTACCACCAGCGCCACCGGCCGCTGACCCGTTTCCAAGTGCGCCTCCACCGCCGCCGTTGGCGGTCATAGTGGTTATCGTTGCCGTACCGGACGACACTGAGGATGCAGAGCCGCCCGTACCGGGGTTGCTTACCGAGCCGGTGCCGTTAGCACCGACTGTGTAAGAGAACGTCTTACCGTTATTGCCGTTGACCGATATAGATGTGCGGGAGTACCCACCAGAGCCACCGCCGCCGCCGAAGTCCGGGCCAGTCGCGCCTGCTCCGCCACCACCAGCACCACCCCACACTTCGACAACAAGGTTCTGCGCGCCGTTCGGAATAGTCTCCGTACCGGAGGTAGCTGTGTTGTACGTATGCGTAACGGGCGTAAAGGTCACGCCTGCCGCAAAGTGCATCTGCATTATACCCATTAGGTAAGGCCGCTTCCTGCGATCATCCAGACGGTAGCGGAGACCTTAAGAGCCGTTGCAATACCTGACGCTGCCAGTGTTCTTGTGCCCGTAGCGCCACCAGGCGACAGTACCATAGTATCGGACGTAATCGGAATGCTCATGTTACCGGACCCGCGATTCGCGAATGTCACCATCGTACCGACAGGGAACGCAACGGAGGCGTTCGCCGGTATGGTGATCGTAGACGTACTACCCGTTGCATAGACCGTCTTATTCTGATCGGACAGCACCAGCGTGTACGTAGTACTCTGCGCGTTGACCGGAGACCCCACATATAGCGGACTACCGCTTATGAACAGGTTCGTCAAGTTAAGCGTACCGAGCCCCTGGTCGCCGCCAGTGGGCGATCCTATGGTAACTCCGCCGTCACCGAATACACGGAAGTAGAACTGACTCTGCGCCTGGTTCTGTACCACAACGGCGTTGTCCGCTGCCGTGGTTCCGGCATTAACATACAGGCCCTCAGACAGACCGGATGCTGAGTTACCCGCAACGATCAGCGTATAGGAGCCAGAGGCGCCACTCACCGTTAGCGTGTTACCAGTCGCCGGAGCGTTCATGACGAACGGGCCGGTATATCCGGCTATGTTATCAAACTTGCTGGCTATAGCCGTAGCTATGTTGCCATACTCCAAGTCAAATGCTGCGCCATTGATAACCGCATGGGCCGTAGTGAGCGCTGTAAAATTTGTAGTTTCTGTATAATTCGACATTACGCTACTCTACCGATCTTCGCAGCGAACTGCGCTTGCTGTAGGGCGAAGGCCCCTGTGACGGGTGTGGTCACACCCAACTGAAAGTATTGTCCCTTCATATGGGCCGCATACTTGTACAGATATATGATGAAGTTAAGGCCAAATCCGTATAGGCCAATGCCGTAATCGGATATACCGTATTGGGCGGCCTGCGCTACGACTGGGATAGCCTGCGACGCCTGGTTAGACTGCGTACCGAAGTCCGCTGCCCAACTTAACGTGAACGTCTGCCCACCGCTGGTGGATAGAATCAACTCAAGACGCTTAAGCAACTTGTAGCGCTGCGCTACGGATTGCCCCAGATTCATCCAGGGAGACAGATAGGTGAATACGTAGGTGCTACCTTCGTCCAAGAAGGCGGTTGGTACGTAATCGCACAATGTCCCTTTACCGGCCCTGGCCAAGTACAGCGTCTGCGCCTGCTGCTTACTACTGTAGCAGGCCGTGACTGCCATACTCCAGGTAGTCATGATGCTGCACTGCTGCTGATCCTGGTCTATGTACAACCGGCGCATGTCCATGCACCATGTCACGCCAGTCACAGGTAACCCTAGGATATAGAACCCGGTCAGGTTATTATAGCATCCAGATATATTGCTGAGCGTCTCCGCCGTAACCTGCTCTAACAGCGTGTCACGGTTGTACTTGCTCAGCGTCTCTACAGGGTTGTTCCTACTGGTCGTAAGGCGCTGCAATGACTGCACCCCTTGCGGCCCTAAGAACACTACATCTGTTTCGCCAATCTTATCCACGGTCCACTGGCTGACTACGCCAGTGCCGTTAATCATATCAAAGACGTACGCCTGCGTTGGGTCCATGCCCAACATGCTGCCGCGACCATCAGTGAAGAAAATAATATGCTTAGTACCGCAGACGACAAGAGAAGCATTCCATGAGAATATGGCGGTAACCTGGTCAGTTCCATCGGACCATATGGTATGCATGTCAATGATACCGGCGTTACCATCGGTCGTGCTCCAATCCGTCTCGTCTAATAGTCCACTGTACTGGATGGTCTGCATGTCGGTTTGGACTGCCCAGACTCTTCCGAAAGCCGCGCAACCAATGCCGCCCGATGGCGCTGTACCCGCAGATTCCACAACCGTAGCAAATGTGCCTGTCCCGGTGTAGACGATGGGTTTCTGTCCCGACTGGAAGCCGATGACTTTATTGTTAAAGTTTTGGAAGAACCAGCGTCCATTAGTTACCGTTACGGCCCCGCCGAGATTGTTAGTTGGGGTGGATACGTTGTTCGATATTCCGCCGTTCCAGGCAATAATCTGCTGAAATCCAACGGTAGCGCCTCCGTTATATTCGAAGGCGGATAATACACTGGGGGTACCAGAGATAGGGGTGGCCGTGACACTCGTTGCACCCGCTCTCGCTGCAAGTCTTCCATTAACATCAATTACTGCATTGTTAGCAGTTGTGCAGTACTGGGAGTCCATTAAGGTACCAGACAGTACGGTGTTTACGCCCTTGTAGCCGGGGGCGACGAAATCTAGCGGCAGGATGTCCTGCTGGCTACTGGGGATAGTTGCTAAGCGGGAGTAGCCCATTTAGCTCACTATCATTACCAGGTCGCCCTGAAGTGCAATGTCCTTAGCCACCAGATCATCCATAGCGCGCTTATACTTATCTTCGCTGAACATATCATTGGCGCCCAGGCTTTCTCCGCGCTCGCTCAATGCATACCAGGCTGCACCTAGTTCGATCATACGGGAATCCATGAGGATAGGACTATCGCAGCCCATGCCCCCGGACAGAAAGCCCTGCACCACTACAATGGCCGAGAAGCTGGTATTATTGATCGCCGCCGAGAATGCCGTAACCGCTGTAGAACCCTGAGTGAACATGGCTGTCAGCGTTTGGTTGACCACACCCGTCCCTAACGTAACTGGGTTCGGTCCAGTAAAGGTCACCGTATAGGTCCCGCTTGCGTAGGGCCACGGTATTAGGAGCGTTCCAGAGGTAGCCCCTAAAGTCGGGGTGGCATTGAAACTGATGTTCGTTACGCCAGTGTTCCATATGTCTGTCTGGTTCCCGGAACCATTGGTCGGGTCTATATACTGCTGCGGGTTATACAGCGTAATCTGAATGTTCCGGGTCGTATTTGCGCCCGGATACATCAATAGCTGCACGTTGTCGTTACCTTGATCCTGCACAACAAAGTTCGTACTATACGCAACTGGTGTTTGATTTAACACAGTATTGTAATATAGCAAGTCAGCAAACGGCATTTCGTCTAGGACGAACGGAATCCCGAACGTAGTGATATCAAAGCAGAGCGCCACCTCCCGCCCCATCTTTGGATTGTGCTGTCGTACCACCTGGCATCCGGAATAGGGGTATGCCCCTGCGGGCTGGAAGTACCCGCCAATGTCGTAGATTTGCTGGAAGTTGTTTCCAGAAACGTAGCCCATCGTGAAGGTCTGCCACCGTCTTGACCACTGATGTTCTTGTTCACATTCTTCCTTAATGTGATTGATAAAGTTACACAGTTGTAGCTGGTAACTATCAGTGATGGGGTTACCTACGGTAGGAACGTTGGCCGCACTTAAGGGCTCACCTATATTGGTGAGCGTGCGGACCAGCATCTGCCGTAGGGTAAGGGTAGCCACAGATCAGACCTTGGCTTTCGCCTCGGCAACGATCTTGGCCGCTTCTTTCTGCGCCCAGAGGACGATCTTCGTCTTGACCCAGGTATACACTTTCTGAGAAGTGACGGCAGCGACAGCGCCGCCCAGGGCGGAAATAGCAATAGTGGGGATATCAAACAACATACAAACTCCTAGTTAAGTGGATAAGTGATTAGGCACGTATTAATGCCTTTAGTTTGCGCTGCGTTGGCCCAACTGTTAGCTGCACCAGTCAGCGAGGGGTACAGCGTTATCGCGTTACCGTTTATTTCAAATACGCCGGTAGTTGTCGTACCAGCATTGTTTACCGAGATTATCTGTTGCGCATCGCGACCAGAATTGATCGCTGTGGGCAGCCCGGTGATCGTACAACTCGTAGAATTGGTCGTTCCGTTGAGCGCCGGTATATACAGAAAGCATACGTTACCGATAGTGTTGTAACGAGCGGTTACCGTAACCGTTGCCGTTACGCCGGTCAATGTCGCCGTGAACGTGCCGTTCGTGGTCGTGGCAATTGTGTTGCCACCTACGGTAGCCGTACCAGTGACGGTTATGCCGTCAGGGAATGTGTTGCCTGCCATGACTTCCCAGAAGCCTGCGGTGACACACTCTAGCTCAACCATCTGCCCTACAGTCGTAAGTACCAACCCGGTTGAGGCAGCCAGTCCGCGTATAGTATCACCCGTCTTAGGCTGTATACTTACGTTATGTGCGGAGGCTACGAGAAACTGAAATGCCAGACCGGAAACTACTGCTGTCAGTCCGACAGCTGCTTTAGGCAGCGTAAACGTAATCGCTGCCGTAGCATTGGTATTGGTCCAGGCTGTACCGGAGTCCGTCCCTGTCAGCGTGCGGCTTATAGTGCTGGCCTTCGGCCACCAGAACGCCTGCTTTAATAGGGGGGTATTCGCAGTACTCATAGAATAAGTGGAGGGGTGTTAGTCCCCCTCCGCGCTCAATTAAGCATCGAGCAGGTTATTGGTCACGAACGGGACAGCGGAGCCGCCACGGAGCATGCCAGTACCATAGATCATATCAGCAGTGAAGAGGTCCGCGAGGAACTCTTGCTTGTATTGCTGCTGGGTACGAATACCCATCTGCTCAACAAGCACGCAACTGTCGCGCTGGATCAGCCACGCAATCGACCCACCAACCGCTCCGCTGTTCGCGAAGATGTTGGGCAGGTTGTTCGACACGTACACTTCGACAGCGTACACGTTACCAACCAGGCCGTTACGAATGCTGTTGCCAGGACCAGCCTCACCAGTGAACGCTTGCTGCGTGAAACGCGCAACGCCCAACAGGAGAGCCTTGGCCACCGGAGGCAGAACCAGATACCGCGCCGCCATCGGCGCATCAACCTGGTCAAGCTTCAGGATGCCACGACGGATACCAAGGTCCGTCAAGTCCGTCGCATTACCGGCATTGCCATTGGCCGCCGGGTTATAGACAGTCTGACCGTCACCAACCGCCAAAACCGCCGTGCTGGACGCAAGGACGTTTCCGGTAGCAGGGTCTTCCACGAACGTGCCCGCTGCGCCATACGCAGTCGTGCCCGAACCCAACTGGAAGAAGATGTCGCGATCAACGCGCTTGGCAATCGCATAGCCCGAATCGTCGGTGTAGAACCGGCGAAGCGAGGGAAGCGCCTGCACATCAACGATATCCTCGATCAAGCGAGAATACTCTTTGTGCTTATTGATCGTGATGGTGATACCACCAACACCCGACTGGTCAACGAACGGCTGCAAAGTCACAACCGACTGAGCGACTTTGTTCACAGCCGTGCCGCGAGCGGGCGTCGGGATGTGGATGGTGTCGCCTTTCTTACCGCGATGATTTAGCTTCCGAATCAGGTTCGCGAGGACCAGATTGGATTTGTATACTGCAACAACTTCGTCAGACCAAAGAGCCGGAACAAAGTTAGCGGCATGGACGTCGTTCGGACTACCAGGACCACCAGTTAGGCTTGTTGCAATATCATTGCTAAGAACTAATGCTGTAGCCATGTTATTGTTATATTCCTAAGAGAATTATAGTTATCTATTAATCGACTACCCGCTTATCCTTGTACGCCTGAAGAATGACTTTCTGATACGCATCTGACTCATACAGTTCCGGGTTCGTCTGTCGCAGGCGAATCAAGTCGGCTCGCTTGAGCGTCCTTGTGCTGGCCGTAGACGGGCTATTCCCAGACTCGCTGCCTGTATTGCTCGACTCAAGGCTCACCTTGCGGGCGAGTTCCTGAGCACGGCTCGTAGCAGTCGTAACGTTGGCTTTTGGCTTTGCAGCCTGCCACTCAGTCAGCAGTGCATCCGCAGCGTAGAAGTTACCAGCAGCGGCATCCGCGTTAAGCTTCTGCCGAAGAGGCGTCTGCGCAACCCAAGCCTGGAAGGCCGGGTCCACAGTCTCCTCTTGCGCGTTGGTATGCTTCAAGGCAAAGGTCGTCTGCCCAAGCTGCGCTTCAAGTTCATTCAACCGTCGCTGTAAAGCAGTCTCGCGGGAGGCGAGGCGGCTATCCAGTAGGCGATCAATAGCTTCGGTGGGGTTTACCATCAGGTCAGTGGGCTGAATCTTTACATCTTCAGTGGTGCCACCGTTCTGACGGATATCGTTGCCTCTCTTCTCTAGAATGACCTGGTTTAGCGCCTGTTTGGTTTCACCCAATTGGCTTGCAAGCCTGCCAGAATGACTCTCAAGATTCTTGTACATACGGACGATATCTTCCGTCGATTTACCCGAGAATCTCGGATCGACGTCGGATCGCTCTGCAGTCCTTGTCTCTTGTGTCTGCGAAGTGGTTGTAGTCTCTTCGCGACGCTCACTATTTCGGGATTCTAAAACAGCGGCGTTTAACTCTGTGACAGCCCTCTCGGGGTTGCCAGCATCTAGAGGAACATCAACGAACTTAACCATTTGGTACTCCTGGCGTCGTATCGCTACGCTTAGCCAATAAGGCGAGAAAGATCGCTACTAGTCGCATCCTGCCGGTTTGCCATAATCGCCATGGTCCCGGAAACGACGTTCTTCGATTACCTTCCTCTGTTGGTGGACCCGATCAAAATGCCGCAACGTCTCTGGTGACGCAGATTCCTGCCCCGCCATAGCCGTGTGGTTAATTCTAACCGGGCTTATTTCACGTCGCGCGTTAGCTGCGCATTTGGGGCAGTGGCTCCAGTAATCTACTGGTTTGGCCATTTCCTCAAACACTAAGCCGCACTTCGTGCATGCAAAGTCGAATAGGAGATACTTCATTAAATCTCTTCTAGACTACTCTGCGCTTCTTTGGCCTCAGCTGCTTCTTGGATTCGCTCCTCAGCGATACCCTCAAACTCGGCTTCGGTGATGGCCTCCAGCTTGACGAGATTCGTATACGCCAGTCGGGCGCCGCGCTGAAGCAGGACGATATCCCACGTCGGCGCGTTTAGCTCTCTGACGGTACACTCTTCAACCTGAAGGTGTGCCCATTCCATCAAAAACTTGTAGCTAGGATGCTCGAAGAGCCGCCCTAGCGCCATATAACGATCTTTCTCGGCGTCGTTCAACGCCTGCAACTGACTCAGATTCATCTACTAATCCTCTCCTACTTAGCTGCCGCGCGGGGCGGCGGATGATGTGCCGTATGCTCCTGTGCCTTCGCCTGTATAAGCTTAGCCTGTGCGACAAGCCAAGCGATCTGGTTTTGCTCTTTCTCTAGCGGCAACCTAGCCGCAGCAATCTGATTCTGGACAGCGAACTGTTGCTGCTCGCCCTGCTCCTGCTGGACGCGGGCGGCATCAAGCTTAACGCCAGCTGCCTTGATCTGCGATTCCATCTGCTGCACTTGGCCCTTACCAGCCATGGCTTTGATCTCTGCGACGATCTTAGCCGTCTCAGCTTGTATCTGCTGAACCTGCGCCTGTAGACCCTGCATCTGCAATTGCTGCGTCTGCTGAGCCTGCTGCTGCTGTTGCTTAACCTGCTCCGGCGGAGGATTGAGGATACCCTCAATAATCTTGAGTAACTCCGCCTTGTTGGACAGCGCGGTGTGCTCAATCACACCCTGCGCCAGCTTCAGCTGGACCTGGTGATACTCTTGCGGCATCATGCCAATTAACTGCGTCATCTGACCGGCCTCAACTTCCCTGGCTACGATACCGAGCGTAGGCTTCAGCTTTATGTTGAAGTCCTGCGGATAACGAACCGGATCAAATTGCATGTACCGCCAAATGACTTTCTGGAGTAGTACGCCGATGAAATTGCGCGAGATATTTGCAATGCTACGCTTACTGCGCTTAACGAACGCACCCATAAGCATACTATTACTAGACATGCTATTGCCGCCGCTCTGCGACTGGTTCTTAATTGCAGAGGCGACATCCAAGGCTCCAGTGCCCATTTGAACCATACGCTCCATCTCCTGCGTCTGTTCAAAGGTCATCGTGTTCATATTCAAAGCGGGGAAGGGTCTGAGAACTTCGTCTGGGTTGCCCTGAGTGGGCCACACTTTCCCCGGCTTTACTTCTAGTTTGAAGCCACGAGGGATACGACCGGAATCAATGCCGAGCATTGGCGCCGAGATATATCCGAGAGCATCCATACGAGAACGCAATTCTGCGTCCAACGCCTTCTGAGGGTTATAGCCCTTTTCCGCTACACCCCTTCCCCAAAACCGTGCTGGCACCTTTTCGAACTGGGCGGCGACGATTGATCTATCGCATAGGGTATACGGGTTTGGTATAGCGCGCAGTAAGACACCCTGATTGGCGATAGTGACGATGGCTTCGACCAGCGGGCCGTTGCCTCGGGACTCATCAAGGTCTTGCAAGTCCAGCTTAAGGAGTTCGTCGCCTACCGTCCTAGCTTCCTGTAGGTCAAACAAAAAACGAGCAGGGACCTTACCATGGTATTCGATAAGATCAATCTGCTCGCTCTCGTAGGTCGTATTGATGGACATCGGGTCTTCCGAGTCTACATCGCTATTCTTGAGCCTACGCGTTGGCCAAATGTTTTTAATCGCACCCTGGTCATACACGCCTTCGGCGCACTTTTCCAGAATGTAATGCAGAGGACGTTGCACACGATGTGCAACGCCTAGCATCTGTTCAATCGTCCTACCCACCGGATCGGGAATCAACTCGTCCGGGCGGATGGACTCAATCGCAACCTTTACTTGCTTTTTCGACGACGCCATGAGTTCATACGTTGCAGGATTCCTTTTAGGAGTGTGCTCAGTATGAAGTCCAGTATTAACTTTAGCAACCATCGTACCAAAGATAGCGCCATTTAGAACAGCCTCCATGATCTGATCTGCTGCATTTACTTTATCCAGATCAGAGAGAAGCTGATCGCGCATCGCCAATTGGGCGAGGTCTTTAGCGGTATCTACCGCTACATCGAACCACTCTTCGCGGCTGAATACCGCTTCCTCAATCTCGGAGACGGTCTGCTCAATCGCCTGCGCCAATGCAGGGGCGATAAGCTTGCTACGCTCACTAAGCCGGTTGATCTCTTGGACGGTCCACTTACCGCGCCACATGCGCCAGTATTCGCCCCAGAGTTGCTGATATCCGCGATTACGGACATCTTCCCAAACGTTGACTTTCGTCCAGACCCAACCACAGAGACTTGCTCCTGCATTGTATGTATTTAGTCTGGCAGCATCTTCCTGTATAGACTCCTGAGTCTCTACGATTATGCTTTGGCCCCTGGTGGGCATTAGTGCCATTAGTATCCCGCCAGTGTGTCTAAGGGTGCCCAATCTTCGATATTTTCATAATCGAAGTAATTGGCGGTAGAAAGTTGATCGACATAAGCGACGGCATCAAGTCCGTCATCATGGGCGAGAGGGTCTGGAAAGTCGGCAACTTGGTCAAGGAACCATTCGTTCCATGGCTGGATTCGTCCTTCGTCTCCCTCCGGTGAATCCGTGAGAAGTTGGATGAGTCCGCGTTCGCTACGTCCGCTAAGCGCCCAGTCGATCCGATCTTGTTTCCGTGCATTATGGTGCTTCAACTCTTCGATATGGGCGAATCGGTTAAACTCGCGCATGTAGTCTTCGAGATACGGCCTTACGGCCGCGTTTAGCGCACCCTGCTCAATTCCAAGTCGCGACCCCGGAAAGTCCTTACTCGCCTTGACAATACGGTATGCAGTCTCTCTTGGGTCCCAATGCCCATGCTGTATCCGTGCAACCGTCCAGAACTCTTGATCGACCGCAGTAACCGCAATAACAGATTCATCAGATTTTAGTATCTTACCGGAGTCAGCTTTGCTGAAACCTGCGAGGTCCACGGTAATGAAGAACTGGCAATTTCGCGGGTCGAAAGTTGGGACAATTGGAAAGTTGGCTGGAGCCAGGATTCTTGATCCGCCGGAAACGAAGTCAGCTTCGATTTCCTGCCGAGCAGTATCCCTGGGTGACAAGCCATCGGACCCAGTTGTGCGGGAAACAATGCGTTTAAGCTCTCGTTCGAGGATGAAAGGATTGTCATTGGATTTGAAATGGAACGCTTCCCAATCACTCCAATACTCTTCTGGATGCGTTAGCGCATTCATGAAGAGCTTGTAGAAGTGATTCTTGCCTTTCGGCGTCCCGATGAAGAGGGCGTCGCCCTCGACATCCATCAATGTCGGCTCTAGAATCTCCGTCCAGACGTGGGCAGGCATACCTGCGTACTCGTCCATGACGACGATCCGGTTGCCCTCACCGCGAAGGGCTTCGTCGTTCTCAGCGCCTTTGATATATATCTTGACGCCGTTGACCAACTCCATCCAACCGGCATTCTGGTTCTCGCCAGCTATGAAGCCTCCCTGGTTCTCCCAACCTAAGAGGGAGATCAGTTTTGGGCGCATTAGCCGAAGCGCTTGATCGAATGTCGGTGCTACGTAGTAGCAGGGATTGGTGGAGTTAAGTTTGTGGCCGCGTATGTTCGTGCTGCTCAGCGCAGCGACACCTAGCGCCGTGGCCGCCAGATACGTCTTACCGAAGCGGCGGCCTGCCGCTACAACACGGAATCTGGCCTTACTATTCCAGATAGCCGCTTGCGCGGGATGCAACTTTAGCCGTAGTTCAGCCACGGCTTAATACTGGTTGCTTGCGTCCGAACTCTGTGCAGCGCGCCCCGGATTGGACGCATGATAGGAGCTATGGGCACCTGGGTCATCTGGTTCCATAGTGTATCCTGCTCCCGTCTCTGTCCAACTTTTCTTGTATCGCTCTTTCTTGAGCGACAGATTTGCGGGCACTGCGTCCAGTGACCCGCCGCTATCAGCACTCACGAACCGTACCCATTGGAGGCGTCCGTGCTCTGGTTAGCCCGCTTCAACTGCTCGTCTTCCGACGTATTGCCGGTGTCGTTATCGCGCTCTGCCTGCCCAGCCTTGATGTAGCTCTGGATGGCATCATACGCATCAGTGAAGGCCCCGGAGATGCCGGGGCTCGTGGTGCGTTGCTTTGGACCGCTATCGCTATCGTCAGCCATTACGAGACCAGGTTAGCCTGCGTGCGATACGCAACAAGCTTGTACGTAGCACCTGCCACCGGAGTGACAGAGCCGCCTGTGTTGTTCTGAAAGTACAACTCAATCGTACCGGCTGTAGCAGTCGGCGCAGCGGTGACGCTGATGCCATTCGTGCCAGACGTGGACGACGGGTAGACTTGAATCCAGTCGCCAATTGCGAACGTGGCGGGTGACGCCGAACCGGCGTTGCCCAACGTAGCAGCCACAGACACAGCAACCGTAGCGTTATTGCCTACAGCGCCGGGCGTAGCCGTGCAGAAGCTTATTTCTGCCAGCGGTTGCAATTCATTAATCTGCCGTTGTGAAAATGCCATTACACGCTCCCAATGGGGCGCAGAGTGCTCTGATTCGCACCTTGGCCAGACTGTCCCTGGAAATCAGGAACCATGTAAATATCCGCCTCAACTTCGTTGGCAGGCCATGCAATATTGACC
>Ga0181531_10000769_pt1 | contig 21159 bp, 18 predicted proteins | sample PEATcosm2014_Bin_38_FD_119743 | JGI IMG/M metagenome (GOLD analysis project Ga0181531, IMG submission 119743) | Peatland microbial communities from MTU Mesocosm Facility, Houghton, MI, USA - PEATcosm2014_Bin11_10_metaG | ecosystem: Environmental > Terrestrial > Soil > Wetlands > Peat | place... | reverse complement strand
CGCGGGCGTGGCGGAAATCTGCTCCGGCTGGCCTTGCGCGACGAGATAGCCTCCGGCATTTCCGGCGCCCGGACCAAGATCCAGAACGAAGTCGGCGCGACGAATGGTGTCTTCATCGTGTTCCACGACGAGCACGGTGTTGCCGAGATTGCGCAATTGTTCAAGGGAGCCGAGGAGGCGATCGTTGTCGCGGGCATGCAGGCCGATAGACGGTTCATCCAGCACGTAAAGCACACCGCGCAAGCGCGAACCGATCTGCGTAGCCAGGCGAATGCGCTGGGCCTCGCCGCCGCTCAGCGTAGCGGCGGAACGATCCAGGCTCAGGTAGTTCAAGCCGACGGCCAGCAGAAAATCGAGGCGTTCGGCAACTTCCTCGAGCGGGCGGCCGGCCACTTCTTTGTTGCGAGCGCTCAACTGGCCGAGGATTTTGTCCACCGCGGCGCGCGCGGCTTGCAGGGACAACGCCGTGAGGTCCGCGATGGAGAGGCCGCCGAGCTTGACGGCGAGCGATTCCGGCCGCAGGCGCTTACCGTGGCAGGCGATGCACTGCGTGGCGGACATGTAGCGGGTCATCCACTCACGATAGGAGTCGGAGCTGGATTCCGCGAAATTTTCGTCCAGAAATTGCAGAATGCCTTTAAAGTTGAAACCTTTTTCGCCGCGCGCCTTTTTCTTGCCGGCTTCCGCGCTTTGCGCGTTTGCCGGAGGATAGCCGTACAACAGCATGTTCTGGATGCGCGCGGGCAGCTTGTCAAAGGGCGTATCGAGATCGAAGCCATGGGCGTAAGCCGCAAGTTCGAGCGTGCGCTTGAGGCCGGTGCTCGCCGAACCGGGGCCCAGGCCGCCATCGAAGAGCGGCCGCGTCCAATCGGTGATTACTTTTTCCGCGGTGAAATCGTATTTCGAGCCGAGGCCGTTGCAGGCGGGACAGGCGCCATACGGCGAGTTAAAACTGAAGGAGCGCGGCTCTAGCTGCGGAACGGAAATGCCGCAGTCCGGACAAGCGAGCTTCTCAGAGAATACATGCTCCGCACCACCGACGACGGCTACCGTGACCAGACCGGAAGCCAGCTTCAACGCGGTAGCAATGGATTGTTCCAGGCGTGCCGCGATGCCCTGCTTCACCAGCAAGCGATCTACGACGACTTCAATGGTGTGATTCTTGCGCTTGTCCAGCGTCGGCGGCGCATCGAGCGGATATAACTCGCCATTGATGCGCACGCGTACGTAGCCATCCTGCGCAAGTTTTTCCAGTTCCTTGCGATACGCACCCTTTCTGCCGCGCACGATGGGCGCGAGAATCATGACGCGATCGTCGGGATGGCACAGTTCGCCGTGCAGAATGGCCTGTACGATCTGCTCGCTGGACTGGCGGGTGATGGGCTTGCCGCAATTCGGGCAATGCGGAATGCCGACGGAGGCGTACACCACGCGCAGGTAATCGTAAATTTCCGTGATGGTGCCGACGGTGGAACGCGGGGAACGGGTGGTGGTTTTCTGCTCGATGGCGATGGCGGGCGATAGGCCCTCGATGACGTCGACATCGGGACGTTCCATCTGGTCCAGGAACTGCCTAGCGTAGGCGCTCAGCGATTCCACGTAGCGGCGCTGGCCCTCGGCATAGATGGTGTCAAACGCCAGCGAGGATTTGCCCGAGCCCGAGAGGCCGGTGATAACGGTGAGGGAGTTGCGCGGAATCTCCACGCTAATGTTTTTAAGATTGTGCTGCCGCGCACCGCGCACTACCAGTTTCGTCAGGCCCATGAGTCCCAAGCGCTCCCTCCACAGGAGCTCCGGCGCACAGTAGCGACACTGCGACCAGAATAACTTTTAACATTAGCAGGTCGCGTTGAGTGCGGTCAATCGCTCGGCGAGGAGAGGAAAAACGCGGCATCTTGCGGGTGGCGCGCGATGTCTAAAACTTTGCATACAGGATTTACCGGACGAGTAAATTTGCGGGGACGGGGCAATTTTTTCTTGGACAAAAGATGGCAGGACGCTGCAAATAAAGAGCTTAAGAATGGCGCGCAGGTTGCAACCTAAATAGCAGTGGGGGAGGCGGGCCGAGGATCCCTTTAGGGGATTGAGGGCTGGGCCGGTTCGCTACTCCCCCCTTTTTGTTTGCGCGTAAAAGTTTTCCACAACACGCCAAGCACCTGGGAAATTAACTTCCCACTGCGAATACCCATAAGGTTCCTTCTCGCCTGCTAGATTCTATCACGACGAAAAATGTCAGGGCGCGACGCGGCGTGCGACCAGCGATTCTGGGTGCGCCTGCTGCTGCGTCAACTCATGCCGCGTGGTGTAGTCGCTCAGGGTGAGCGCGAGCATGATGCCCAGCCAGAACACGGCGGCGAAGATCACCAACTGCGTGCGGCCGGGGCTGTATTTCGCATGCATGAAAAACAGGACCACCAAGGTGGCCTTCAAGGTGGCGATTGCCAGGGCGATGACAATATTGAACTGCCCGAGGTTGATGTACGCGGCCCAGACCGTGGCAGCGGTGCAGATCATCAGCGCCAGGAAAATCCCGAAGTACAGTTTCGGCGATGCGATGTGTTCGGACACGCGGCTCTCCTGGCTGCTAATTGTGCCGGTCAATCAAATATAAAAGCGGGAAAAGATAAATCCACACGATATCCACGAAGTGCCAGTACAGCCCGGTAACTTCAACGGGCGTGTTGTAGCCCGGGCCGAAACGTTTGGCCACGGCTTCCTTGATGAGCCAGAGCAGCAGGCCGGCGCCGATGATCATGTGCAGGGCGTGCAAACCGGTCATGCCGAAGTACAGCGAGAAGTAGAGTTGCGCGTGGGAATTCAGATTGGGATCTTTTGCAAAGGCTTCGGCAATTTCGGTTTTCTCTTTGGCGGCGTCTTCTGCGCTGATGCCACAAGGCGCGGGATTATTGCTGCAGAAGGTGATATCGAAACTTTGTCCGGGAATCAGGTGGTGATCATATTTCTGCTTATATTCGATAGCCTTGACGCCCAAAAAGACGCCGCCTAGAAGCAACGTGAGGATCAGGAAGAGAGTGACCAGTTGCTTCTTGCCGACTTGCGCGGACCACACCGCCATGGCCATGGTCAAGCTGCTCATGATGAGGACGACGGTGTTGCCGCCGCCCAGTTTCAGGTCGAGAGTGTTACCGCCGACGCCAAATGCGGCGGCATACGCGTGGCGATTGATGGTGTAGGTCATGAACATGCCGCCGAAGAACAACACTTCGGTGACCAGGAAGACCCACATGCCGAGCGTGGCGGTGTCTTTCTGCTGCTCGAGCGTCTCAAACTGTCCGTATAACTCTCCGGTGCGGTGCACGCGGTGATCCTCTTTTCCTTCAGTTCGCGGCGGGGATGGGCCGCCGTGTCGATACCAATGCCGTCAATATTAGTCGTCGCCGTGGGCGGGCAAAAGGCCGCCTACGCCGGGTTCCAGGGCCAGATCCGGGCGATGCTCGAAGTCGTACGGCTCCCAATCGACTTCCGGCGTGACGTCAAAATTTTCCGTGAGCGGCGGCGACTGCGTCTTCCACTCGAGTCCGGTGGCGGGCCAGGGATTGGGGCCGGCGACGCGGCCGAATTTGTACGACCAGACGAGATAGATGATCGGCAGCAGGTAACCGAGAGCCAGAATCGAGGCGCCGGCGGTGGACATCACGTTGAGCACCTGCAGCTCCGGCGGATAGCTGTGATAGCGGCGCGGCATGCCCATGTAGCCGAGCAGGAATTGCGGGAAGAACGTGAGATTGAAACCGATGAACAAAATGATAGCGGCGGCGCGCGCGAGGAATTCCGGGTACATGCGGCCGCTGATCTTGGGCCACCAGAAATGCAAGCCGCCAAGGTAGCCCATGACCGCGCCGCCGACCATGATGTAGTGGAAGTGGGCGATGACGAAATAGGTGTCGTGCAGGTGAATGTCCAGGCCGAGGCAAGCCAGGAACAGCCCGGTGAGACCGCCGATGAGGAACAGGCCGATGAAGCCCATGGCGTAGAGCATCGGTGTATCGAGGGCGATGGAGCCTTTGTACAGCGTGGAAGTCCAGTTGAAGACTTTTACGGCGGAAGGAATGGCGACTAGGTAGCTCATCAGCGAGAAGGCGATGGCGGCGTAAAGCGATTCGCCGGTGAGGAACATGTGATGGGCCCACACCAGGAAGCCGATGACGGCGATGGCGATACTGGAGCCGGCGATGAACGAATAGCCGAAGATGGGACGGCGCGCGAACGTCGGAATGATCTCACTGATCACGCCCATGGCCGGAAGAATCATGATGTACACGGCGGGATGCGAGTAGAACCAGAAGAGGTGTTGAAAGAGGATGGGGTCGCCGCCGAGCGCGGGGTTGAAAAAGCCGAGGTGGAACACGCGCTCGAGGGCGACGAGCAGCAACGTGATGGCGATGACCGGCGTGCCCAGAATGAAGATCAGGCTGGTGGCGTAATGCGACCACACGAAGAGCGGCAGGCGGAACCACGTCATGCCCGGCGCGCGCATGGTATGGATGGTGACCACGAAATTCAGGCCGGTAAGGATGGAGGAAAAGCCGTTAATGAAGATGCCGATGACGGCGGCGGTGACCGCGGAATTAGAGTACACGCTGCTGAGCGGCGTGTAGAACGTCCAGCCGGTGTCGAGGCCGCCGGTGCTGAAGGAATAGAGAACGAAGCCGCCGCCGATCAGATAAATGTACCAGCTAAGAAGATTCAGCTTGGGGAATGCGAGATCCTTGGCCCCGATCATGATGGGGATCAAGAAATTGCCCAGCACAGCCGGGATCGACGGGATCAGGAAAAAGAAAATCATGGCCACGCCGTGCATGGTGAAGAGCTTGTTGTACGTCTCTGGCGTGACTAGGTACCCGCCCGGGGTGAGTAGGTGGATGCGGATCATGGTGGCGAAAATGCCGCCGACGAAAAAGAAAAATGTGACGGAAAAGAGATACAGCAGCGCGATGCGCTTGTGGTCGGTGGTCAGTAGCCAAGACTTGATGCCATAACTGGCATTCAAGTAGTCCGTTTCCGGCATGGTGTGGGGCGATATGGTTTGTGCGTTCGTACTCATAAGCTAATTCTTTCCGGCGGTCTGGATCACTCCGGCACCCGAGCTCGGCACCGGCTCTCCCTGCAGAGACCTAACGTACGTAATCAGATCCAGCGTCTGCTCTTCCGTCAATTGACCCTGGTACGTGGGCATCAACGACGGTTGGTATCCAGCAACAATTTTCGCGTTGGGATTCAAAATCGATTCGCGGATGTAGCCTTCGTCGGCGGTGACGACGGCGCCGCTGGCCAGACGCACCTGGCCGCCGAAGACGCCGTTGAGCGATGGCGCGCTGCCCTTGCCGTCGCTTTGATGGCAGGTGAGGCAGGCTTTTTCGGCGAAAAGTCTCTGCCCGGCGACCACCGGACTCACGTTCGCGCCCCCGGAGCCGGCGAGCCACGCGGTGTATTCATCCGGCTCCATCACGGTGACCCAGCCGCCCATGATGGCGTGATTGGTGCCGCAGTACTGCGAGCAGTAGAAGTGATATTTGCCGGGCCGCGTGGGACGGAACCACAGCGTGTTGTAGTGGCCGGGCATCACGTCCATTTTGACGCGGAAGGCGGGTACGGAGAAATCGTGAATGACGTCTTCGCTGGACATGATCAGGCGCACGTTCTGCCCAACCGGCACATGCAACTCGTTAATTTCTTTGAGGCCGTTGGGCTGCTGCAGCTTCCACATCCACTGTTTGCCGATGACGTAAATGTCCAGCGTATCGGTGGGCGCGCGGCGAAAGTCCACGTAAACGATGGCGCCCCAGGCGAACATGGCCAGGGACAGAATAAGCGGTACGCCGATCCACGCCGACTCCAGGCGCATATCGCCATGGATGGCCACGCCGATGGCGCCGGGCGATTTGCGGCGGAACATGTATAGAAAAACGATGACCGCGATAGTGACGGCGACCGCAAAGCCCAAGCAGACAAGGATGATGAAGCCCATCAGCGCGTCGACGTGCGGCGCGAAGTTCGAGGCCTGCTCCGGAAAAAGTGGCAGTTGCGACTGCACGGGTTAATGCGCTCCTTGGGGCGCGGTAAATTCGCGACGCCGGAAAAGCAGAATAGCCAGCACGATTCCCATGACGGTCAGCAAGCCGCCGAGGCGCACGATCTTAAGAATCGAGGCGCTATAGGTGGCCGTGCTGGGATCGTACACATAGCAGAACAGCAGTACGTGATCGATGGGCGAGCCGATTTTGCCGGCGGAAGCGTCCACCAAACCTAAGCGCACATCGCGTCCGGGATACTCGACGCCGTAGAAATAACGCGAGATGCGGCCATCCGGCGTGAGAATCATGATGCCGCTGGCGTGCGAGAACTGATTGGTTTTCGCGATGTAGTTGTAGCGAAAATTGGCGGCTTTGGTGGCCGCGGCGATGGACGCCGCGCTACCGGTGAGGAAGTGCCAGCCGCCGGCCGTTTCCGGGCGATTATAGTGGCCGAGGGCGCTCTTCTTTTTCTCCGCAGCCATGCTGGCGTTTTCGTGCGGGTCGAAGCTGATGAAGACCACGTCGTAGTCGCGGCCCGGGTTGAAGGAAAGCATGCGCAGCGCGCCGACCACGCCTTGCTCCACCTGATTGCAGAGCATCGGGCAGCCGTAATAGACAAACGCGAGGACCACTGGCTTGCCGTGATTAAAATAATCGCCGAGTTTGACGCTCTGGCCGTTTTCGTCGATGAACGGCACGTCCGCGGGCATCGGCGCGTTCAGCGTGGGCTCGAAGCCGACGTTTTGCAGCGCGGGCGGCAGCGTGGCGGAGGTCTGGCCTACGTTACTGGGGATGGTTTGCGCGTGGACCGGCGCGACGCTGACCAAGAGAGCGAACGATGTGACGGCAAGGCGAATTTTGTTCCGCATAGACATGGCCCTAATGGTTTGCACCTGCATTCGTCGAAGCGGGCGCGGATTTCGCAGCCGGAGCAACAGGAGCAGCCGGCGCCTTGACGGGTGCCGATGCGGCGCCGTGTACGCCCTTCTCGACGATCAGTTTCATGGCTTCACTGACGGGAATCTGCGCGATGCCGGCGTTCTGGTCGATCCAGCGCAGTTGCTCGTTAGCCTGCATATCGGCCTTTAGTTTTTCCCGCAAATCCGTCTGCGGATCCGTTTCATGGCCGGGCACGCCCTGCAGCCGCGGCTCCGGCGGATACATGGCGTCCATCTTCTGCTCGTTGGTCATCATTTTGCGCATGGGCATCTCTGGCGCGTCAGAGGCCGCCACCATTTTGTTCATGCCCCGCAGGATGTATTCCGATGCGCCAAACGCGATGAGCGTGGCGATCGCGAGGGAGATGAGGTACCAAATAATGGTCTTCACCTGCACGTCGCGGTGCTCGAACGAAACGGTCTCGTGGCGCGGCTCGCCGCCCGTTTGGCGGCCGGTGTTGTGCATATCAGTGCTCATGGCTGGCAATGGCCTCGGCAAGTTTCGGATCGCCCAACGGCAAAAGCGGTTCGCGCTTCAGATTCCACGCGAAAAAGCCCAGCCAGATGCCCAGCAACGCGATGGGCAGAACCAGATTCAGCGGATTGGGCATCGCGGTGCGCGAAAATTCGGGTTGCGTGAGCCAGTAAAGGTCCACGAGGCGCATGAAAATCATCCACATGGCGACTTTCGGCAGCAAGCGCGAGTTGCGCTTTAGGTCTCGCGAAAGCAACAGGAAGAACGGGATGAAAAAGTGCAGAATCAGCACCACGATGGCTACGCCGCCCCAGCTGCCGTACAGGCGCGAACGATAGAAGCTGATCTCTTCCGGGAGGTTTCCCGACCAGATGATGAGCAGTTGCGAGAACGAGAAATACGCCCATAGCATGATGAAGGCGAAGAGCAAACCGCCAAGCTGCGTCAGGTGGCGCTTGTGCAATGCGCCGTCCAGCGGCCCGCCCGGGCGCGCCAGCAGCACGACGATGGCAATCATCAGCGCCATGGTGGATATCAATTGGCCGGCCACGAATAGAAAGCCGTAGATGGTGGAAGCCCAATGCGGCGTGATGGACATCACCCAATCGATGGCCGCGAAGCTCATGGTGAAAACGTACAAAATGATGCCCGGGCCGGCAAAAAATTTCAGACGGCGGCGCAGGGCGCGGTCTTCCCGATTCACGTCCTGCTGGCGTGACAAGGAATTAAAGAGCGCCATCAGCCCGATCCACACAACGAAATAGATAATCGCGCGGATGCGGTAAGCGCCCGGGGTCAGCCAGCTCTGTTGCATCAGGGAGAGCGGCTCGGCCTGCAGCTTCTCCGGATCGAGCCACGCGGCATATAGATATTTCATGCCAAAAAAGAAAATCGGCAGAAACAGGACGAGCAGCAGCGGCAGCGTGCGCGTAGCAGATTCGAGCGGGCGGCGAATAAGAATGCCCCATTGCCCGCTGGTCAGGTGCTGCAGCATCAGCAATCCCAGGGAACCGAGCGCGAAGCCCAGAATCAGCATGTACGCCATCAGGTACGAGTGGAAAAACGCATCCGGCTGTCTTAGAGCGAGAAAACCGCCCAGCACCAGCGCAATCAGCCCCACGGAGAAACCGGCGTTCTGCAGCTGGTTCACGCTGGCGGGCGCTTTGTAGTCCTGCGCGGTCATTTCGCTCCATCTCCGGAAGAAAGCTTCTGGCGCAACTCGGCCGGCAAGTCCGCGGCATGGGCATTGCGGCTGAGTTGCAGCGCGCGGACGTACGCCACGATGGCCCAGCGGTCGCGCGGCGGAATTTGCGAAGCGTAGCCGTACATCTGGCCAAAGCCGTTGGTAATCACATCGTAGAAGTAGCCGTTGGCCGATTCGCGCAAACGCTCGCTGTGATAGCTCGGCGGACGCTTCATGCCGCGCATCACCACCATGCCGTTGCCATCGCCCTGCAAACCGTGACACGGCGTGCAGTACGCGCCGTACCGCTCTTTGCCGCGCTCCAGCAATTCCTGCGTGACGGGCACGGATGCGGGAAAAGCGTTCGAGTCTTTCGGCAGCAGCAGTTCGTCATTGGCCACCGAGCCGCGTGCCACGGTGTTTTCCAGCAGCGGTCGCTCCGAGCGGCCATCCTGGAAAAAATCCGAAGGTTCGAGCGGAAGGTATTTCGGCTGGGTGCCCATGTCCTGGCGCAGATGGTCGCATCCGCCGATGGCTACCGCCGAGCAAGCTACGGCGGCCAGCAGCACCATGCGAGCAAAATTTGCGCGCAGCCTATTCATCCTGCACCTCGGTGACATGCTGCGGGTGCAGACTCTCAAGGAAACGCGCGGTGTCCGCCAGGCTGAATTTCGGGTCCGTGGCTTCAATGCAGATAAAAAACTTGTCGGTCGTAGCGCGAGACGCAAAACGATGCACATTAAATACCGGATGATGCGGCCGCGGCAGTCCGTTCAAAGCGATCATGCCGAACACCGCGGTCAGCGCGGCGCCGAGAACGGTCAGCTCGAAGGTCACGGGAATAAACGCGGGCCAACTGTTCAGCGGGCGGCCGGCAACGTTCATGGGATAACTGACCACGTTGACCCAATATTCAAAGCCAAAACCGCCAAGTCCGCCACACAAGCCGCCGCACAGCGTCAGCAGGGGCACCAGATTGCGGCCGAGGCCCAATGCTTCGGAAAGTCCTTCCACCGGGAACGGCGCATACGCGTCCATGTGCTTGTAGCCCGCGTCACGCACTTTTTCCGCCGCGCGCAGCAGTTGATTCGCGGTTTCAAACTCCGCCATCACGCCATAGAGTTGTGAGTGTTGTTGTTCCATCACTCATGTTCTCCGGATTGGTGCGCCACCAGCTCGCGCATTTCCGCGATGGAAATCGCCGGCAGAGCGCGCGCGAAGAGGAACAGCAAGGTCGTAAACAAGCCCAAGGTGCCGAGAAACGTGGCGTAGTCCCACACGGTCGCGGAATAACGGCCCCATGCCGACGGCATAAAGTCGCGCGTCAGGCTGATGACCACGATCACGAAACGCTCGAGCCACATGCCCAAATTAATGATCAGCGAAAGAATAAAAAGCATGAACACGCTGCGGCGCACTTTCCCGATCCAAAGCAATTGCGGCGTCAGGATGTTGCAGAGAATCAGCGCGTAGTAATACGGCGCATAGGGGCCATGCAGCCGCTGGTCCACCAGGAACATGTCGAATTTGTTGCCGCTGTAACGCGCCAGGAAAAACTCAAAGAAGTAACCGTAAGCGACGATCAAGCCGGTGGCGAGCATCACCTTGGCCATGTTTTCGAGGTGCCGCATGGTGATGAAATCTTCCAGGCCATACGCCTTGCGCAGCGGAATGGCGATGGTGAGCACCATGGCGAAGCCCGAATAAATGGCGCCGGCGACGAAATACGGCGGGAAAATCGTGGTGTGCCAGCCGGGAACGATGGCCACCGAGAAGTCGAAACTCACTACGGTGTGAACGGAGAGCACCAGCGGCGTCGCGAGGCCCGCAAGCAGCATGTAGGCCGACTGGTAGCGATGCCAGTGACGCGCCGAACCGCGCCAGCCCATGGCCAAGCCGCCAAAAATGTACGCCTGCCACTTGTGCGGCGCGCGATCGCGCAGCGTTGCCAGGTCGGGAATCAGTCCGACAAACCAGAACAGCAGCGAAACCGTGCCATACGTGGAGACCGCGAAAACGTCCCAGATGAGCGGGCTGCGGAATTGCGGCCAGATGCCCATGGTGCTGGGATACGGGAACATGTAATACGCCATCCACGGGCGGCCAGTGTGAATCAGCGGGAAGATGCCGGCGCAGGCTACCGCGAAAAGCGTCATGGCTTCGGCGAAGCGGTTGATCGAGGTGCGCCACTTCTGGTTCAACAGGAACAGAATCGCGGAAATCAGTGTTCCGGCGTGGCCGATACCGATCCACCACACGAAATTGACGATGGCGAATCCCCAACCGATGGGAATGTTGATGCCCCAAATGCCGACGCCTTTGGCGATCAGCCAGGTGACGGCGACGGTCAGCACCATCAGAAAAGTGAACGCCAGCGCAAACCCCGCGAGCCAGGGAATACCCAGCGGCCGCTTCAGCACCACGTCGCTGATTTTTTCCGTGACTGACTCGTAGGTATATCCCGGAGCCAGTACCGGCACCAACCGGCGAATCTCCGGATGGTTGGCGGGAGCGGTGGTAGTCGGAACGCTCATGCCCTCTCCAGCTCCGGATTAGGATTGCGCACCGCCGCCAGATACGTGGTGCGCGGGCGCGCATTCAGCTCGCCCAAAATCGTGTAGTTGCGTTGCTGCGCTTTAAGTTTGGCGACGCGGCTCGTGGGATCGTTCTGGTTGCCGAACACGATAGCCTCTGCCGGGCACGCCGCTTCGCACGCCGTGACAATTTCGCCGTCGGCAATCGGCCGCCCGGCGCCGTTGTTGGCCTTTTCCGCTTCAATACGCGCGTTGCTGATGCGCTGCACGCAGTAGGTACACTTTTCCATCACCCCGCGGCTGCGCACCGTCACTTCCGGATTGCGCAACAGTTTCAGTTGCGGCGTCTCCCAGTCCTGGAAGCGCAAGAAATTAAAGCGCCGCACCTTGTAGGGACAGTTGTTCGAGCAATAGCGCGTCCCGATGCAGCGGTTGTAGACCATATCGTTCAGGCCTTCGGAGCTGTGCACCGTCGCGCCCACCGGGCAAACCTGCTCGCACGGCGCGTTTTCGCATTGCTGGCACGGCACCGGCTGGAAGAACGTCTCCGGATTATCGAGCGAAGCGTTGTACTCCGAGGCGTCGCCGGTGGCTTTGCCGCTGGTCGCCGATTGCGAGGTGGTGTAGTAGCGGTCGATGCGGATCCAGTGCATTTCGCGCCCGCGCATCACCTGGTCTTTGCCGACGACCGGAATATTGTTCTCCGACACGCACGCCACCACGCACGCGTTGCAGCCGTTGCAACTGTTCAGATCAATCGCCATGCCCCAAGCGGGCTTGTCCGAGGGGTACGGAAAATCCTGCGGCTTGTAGAGCGAATCGCTGTCCGGCGGTTTCTCGTCGCCTTCATGCGCGAAATCCGGGTTGGCGCGATATTCGGCGAGCGTGCCGCTGGCCAGAATCTTGCGGCCTTCCATGTTGAAGTGATATTGCGTGCACGCCAGCGGATAGTTGTCGCCGGTCTTCTTCATGGTGCCGCCGGTCGCGGTGAAGAGCGCCTGCGAAGTGCGCACAGCATACGCATTGAATCCTTTGTTCGTACCGGTATAGCCTGCATGGCTGCGCCCGTAGCCGAGCGGCAACACCACCACGTTCTCCGCCTGGCCCGGCAAAGTCCAAATCGCCGCCGTCACCTTGCTGTTCGAGAGCGAAATGTCCACCACGTTCGAGACCACTTGCCCGTGCTCGCCGCCGCGCGATGCAATGCTGTAGGTCAACTTCTGCGTTTCCGCCGTCTTGGGACTGACCAGCGCCGCGTTGTCCCACACCAGCTTGGTCACCGGCTTCGGCAATTCCTGCAGCCAGCCATTGTTGGCAAACCGCCCGTCGTAAACCGACGGATCTGGCCGGAAAATAAACTCAATCTCCTCGGCGGGTAGCGGTTTCGCTGCCGGCAAACTCGCCACGCTGAATTTCGCTCCGCCGGCAATCGGCGCAAACGCGGTGTTCGCCACGACCCCATCGTTCAGCGTCTTGCGCCAGAACTTGTCGAAATCCGCGCTCGGATACGCCGCCTTCAAACGCTCGCGCAACGCATCGTAATCCGAAACGGCCGGCTTTTCCCCAAACGCCGCCAACACTTCCCGCGCAGAATGCGTCGCGTACAAGGGCGCAATCAGCGGCTGAATCACGCTTAACGTCCCATCGAAGGCCCGCGCATCGCCCCACGTCTCAAGATAATGCGACTCCGGAATGTGCCACTGGCAATACGTCGCCGTTTCATCGAAGTGCGAGCTAAGGTGAATGGCATTGCGCACTTTCTGAATCTTAGACGCAAAATCAAAATCCTGCGGCGCGGTATACACCGGATTCGTGCCCAGAATCAGCAGCGTATCTACTTTGCCGTCATACATATCCGCGCAAAGTTCCGTGAACGACTGCAAGTTATTGACCGGGTTAGCTTCCACCGGCTCCGTCTGCACCACCGTCACGCCCGCATTACCAAGCCCCGCATTAATGGCATGCGCCAAAGCGTGCAATTCCGCGCTCTGCTGCTCGCCCGCCACCACCAGCGACGTCCCGCGATGTTTCTGCAAATCCGCCGCCACCGCATCCAGCCACTTTTCCGTGCCCGCCGGCGCGGCTGCGCCGCCGCCCAATCCCAGCTTCGCCGCCAACGCCCGCGCAAAAATCTCCACATCCGAGGCGCGCAGCGGCAAGCGATGATCCGCCGTAGCGCCCGTCACCGTCGGCGTCGGCTCCACGACATACAGCCGGTTCATCTCGCTCTGCGGACCCGTCAGCTTCCGCCGCCGGTAAAACTCTTTCATGTACCGCACATTCCCCGGCCCGCTCGCCAGAAAATCCGCGTCCAGCGACAAAATCACGTCCGCTTTTTCCACGTGATACACGGTGTTCAAATAGCGACCGAACGCCAGCTTCGCGCCCTCGCGTCCGCCGTCGCTCACCGCCGGCTCCCACTGGTGCCATTTGGCCTGCGGATACAGCTTCAGCAGCGCCTGCAACTCCTCGGCTACCAGTGGCGAGGTAATCGTCCCCGTCAAAATGCGAAATCCCGCGCCGTTGCGCGTCTTGATCGCCGCGGCTTCCGCCTGGGCACTGCTCAAAAATTGCTGCCAGCCGCGCAAATCGCCAAAATTGCTGGTGTTCTGCGCGCGGTCCGGATCATACAAATCCAGAATCGACGCTTGCGCAAAAGCATTCGTCCCGCCCAGGCTCGACGGATGATCTGGATTCCCCTCAATCTTCGTCGGCCGCCCTTCGTGACTCTCGACCAGCACGCCCACGGCATCCGCGCCAAACGGCATCACCGTGGCAAAAAATAGCGGCTTGCCCAGCGTCATGCCTTCCGGCTGTTTTACGTAGGGAACAATGTGCCCCTCGGGCGCGAGTCCGCAGCCCGACAATCCGGCAAACGCCAGTGAAGCCGCCATCAGCTTCAGGAAATCGCGCCGGTCCACACCTTCATCCCATTCCGAAGGCGCCTGCCGCGGAAATTCCCGCTGCAGCAATTCCGTAAAGTGCGGATCGTCCGCCAGTTCTTCCAGCGACCGCCAATATTGCTTCCCGGTTTTGGCCTGCAACTTCGCGCGCACCGCCGCCAGATCCATCGTGCGCGCCGTCATCGGCTCGTCTCCAACGCTCGACGCGGTCAATACGCGCAACGCATCGTCATGCGCATGCGCGCGCGCAGTATCGTGCTCCGCGTGATGACCCTCGTGCTTCTGTCTGTGCTCATCCATAAATTCGCGCTGACTCATCCCCGCACACTACCGGTGACACGTCGAACAGCTCGTCAAATCGCGCACCGACCGAATATTGTAAAGCGCCAGCAATTGCTTGCCTTTTTCTTCCTGTTCCGGCCCCGGCTTCCAGTTCATATTAAAAATGTCTTTCTTCTCGCGCAGGTTCTTCGCCGGATCGCGGTGGCAATCGAGGCACCAGGACATCTGCAGCGTATTCGCCTGAAACATCAGCGGCATCTGATTCACTTGCCCGTGGCACGTCGAGCATCCAATGCCCTTGTTCACGTGAATGCTGTGATTGAAATATACGTAATCCGCCAGCCGGTGCACCTTCACCCACTCAATCGATTTGTCCGTGCTGTAGCTTTCCCGCACCGGCGCCAGATACCCCACATTGTTGTACAGCACCGAGTGGCAGTTCATGCACGTCTTCGTCGGCGGAACCCCCGCGTACGACGACGTCTCCACGCTCGTGTGGCAATACCGGCAATCGATGCCGTCGTCTCCCACGTGATGTTTGTGGCTGAATTGAATGGGTTGATCGCGGACCTGAAATTGATTAGTGAAATTTGGCGCGCGCACCACGCCAAATACCGCCGTTAATCCCAGCGTCGCCAATACAGCCACCGCCAGAAGGCTCATGCGGGCGGCGGCGTTGGCACTGCGATGAAAAAGCTGAGGCATATCGTTGGCTGTTTACGTAAATACGTTCGTACGTCTCAATGGCACCTTACCGCTGTATCGCACCGTTGCCCCGTACGTGGATCGGCCACAGCCCGCATCGCACACTTCACCAAAAACGGAGGCTGCGGCTCCCGTCCACAATCCCGACCACCCTCACCGAACGCACTTGGTCTGACTGTGACGCGATAGTGTCCACCAAAACTTTCGGGAATGCAACCACACAACAAAAACAAATTTGTACTTCGTGCGCTGCAAATACAACGCGCAAAACGACTTTTTCAAAAAATTAGAAACAACCCTGTGGTGCTGCCTTTTGTAGCACAGACTTCAGTCTGTGCACGGTGTAACCCCCGCTCTCCCGTAATCAACACACCTCAGTTCAACCAGTCAGGAGCTTCTGTAGCCGCCGTCTGATTTCAGCGGGGCGCCGCCTTTTTGTGGCACAGACTTCAGTCTGTGCACGGTTGCCACCTCGCCTCAATTGCCACCATTCATCTCGCGTCGATCCACGCCAACTACAAACGCTCCCATAGCGTTTTTATAATCCCGCGCCCCCCGCCAATCGCCCCCTCACACCGCGTTTTTCCACTCCACCCCGCTCCATTCCCCGTGCTACCCTATAAAAACCTTCGCCGTCCACGAATCCGACGGCGGAGCCTACCTTGTGACGTGCCACCATCACGCCACAAACGCCGCTGGGGCGTGGTCCAATCGGTAGGGCACCTCACTGTTAATGAGGACGGTGTTGGTTCGAGTCCAACCGCCCCAGCCATTTTTCTTACACCAGGCTTCCTTTCACGTGTCCGTAACTCCTCGTCGGGGCTCCTCCCTCGTAGGGGCACGATATATCGTGCCCTCTTCGCCCCAGCTTTGCTTTAGCAAACGTCTGCCTCTGTCCTCGCTCCTTCGCAGACGGCACTGCGGAATCAAGGTTCTAGGTGGCACAGACTTCAGTCTGTGCGCCTTTCCCAACCCACGCCCCGCCCGCTCACCTCAACCAGATTTCGCCGCCCCCGCCCCAGGCAACGAAAAATCCGCCGCAGCCGCTTCCACCGTTCCAAAGATCGGGATCAGCTTGTCCACCTTGGTCAACTGCAAGCTATGCACGATCATCGGCTGCGCCGTCACAATGCGCAGCGTCCCGCCCGCCTTCTTGATACTCGCGAGACAGCGCACAATCGCCCCAATCGCGGCGCTGTCCGCATGCGTCAACGCCCCCAAATCGAAAATGACGCGCGTCTCGTTCTCCGCGATCATCGCCTCCACGGCCTTCGTCAGCCGCATGCAGTCCGGACCGGTGTGCATGCTGCCCTGAATCACCAGCGCCACCATGCCCGGCTGCAACGTTTTCTTGGTGAAGTCCAGAATCATCGCGCCGCATCCTTCGTTTCTGCATGGGGCTTTTCTTCGTGCGGCTCTTCTTCGTACGGAAATTCGCGGATCAGCCGCACGCAGTCTCCCAGCGCGGAAAAGATCGAACTGCCCCAGCCGCACGGCACAAACGGCGCCGTACCCTGATTCACCGCCTTGTCCGCCTCCGCATAAAAGCGCACGCGTTGCCCGGGCGGCGGCACGGCAAACTCTTTCACTGTGATGGCAAACGCCACCTCTCCGCCGCTCTGCTGCTTCACCATCGAAAAATGATGCAACTGCATCAACAATTCGCCCGAACGTGCCTGCAGATGAACCCAATCGCTCATGCGTGCCCCAGGAAAATCGTCAGATAATGGTCAGAAAATAGTCGTGTGTTGAGGCGGATAGTAGGCCACTCAGGAAACCAAGTCAATCGTCACTCCGGCAGGGGCTGCCAGGTCAGCTTCCGATTTAGCGCCAGCATACGAATCGCTTCCTAGAATGCAGCTCTTCGACGACGTTTCATATATCGCCTAGTTGTTGTGCAGCTTGCCCTCGGCCAATTTCCTGGCTGTCTCCAGCGCATCTGTGGCCTTCACCTTAATGTCCGGCTCCACGCCAACGCCTTCCCAATCGGCCTTTCCAAAAGGGTTGATCGCCTTCTCTTCGGGAATGCCCATGCCGAAGTGATCGTCGATACGATGAAAGGCCCCTGCATGAGCGCCACCGCGTGTCGTCTCCCCGATTAAGGTCGCGCGTTTTAGCTGTTTCAAGTCGTAACTGAATTGCTCTGCGCCGGACCAGGTCGCTGATGAAGTCAGCACATATACGGGTTTGTTCGCGAGCCTGCTTCCGGGAACCGGTGACCGCGTCCAGGATTCCTCGGTGGGCGCTCCCCTCGGGCTATACAGATACTCCGGATGGTCGAACAGGTAGCTGGCGAGCAGCCCGACCATATTCTCAAAGCCACCGGTGTTATCCCGCAAATCAAAGATGATGGCGTCAGCGTTATTCAAAGCAGCCATCGCCGCCTTTGCGCTTGCACCGCAAACGGAAACATCCGGGAAAAAATCGATCTTCAGATAGCCCACGTTATGCGGAAGAATTTCGGCCCTTCGGATCATGCAGTTCTGCTGCAGGATCCTCTGACGAAAACCTTCAAGGCTGTCGGGCGTTTCCACAGGGGGTGCCACTGGCAAGGAATCCTGGCTGTATTCTAATTCCAGGTGCGCGTCGTGGCTGGCATCCCTCATCTGTGCGGTCACCAGACTGGCAAATGCATCACCTCCCGTTGCCGCGTTGTCATCGCCGTTCTTCTCATGCGCAAGCAGCGAGTCCGCAGTCTTTTGCGCAACCTCCCTATCGAAGTAAAACCGCTTCAGGTTTGTAACTACTCCATCAATCACGCGTTGCCGTTCCGCAGCGTCCAGCGGCGCAGCGCCGCTCGCCCCTTGCACCCCTGCAACCGTAGGACTTTGCTCCTCCGATTGCGGAACCGTTGCCGGAAGTGGATCTAGTTGGGGAAGTGGAACTAGCGGCGGGGTTGAACCATATGCAACTGACTCTGGTATCGAGTCCTCCGCATTTTGCGCGGTCGCGCTTGCAGATGCATAAGACCGTAAGCTGCTGGAAGTCAACTCGCGATGGGTAGAGGCACGCACTGTCCGCTGGCCTCCGGCATGGAGGAGCAAGCCAAAAACCATCGCCAGCACGGCCAGCGACAGAATTCCACCGAAAACAAACCCTCGCAGACGTATCGAACCATCCTCCAGCACAAAAAAGGTAGGCCCGCCGCCCACACGCTGGACAGCCGCCCCGATGAGCGTCCGTCGAACGCCACGGTACTCTCGTGGGATAGAAATCGCTAAATCGGTTAACAGGTCCAGCCACAATCGCAGAGATCGGAAAAAGCCGGTCTCGTCGCGCGCGCGGTCACGCAGCAATTGCAGTGCCTCGTCACCGTAGTTCTCGCGAAAATGCGGAGGATACAGCCGCAGCAGCCAAGCGTATATCTTCTCAGACATACTCCCCCCTTAAGATCTTCTTGGCCCGGGCGACACGCAACAAGTCCGCAAGGCGGTCGGCTTCGGAGCGCGCCAGTTTTCGTCCAGCCGCGGTTAGACGGTAGTAGCGGCGCCGTTCCTGGCCGCTTTTTGCGGTCTCCCGCTGGTCCAACTGTTCAATCAGTCCAGCTTCGAGCAGCGTCTGGATGGAACTGTACAGGGTTCCCGGGCCGAGTCGCATTCGACCGTCGGTCTGCTCCGCAACTTCCCGCATGATGCCGTAGCCGTGCAGGTCATCACCCGCGAGCGAGAGCAAGATTTGGAATGCAGCGGAAGGCAGCGGGTCCAGTTTTCGTTTAGGCATGAGTAGTCGATAATCGGTATATCGATGAGCGACTATAATCCGAGTCCTGCAAATTTGCAATTACTTTATCCACCAGCGCAACCGTTTGGCCTTGGGGGCTTGCCTTCCACCAGAAAAACGCCCTATCCGCCCTCTAACGGTACGTCCACTACGCGCGACGATCCGTAGCGGGATGAATCGCTCATTCCCGCCTCGGAAACGATTCGCGTCGCGCAGGATATCGGGTCGCCCAAGCACTCAAGTCAACTAACGAAATTCTTCGCGCGTTTTCGTGCTGTTGTAGCGCCGCCCTTCAGGGCGGCATCTTGCATCTGTACTGGCCGCCTTCTGCCTGCCCTCGGTCAAAACCGGGGAGGCGGGCGCCTTTGGTAGCACAGACTTTAGTCTGTGAGCTTTTCTGCAAGAGTGCCCACTTACACCATTCGTTCGCGGCCACCGCCAGCCCGTCATCGTTCCCTTTTTCGCAGCGCAGACACCCCGCCGGCCGCTGCATCGCGCCACCTGCAACCTGTAGTCCTGAGCGAACCTTCGTTTTTGTGTCTTCGGTCGTTGCCTTTCGAGCTACCATGCCGCAAAATACCGTTCGAACGGTGTACTCACATATAAAATAGCTTGACAAGGCAACATTTTCATGCTACCGTAGGCTATGTTGGCCCGTCCCAGCCTCGTCCGGCCCCGCCAGACCCTCCCCCTCTTTACTCCGCCGTACACTAAAACTGCCCAGTTCCCGCCTCTGCGATCCTTTCCGCACCTTCGCCAAATTTGCCCCTTTAGAATGATAACGATACGAATTGCTCCCCGCGTAAACCCTTACGGCTCACAACGATATGAAATGCCCTACCGTACACCCTTCAACCCTCCATCCAGTCCCAGTACTGACTCAGTTAACCGCTCTTTTTACTGTGCTTTACAGCAAACTCGGGCAACCGGGCACCGCGCAAAACTTTTCCCTCCACCGAGCCAATCTTCGCCTTCATACTGCCAGATACCCGTGTCCTCCACCTCGCCCACACCCGGCAACCCGCCAAACCCCGCGACCTCCGTCAGCGAGTCAGCCGTCCGCACCTCATCTCCAGTCAGCACCCCCGCAGGCACCTCCGTCGGCAATCGCCGCCACGCCTTGCTCGTCGCCGCCGGCATCTTTCTCAGCCGCATCGCTGGACTCATCCGCGACCGCATCTTCGCCCATTATTTCGGCAACTCGGACGCCGCCGACGCCTTCAAGGCCGCCTTCCGCATCCCCAATTTTCTGCAAAACCTCTTCGGCGAGGGCGTCCTCTCCGCCAGCTTCATCCCCGTTTACGCCGGGCTCCTGGCCCGCAAAGAAGAATCCGAAGCGCGCCGCGTCGCGGGCGCCGTAGCCTCGCTCCTCGCGCTGACCACTTCGCTCCTCGTCCTCATCGGCGTCCTCGCCACCCCCTGGCTCATCGACGCTATCGCCCCCGGCTTCCACGGCGAAAAGCGCCAGCTCACCATCCAGCTCGTGCGCATCCTCTTTCCCGGCGCCGGCCTGCTGGTTTTCTCCGCCTGGTGCCTCGGCGTGCTCAATAGTCACCGCCGCTTCTTTCTCTCTTACACCGCGCCCGTGCTGTGGAACGCCGCCATGATCGCCACCCTGTGGATTTTTGGCGCGCGCTACGGACAGTTCCCGCTGGCGCAAATTCTCGCATGGGGCTCGGTGGTCGGCAGCGCGCTGCAAGTCGCGATCCAGCTGCCAGTAGTTCTTGCGTTATTGCGCGGCTTCCACTTCACGCTGCATTTTGGCGCGGAAAATATTCGCACCGTGGTGCGCAACTTCGGGCCCGTCTTCATCAGCCGCGGCGTGGTGCAGATCAGCGCCTTCATTGACGCGCTGCTCGCCAGCCTGCTCCCCGGAGGCGCCGTAGCCGCGCTGGCCTACGCGCAGACCCTCTACACCCTGCCCGTCAGCCTGTTCGGCATGTCCGTCTCCGCCGCCGAATTGCCCGCTATGTCCGGCGCGCTCGGCGCGCAAGACGAAGTCGCCGCCGCGCTGCGCGCGCGCCTCAATTCCGGCCTGCGGCAAATCGCATTTTTCGTGCTGCCGTCGGTGGTGGCGTTTCTATTCCTCGGCGACGTAATCGTCGCCGCCATTTATCGCTCCGGCCGTTTCACGCAAGCCGACGTACTGTACGTCTGGGGCATTCTCGCCGGCGCCACGGTAGGTCTGCTCGCCTCCACCCTCGGCCGCTTGTATGCCTCCACGTACTACGCGCTGCGCGACACGCGCACCCCGCTGAAGTTTGCGGTCTTGCGCGTAGTGCTGACCACGATTCTTGGTTATTTATTTGCGCTGCCGCTGCCGCATCTCCTGGGCATCGCGCCGCGCTGGGGCGTAGCCGGGCTCACCATCTCCGCCGGTATTT
>Ga0181531_10000768_pt1 | contig 21162 bp, 15 predicted proteins | sample PEATcosm2014_Bin_38_FD_119743 | JGI IMG/M metagenome (GOLD analysis project Ga0181531, IMG submission 119743) | Peatland microbial communities from MTU Mesocosm Facility, Houghton, MI, USA - PEATcosm2014_Bin11_10_metaG | ecosystem: Environmental > Terrestrial > Soil > Wetlands > Peat | place... | reverse complement strand
TAATGAACTCTCAAATCGCAATTCCGTTTCTTGCAATCGCCCGTTCCATCATCGAGGTGTATGTGTGCCCGGCCTGAGCCTGCGGAAGTACTACGCTTTCCTGGGAGCCGCATTGCTCCTGCTCGTGCTCCTCGGCGAGCTCACGCTCTCGGTTCGCCGCCAATCGCCTGCCTATGATGAAGCCCACCATCTCTTCGCCGGATACATGTCCTGGAAGACCTCGGATTTCGGCATCAATCCCGAGCATCCACCCCTCGTGAAATCCCTCGCGGCCCTTCCGCTTCTCTCCATGAACCTCAAAGTTCCGCCCATGCGGCTCAACGCATTCTTCAAGGTGGAAGCCTACCTCGACGGCCGGGATTTCCTCTTCGGAAATGGCGGAGCCCCCGGAGCCGATCGCATCCTCTTCCGTGCGCGCATGGCCGCAGCCACCCTCAGTCTCCTCCTCGGTCTGCTCCTGTTTCTCGCCGCCCGCGAGATCTTCGGCGACGCCGCGGCTCTCTTCTCGCTTGCTCTCTTCGTCTTTGAGCCCAACATCATCGCCCACGGAGCCTATGTCGGCACGGACATGGGAGTCGCCTGCTTCCTCTTCGCCACCATCTACGCCCTCTACCGCTACGTAAAGCAACCCTCGCCCGCGAGGCTATGCGTACTTGGACTTGCCATGGGCTTCGCGCTCGCCTGCAAGCACTCCGCCGTCATCCTCTTCCCCATGGTGGGCGTCCTCATCCTCACCGAAATACTCGGCCCGCAACTCGCCGCGCCCTCCAGCAGAAAATCACGCTTCTTGCATCTCGCCACTGCCTTTGTCGTCGCCACTGCAATTGCCGTCGTAATTCTCTGGAGCTTCTACGGCTTTCGTTTTTCCGCCCGCCCGGCCGGAATGCAATTGAACCCGCCCCTGGCTGAATATGTGCTGGGACTCCCCGGCATTGAGCCGCGCATCTTCCTGGCCCTCGCCCGCTGGCGCATCCTTCCCGAGTCCTACCTTTACGGAATGGTCGACGTCGGCCTGCTCTCCGCCTCGTCCTTCCCCACCTACATCTTCGGGAAAATACATGCCCACGGTGTCTGGTATTACCTGCCCGTGGCTTTCATCGTCAAGTCCACTGCGGCTTTCCTCGTCCTCCTGTTGCTCTCCGGCCTCGCCATTGCCGCGGGCAGGCTGCGCTCCCGGCGTGAGATTCTCTTCCTCTCCATTCCGCCGCTTCTCTATCTCATCGTCGCCAGCCGTGGCGGAATCAACATCGGCGCCCGCCACCTGCTGCCGATGTTCCCCTTCCTCGCGCTCTTGATCGGTGGAGCAATGATCGCGCTGGCTCGTCAGAAGCGCTCCTGGGCCTCGATCACCGCGCTCCTCTTGCTCTGGCACGCTGTCTCCGCCTCGCGCTCCGCTCCCGTGTACCTCGCCTACTCCAACGAATTCTGGGGAGGCCCTGCCAACACCTACAAATACCTCACCGACTCCAACACCGACTGGGCTCAGCAGCTCATCGCCGTGCGCGGCTATCTCGATCAGCGTGGCCCCACCGACTGCTACTTCGCATACTTCGCCGAGCCCATCATTCAATTTCGCTCCTATGGAATCCCCTGCAAGCCTCTCCCAACCGCAAACATCGGCGGCTTCGCCATCCCTCCCACCGTCCATGGAACCGTCCTGATCAGCGCCTCCACGCTCTCCGGCTTCGAGTTCGGCTCCGCCGTTCTCAATCCGTACAGTCAATTCCAGAAGCTCCAGCCAACGGCGGTCATCCAGCACGGAGTCTTTGTTTACGATGGCGCCTTCGATATGCGCTTCGCCTCTGCCCTCGGCCATGTAACCCGCGCCGAAAGCCTCCTCGCCGCCGGCCGCCCCGGCGAAGCTCTCGCGGAGGCGCAAGCCGCCGCGCAGATCGATCCCGAAGCCTTGCAGGCGCAGATGATTCTGGGTGACGCACTGGCCGCGCTCCGCCGCCCGCAGGAGTCAGCCGCCGCCTACCAATCCGCGCTCTCCCTCGCAACAACCATGGAGCCTGATATCGCCGCCGAGTGGATGCCGCAGATCGAACAAAAGCTGCGGCCCTGACCGCCCGCACCGCAGGTGCCCCACCTTCGACGCGCGTTTTCTGCGCGGCTAAGTTGGGAGAGCAGGACACACCAACCCGGAAATTGCTCTACAACGCCGCGCGTAAAAAGAAAGGGTCCGGGACTCTGCGCCCCGAACCCTTCCCAGCAATCTGCCGCTCTTCGTTTCTTACCGGCTTTCCTTCATCGCCTCATCGAACTTCGCCAGGAAGCGGTCCACGCCCTCGTCCGTCGCCAGCGGTCCCATGATGCCGATGCGGAAGATCTTGCCCGCCAGCGGCCCAAAGCCGCCCGCGATCTCGATCCCGTGTTTCTCCAGCAGGTAGGCGCGCACTTTCGCTTCGTTCACGCCCTCGGGAACCCGCGGTGTGTTCAGGTTCCAGATGCGGTGTCCCGCGGCGACGTGCATCTTCAGTCCCAGCCGCTCAATCCCGGCCACAAAGCGCTGATGCGCCTTCTCGTGCCGTTGCTGCCGCAGTTCCAGTCCCTCTTCCTCGATGATCGCCAGCGACTCATGCAGCGCATAAAACAGCGTCGCCGAGGCCGTGTGATGATACCGGTGCGAGACCGTCAGGTAATCGGAAATCAGCGTCAGGTCGAAGTACCAGCTCCGGTTCACCGTCTTGCGCTCTTTCAGCCGCTCCTGCGCCCGCGGAGAAATCGTGATCGGGCTCAGTCCCGGAGGTGCGCTCAGCCCTTTCTGCGTGCAGCTATACGCCACGTCGATGCCGTTCGCGTCCACTTCCACCGGCATCGCCCCCAGCGAGGTCACGCAGTCCGCAATCACGATTGCGCCCACCTCGTGCGCCGCCGCACACAGAGCCTTGCTCTGCTGGAAGACTCCCGTCGAGGTCTCCGCCTGCACAAACGCCACTACCTGCGGCTTCTCCCGCCGGATGAATTCCACTGCCTCGTCGTCGCTGAAGCATTCGCCCCAGGGCTTTTCCAGCCGCACAATCTCTGCCCCGTGCCGCTTCGCCATCTCGCCAATGCGCTCGCCGAAGAATCCGCTCACCAGCAGCGCCAGCTTCGTCCCCGGCTCAATGAAGTTCGAAACCGCCGTCTCCATCCCGCCCGAGCCCGTCGCCGAAATCGGAATCGTCAGTTCGTTCGCCGTCCCAAAGACCGTGCGAAGTCCCTTCTGCACTCCCTGCGATACCTGGAAGAAGTATGGATCGAGATGGCCGACAATCGGCTGTGCCATCGCCTGGTAGATCCGTGGATAAACCTGGCTCGGCCCCGGCCCGTAGAGCAGCCGCTTCGGCGGATGAATGGATATCTTTCCTCCGCTGACGATCGTTTCAATCACAGTACTCATAATGACTCTCCCCCAAACCTTACGATGCTACGCCCGCCACAACATTTTCGGAAGCATCAAGATTCAAACTGCCTCCGGAACCCCTTGAACTCTTCGCGCAGCGCCGCCAGCTCTGAGCGCACCTCGGCCACCTCAGCGGTCAGCGCCGCCAGCCGCTCCTCGCGAGGTTCCGCCACCGCCGCGCCCGCACCCGACGCCGCATTTCCCAGCGCCTCCTGCACCTCGGCCTCATGTCCGCCGAGCGTCTCCACGTAGCGCGCCTCTTTGGTTCCCGGCATCCGTGGCAGCAGCCTGGCCAGCGGCGGATCATGCTCCATCAGCTTCTGCAATACCAGTTGCACCTCGTCCAGATCCTCCAGCCGGTGCATTCGTTCGCTCCGTCCGCGCAGCTCGCCCGGAGTCTGCGGCCCGCGCAGCAGCAGCGTGCACAGCAGCGCCGTCTCGCGCCGTCCCAGGTTCAGCGCCTCGCCCATGCGATGCTCAAAGCGCGCCACTCTGCCCTCGGCCCGAGCCACTCCCGCCAGCCCTTTTTCTTCCAGCGACCGCAGCGCTCCGCGCACCGTCGCCTCGTCCAGTTCCATCACCGGTTCGCGGTTCGATTTCTGATTGCACGCCGCCAGCAGCGCGTTCAGTGTCAGTGGGTAATAGTCAGGAGTGGTGATGTCTTTTTCCAGCAGCGAGCCCAGCACTCGTGTCTCGACGGCGTCCAGAGGTAGCTCCAAGCCTTTTCCCCTCGATGGATCTGTATCCATGTATTCTGCAACTCCCCGCCCCCGCGCGCAACACACAAAACCACCCCGCCGCCTCCTGTCACTGCTGCTGACAGTGCTGGTGCCCCATATCTGCCAGGGTGCCCCATCCCAAATACCGGAAAGCCACCAGGGTGCCCCATCCTAACCGCGTTTTTCGGTTAGGGTGGGGTAGTTGCTCTTCCCGTTGCTCTTGCCGTTGCTCTTGCCGTTGCTCTTGCTCTTGCTCTTGCCCTTAACCTGCGAAACCTTGAAACCTGTGAAACTTTGAAACCTGTCCTCTGAAACCCGCCTCTCCCACCCCATCAAGACACCAGCGCACTCAATAGGATAGAATCTCACAATCCGAGATAGGAAAATTTACCCAAATTGCTGTTCGTCAGATGGGTAAATTGTGGTCTGCCCGAATTATGATTGAATAAGATTGATTTCGATAAAAAATGGGTAGGACGTTCTCTCTGCCCTGGGAGCTTTTGCATGAAGCGCTTGATCGGCTATACGGCCGCACTTTGCCTGTTGGCAATCATGGTCGGATGTGGTGGAGTCACCAGCACTGGAACGCTGGCTTATATCAGCAACTCAACAGGATCAGGTTTCACCGTCTTCACCGTGAACACGGATGGAACCCTGACCAAGTCCAGCATCTCTCCACAAGCCACTCCCGCGGCCCCCAAGGTGCTTCAGTTCGCTGCCAACGGTAAGTGGGCTTACTTCCTCGACGAGGCCGGATCCAACATCTACGCCTACACCCGCGCCGGCAACGGAACCCTGGCAACCCTGATTGATGCGTATCCCGTCGGGCCCAACGCCAGCTCTCTCGTCGTCGCTCCCAACAGCACCTTCCTCTACGTCGCGCTTCCTGCCACCAAGAAGCTCGCGATCTATTCCATTGACCAGTCCACCGGAATCCTCTCCCAGGTCGGCAGCAATCAGCCCATCGGATACGCCGTCACCCAGCTCGTGATGGCCCCCGGCGGCGGTCTTCTCTTCGGCCTCGCCGGAGTCTATCCGCCTCCGCCTGCCTCCAACGGCGTCAGCCAGCAGTCCGTATTGACCTGGACCCTGAGTTCATCCTCCGGCGTCGCCACCGGTCCGCTTACGCAGCCCGTCGGCATCAGCCCCAGCTATATCGCTCTCTCCACCAACGGTTCGTATCTCTACGTGTTGGATTCCACGGCCACCACCAACATCGGCAACGCAGCCGTAAACTGCCAGACTTCGCCCAACGCCACCACCGCGTGCAGCCCCAACATCTACGCATTCACCGTCGCTTCTTCGGGCGCACTCACCACCATGGCCGGCTCTCCTTTCAATGAGAATCCGGATGCGAACGGCCTCTACCCCACCAACCCCATCGCCGCCGCAACCTCCAATGACAGCCGTTATCTCTTCGTTGCCAACCAGGGCTCGCACAACGTCTCCGCGTTCAAGATCAGCTCCAGTCCCAATGCCGGCGTCCTCAGTGAAGTCCTCGGCTCCGTCAGCATCGTCAACGGAATCTCGACCTCAACCGCCTCTCCCTTCGATTGCGGAACCGGTTGCGTTACTCCGTCCTTCGTCGCCGTCTCTAATTCCAACAACGCCCTCTACGTCATTGATCCCGGCGGTTCGGCCGTAAATGGCAACGCCACCGGCAAGATCTTCCAATTCCAGATCGATCAGAGCACTGGCAAACTCCGGGCGCAGAATCCCGCCTTTGTTACTGCTGAAGGTGGTCCGACCTGGATCACCATCCGATAGGTGCGGTGCATGAATCGGTTCTCAACCTTATTGTTCATCGGACTTGTCGCGGGCATGGCCGGCTGCGGCTCCTCGGTCACCAGCAGCACTCAGGCCCCCACCAATGACCTCTACTCGGTCGCGGTGACGCCGGACCGTCTCACCTTGAATGCTGGTGACTGGTCTTCCATCTCAGCCGTCGTCGATGTTTCCAACCTCAACTCCACGCCCCGGCCCGTTACTCCGGTGCCGTCCATCAAGTATTTTTCCTCTGACCCGCGCGTAACCGTCTCCCCCACCGGCGTCGTCTGTGCCGGCCAGTGGGATCCCAAGTACCTGGTCTGTGCCACGCCCGCTACTCTTCCCGTCGGCGCCGTAACCGTCACCGCCTCCGATCTCGCTCACAACGTCTCCGGAAGCACCCAGGTCTTTGTCCACACCCGCGCCACCAACATCAACCTTAGCGCTCCCGTCTACTCCGGGCCGGTCACCGTCTCCACCGTCAACGGAGTCCCCAACCAGTCCAGCATTCCCCTCGGCCAGTATCCGGCGGCCACCAACTGCGTCTCCCAGAACAACCTGCTCTTCGTGCCAACCGTAGCGGGCAATCTTCCGCCCAATGGAACCTGGGTCAACAACAGCCAGGTTCGCTACAAAGCCAAGGCCACGGACGTCAACGGCGTAACCATTCCTAATTGCTCTGACTCGCTCATCTCCGGCTGCATCAATGACAACGACTACACCTGGACCGTCCTCGACTCCAACGTCGCCGCCGCCAGTCTCTACGGAGATATCGTTGCCCGCAACCCCGGAGTCACCAGCGTCTACGCCACCCTCAACGGAACCGTCAGCGCGCCTCTGGCCTTTGCCACCTGCCCGCCCGCCAGCATCGTCCTCGCATCCTCTGGTTACACCAAGGGAGCGCCCACGCCGCCTTATTCCACCGCTGACCTCGATAACCTCAACAAGGGCAGCCTGGAGTACCTCACCGCGCAGTCGTATGACAAGAACGGCAACCCCATGGCGCCTACCGACGCCAACGGCCAGCCGCTCAGCTCCCTGCAGCTCAGTTTCATCTCCTCGGACGTCTTGACTGGAGCCTTCACCACCATTCAGCCGCTGACCTCCCAGTTCACCGCAAACAGTTCCGGACGCACCTCCCTGATGGTTTCCTGCGCTCCGCCCAACTGCAACAACTCGGTGGCGAACTTTGTCTCGCCCTCCGGTCAGCAGGTCACCGCTGCCTCCGTCGGCTACGGCTATCCCATCTACAGCAACATCATCGGCGCAACCGTCACCGGAACCACGGCCAGTACCGTCCTCATGACCGGCCAGTATTACGCCGACGGCAAAACCCTCGCCCACCAGCTTCTGACCTATGACACGGAGTCGCTGGCGCTCACCCACACCATCGAGTTGGCCAACACGCCAAACTCCCTCGTCGTCTCGCCCAACGGTGCCAAAGCCTATGTCGGCAGCAGCGCGGGCTTGATGGTCATCGACCTCGGAGCCTATCAGTCCACCCTCCAGGCCTTCCCCATCATCGGCGACCCCATCAACACGGACGTCATCACCGGCGCCGTCATTGGAGTCTCGCCCGACAGCCGTTACGTCGTGCTCTCCAATCCCGTCCCCAACAGTGACAACGGCGTGCCCAACTCCGGCCTCGTTTATCTCATTGACACCACCGGAACCAAGGCTGCGGCCCGCTACACCATCCCCGGCATTCGCACCGTAACCTTCGCCGCCGATGGCTCCAACTTCTGGATCGCGGGTGATTCCGGCGTCTATATCTACCAGGGCGATGCCTTCATTCAGACCTTGACCAATGCCAGCACCAGCGTTACGGCCCTCGCTTGGGCCGCCGACGGACAGTCCTACCTTGCCAGCGGTTCGCAGTTGGTGGATTACTCCACCTGCAATGACAAGTTCCTGCAAACCCTCGGCGCCGGCCCGGTCAACCTCTCGTCCACCGCCATCAACGGCGTTCCGCGTGTCTTCGGATTCGCCGGAACAAAGTGGCTCGACTACTCCGTGACCTCCAGTTCGCAGATCGGCAGCAACCCGCTCGTCGGCAACGTCTGCCTCTCTACGGTCAAGGTCAACGATCCCGCCACTCCCCCGTCCACCCTGTCGTGCCCCGCCACGCAGTTCAGCTTCTCGCCGCGCCTGGAGCAGGAGTTCATCACCGGAGTTAATTCCAGCTGCGCCACTCCGGAGCCTGTCATTCACGCCTACGACCTCACCACCCAGGCGGAATTCACCCTCGGCGTCAGCCCTACCGGAACCTCTACCTACACTCCGGCGGCGATCCTGCCCCTCAGTGGTGGAGTGCTCAACGACGGCCGCAAACTTTACATCGGAACCATGGATAGTAAGAATGGCGCGCTCTTGCGTCGCTTCGACTTGGCAACCCAGACAGAGGATGTTGTCACCACCCAGCAGGAAGTTCTCAATCCCCTCACTGGACAGCCGACGACCACTCCGCCAACCTACGCCACGGTCACCACAATCCCGGCCTCCGTGCCGCTCATTCCAAGCTTCGTCGCAGTTGTCCCTAAGTAAAAGGAGAGACTTTTGAAACTCAAGCTGGCTCTATTCACCACAGTTCTGGCCTTCGCGGGCATGGCTCACGCGCAGGGTATCGTCTCCAATCTTTCCATCGGTGCGGGCTTTGAAGGACTCTTCCCGGCGGCGACCTTTACCAGGGCGCAGACCCTGGCCAATTTCACCGCCGGAGGAACTCAGTCCTCCACCAACTCCATCGGCGCCGTCGCCGATCTTCGCTATGACTTCGGCCGCCACAGCGCCGTCGGTTTCTCGTTCACCTTCAACCGCAACACCGAATATTTCGTCACCGCCAACGTGGATAACAACCACGTCCAGACCAACAATGCCGAGATGATCGGAACCTACATCTTCCGCCTTCCCTCCAACGAGCGCGTCAAGCCCTTCGCCCTCTTCGGAGGCGGAATGGTCCGCTTCACGCCCAATAACGATTTCGTCACCACCGGAACGCCCTCCACGGAAACCAAGCCCGCCTTTGCCTACGGCTTCGGAACCGACTTCAAGCTCTCCGACCACTGGAGCCTGCGCATGCAGTATCGCGGCCTCGTCCGTGCCGATCCCGACTTCAAGCTCACGCCTGCCTTCGGAACCGCTCTCCGCGCCCACGTCCCTGAGCCTTCCATCCAGGCCGTCTACCACTTCTAGTCCCACCCCGCCACAACCTTCAGGATGCAAATCCTCAGGGTGCCCCATCCTAACCGCGCTTTTCGGTTAGGGTGGGGCCTTTGCTTTTGCTCTTGCTCCCGCTCTTGCTGTTGCCCCTGCTCTTGCACTGGTGCCCCATTTCTGCCATCTTTTGGCAGAAGTGGGTCCGTTGTTCTTGCCGTTGCTCTTAACCTTGAAACCTTGAAACTCTGAAACCTTGAAACCTGCCTTTGCCCCACCCTCCTCCCATCCCCTGCTAAACTCCCTCTGTGGACGATTCTCAGTTCGCCTTCGAGTTTTCCGCCTCTGCTCCTTCGCGCCGCATCTACGGCGTCCGTGAGATCGTCACCGCTGTCCGCAATCATCTCGAAAAGGGTTTCCCTGACGTCTGGGTCGAGGGTGAGATCTCCAACTTCCGTCCTGCCGACAGCGGCCATCTCTACCTCACTCTCAAGGATGGCGACTCGCAGCTCCGCGTCGTGATGTTCCGCGCCCAGGCCCGTCTCCTCCGCTTCAAGCCGCAGAACGGCCTCCAGGTCATCGCCCGCGGACGCATCACCATGTACGAAGCTCGCGGCGAAATGCAGTTGCTCGCCGAGTTCATCGAGCCCATGGGCGCCGGAGCCCTTCAGGTCGCCTTCGAGCAGCTCAAGGCCCGCCTCGCCGCCGAGGGACTCTTCGCCCCCGAGCGCAAAAAGCCTCTGCCCGCGCTTCCCCGCCGCATCGGCGTCGTCACCTCCCCGCGCGGAGCCGTGATCCGTGACATCCTCAACGTCCTGCGCCGCCGCCATCGCTCCCTCAACGTGCTCATCTACCCCGCCCAGGTGCAGGGAGAGAGTGCCGTCGCCGAAGTCACCGCCGGCCTTCGCTTCTTCAACCAGCACGCCGCGCCCTCCGCCTTCGCCGTCGATGTCATCATCGTCGCCCGCGGCGGAGGCAGTGCCGAAGACCTTGCCGCCTTCAACGATGAGTCGCTCGCCCGCGCCGTCGTCGCCAGCCGCATCCCCGTCATCTCCGCCGTCGGCCATGAAACGGACTTCACCATCTGCGATTTCGTCGCCGACCTTCGCGCGCCCACCCCCTCGGCCGCCGCTGAAATCGTCATTCGCTCCCGCCACGAGCTCGCCGAAAACGTCGCCACGCTCCACCAGCGCCTCCGCCGCGCCATGCAGTACAAATTGCTCTCCGAGCGCCAGGGCCTCCTCTCGCTCGAAAAGAGTCGCGTCTTCGCCCGCATGGAAGACGCCATCGCCCGCCGTCAGCAGCGCGTCGACGAACTCCGCTTCCGCCTGGAGAGCCTCATGCGTGAGCGCCTCGCCGACGCCTCCCGCCGCCTCGATCAAACCTCCGCCCGCCTCCGCCAGCGCGATCTCCGCCAGCAACTCCTCCTCCGTCAGCGCGAGCTCTCCTCCCGTCTCGAAGCTCTCGCCGCCGCCACCCGGCGCCACCTCATGCGCCGCCGCGCCCGCCTCGATCAGGCCTCTGCCAAGCTCGCCGCCCTCTCGCCCGTCGCAATCCTTGAGCGCGGATACTCGCTCATCTTTGACGCCACCGGCGCGCTCGTAAAAGACGCCTCCACGCTCTCCCCCGGAGACCTCATCCGCGCCCGCCTCGCCCACGGCGAACTCCAGGCCACCGTCCAATCCGTTCGCCCGGTCGGCCCACCAAAAAGTTAGCGGCGTAGCCAAACTCCAGGGTGCCCCGTCCTGACCTTCCGTTGGTTAGGGCGGGGTAGTTGACCTTGCCTTTGCCTTTCCCCCTCCCGCCGAAACCACTTGAGCAACCCTCAATCTCTGCGTTCCTCCGCGCCCTGCTTTACAATGGGAAGTTCCAGATCCTAGTCGCGCCCGCAAGCGCCCAGCAGCAATCGATCTCGAAAGGAGACCATGCCGACGCTCCAGAACCTCTCCGGATACTCGCCTCACCTCACCGCCGGATCAGTTCTGGACATTCTGCTCGTCTCCTTTCTCATCTATCAGTTCCTGCTCCTCGTCCGCGGCACCCGCGCCGTGCCCATGCTCACCGGAGTCGGCGCTCTCGTCATCGCCTTCTACATCGCGCACCTCTCCAATCTCCGCACTCTCGACTGGCTCGTCGGAACCATCCTCCCCTACAGCATCTTCGCCCTCATCGTCATCTTCCAGACCGAGATCCGCCAGGCTCTCGCCCGTCTTGGACGCAACCTCACCCTCACCCGCGGCTCGCAGAACGGCGCCGCCGATGCCTACGATGACATCGTCATGGCGGCCAGCACCTTCTCCCAGGATCAAACCGGAGCGCTCATCGTCATCGAGCGTGAAATCGGACTCCGCACCTACATCGAGAGCGGTGTCGCCCTCGACGCGCATCTCTCCTACGATCTGCTTGCCACCCTCTTCCGCCCCAGCGCGCCGCTGCATGACGGCGCTGTGATTCTCCAGAAGGACCGCGTCGCCGCCGCCGCCTGTTTTCTTCCGCTCTCCATGAATCCGCTTCTCTCCACCCAGCTCGGCACCCGTCACCGCGCCGGAATCGGCATCACCGAAGAGACCGACGCCGTCTCCGTCATCGTCTCCGAGGAGACCGGAGGCATCAGCGTCGCCGTCGGCGGGCAGGTCGAGCGCGACATGACCCCCGACCGCCTGCGCCAGCGCCTCGGCGAACTGCTCAGCCGTTACGGCCCGCAGTCCGGCCTCACCAATGACGCGGTCTCCCCAGCCTCGCAGCTTGCCTCCACCTCCGTCGAGGCCGTTCGCGACCGTGGAGAACAGCCTTGATCGCACGCATCCGCCATCTTCTCTTCGATCACGTCGCGCTCAAACTCGCGTCGCTCGTCATCGCCATCCTCATGTGGTACGGCGTCGCCCGCGATCCCGTCTCGGAAATTTCCGTCCAGGTTCCCATCGAGTTTTCCCGTCCCCCCAAGGGACTCGACTACTCTTCGGACGTCATTCCCCAGGCTCAGATCCGCCTCCGCGGCCCCGCCCGCGTCCTACGCGATCTCGCCCAGGAAAGCGTCCACGCCGTCATTGACCTCCAGGGAGCCGTCCCCGGCGAGCGCACCTATGACCTCGACACCGGGCACATCCGCGTTCCTCACGAGGTGCAGGTCATGCAGGTCACGCCGTCGCGCCTCCGCCTTGACTTTGACACCCGCTTAACCCGCCAGGTTCCCGTTGTTCCCCGCGTCGTCGGAACCCTGCCCCCCGGATACCATATCCAGTCCGTCACCGCCAACCCGTCCACCCTCACCGTCTCCGGGCCCTCCCGCCATGTTCAGGCCGTCGAGCGCGCCGTCACTGATGCCATCGATGCATCCGGCATCGCCGGACAGGCCACCTTCCAGACCATGGCTTATCTTCCTGACCCGCTCGTGCATTTGTCCGGCTCGGGCCCAATTCGTGTCATAGTCATTACCCAGAAAGCATCTTCGAAAGCTGGAGTCCCCTAACTTGGCAACTCCCCCTCAGGAAAAAATCCGCCAGCTCTTTGGAACCGACGGCATCCGCGCCGTGGCCGGCGAATATCCCCTCGACCGCGCCACCATCTACGCCATCGGACGCGCCTGCGGCGCCCGCCTCGTGCGCCGCGTCGCCGCCGCCCGTGTCGTCCTCGGGCAAGATACCCGTGAGTCCAGCGCCTGGATCGCCGAAACCCTCGCCCTCGGCCTGCGTGACTCCGGATGCGCCTTCGTCAGCGCCGGAGTGCTCACCACCCCCGGCGTCGCCTACCTCACCCGCACCCACGGATTCTCCGCCGGAATCGTCATCTCCGCCTCCCACAATCCCTGGCAGGATAACGGCATCAAGCTCTTCGGAAGCAACGGCATGAAGCTCGCTGATGACATCGAGCATGAGATCGAGGCCGAGATCTTCCAATACATTGACCAGCTCCCCGCCGATCAGCCCTCGCGTGACGGCCTCAGCGCCGCCATTCTTCCCGGCGAGGCAAACCTGCGCGCCCATTACGAAGCCTGGCTCGCCTCCAGTGTGGACGCCGCCTGCCTCACCGGCCTTCGCGTTCTCATCGACTGTGCCAATGGAGCCGCCGCTGCCATCGCTCCCGAGCTCTTCGCCCGCATCGGAATCCCCACCGAAGCGCTCCACACCTCACCCACCGGGCGCAACATCAACCAGGATTGCGGAGCACTCCATCCCGAGCATGTCGCCGCGGAAATCAAGCGCCGTCCCGGACAGTTCGACCTCGGCATCACCCTCGACGGAGACGCCGACCGCGCTCTCTTCAGCGACGCGCTCGGCAACGTCGTCAACGGAGACGCCGTCCTCCTCATCGCCGCTCGCAACATGAAGGGCCGCGGAACCCTCGTCCACAACACCGTCGTCGCCACCACCATGAGCAACATGGGCCTGGAGAAGGCCCTCGGCTCCAGCGGCATCCGTATGCTCCGCGCCGATGTGGGCGATAAATATGTCCTTGAGCAAATGCTCAAAACCGGGGCCACCCTCGGCGGCGAGCAATCCGGCCACATCCTTTTCATGGACTCCGACTCAACCACCGGCGACGGACTGCTCACCGCCCTGCGCGTCCTGGAAGTCGTCGCTCACTCCGGCAAATCCCTGCATCAGCTCACCGCTGACTTCAAGGTCTTCCCCCAGCAGATCCGCAACATCAAAGTGCGCGACCGAATCCCCATGCGCGAGCTGCCCACGGTCGCCGAAGCCATCGCCGCCGCCGAAGCCGAACTCGATGGCAATGGCCGCGTCGTCGTCCGCTACTCCGGCACCGAGAAACTCGCCCGCGTCATGATCGAAGCCGAAAGCGATGCCCTCATGCGCAAACACGTCGACGCCATCGCCGCCGCCCTCCAAGCCGCCATCGGCCTCTAGCAAACACACTTCAGGGTGCCCCGTCCTAACCTGGGTTTGGTTAGGGCGGGGTAGTTGACCCTGCTGTTGACCCTGCTGTTGACCTTACCGTTGACCTTGCTCTTGCCTTTGCTTCTGGTGCCCCATTTCTGCCTTCCTTTGGCAGAAGTGGGTCTGTTGACCTTGCTCTTGCTCTTGACCTTGCTCTTGACCTTGCTCTTTCAATCAATGCAGGCACCCCACCTTCGACGCGCGTCCTCTGCGCGGCTAAGGTGGGAGAGCACAATCCATCACCCCGGAAATCGCTCTCGCCCCTTCACTCTCCACAGGCTCGCGGAACTGATCAAGACGGGCCTCCCGATTCTCGACCACTCACGATGAGTTGCTCCCCCGCCTCTAGATCGGCTCAGGATTCATTCTTTCGGCGTCGGCGACATGGTCGGGAGCGTCGTTGAACGAAACCCCAGGCGCGTAGGCGTACTTCCTGTACTTCGATCCCACCTTGCGAATGGCGTCGTGCCAGCCATCGTCCCACACCGCGCGCGCCTCGCCATCCACATAGCTCCATGTGCCATGTCCACCGCTGCCGACCGTGTTCGTCGCCTTTCCATTCTCTTCGAACGTGAAGGTGTAGGTGTGTCCTTTGCCGTCGCCCACAGTCCACTTGCCGACGAAGCGGCGGCGGCCGGGAGCCTCGGCCTCACTGCCCGGCTTCTTCGCCGCTGGCGCCGCTGCTGATAGCGGCTTGAACTCGATTCGTGCAACATCGGCCAGTGGGAAAGCTTGCTGGTGGCCATCCTTGAACGTGATCACGATTGAGTTGGCACTGTCCTTCGCCGCCGCGCCGGCAAGTTCCGGCACGCTCAGCGCAACAACCCACAACAGGCCAACCAGGACGAATCCGCTGTATCCCTTGCGCATCGCTCTTCCTCGCGAACAGAATCTAATCGCACCAGAACCTGACCACGGATACGAGCGGCGCTCCGCAATAGTTCCCCAAATTCCGGTGGTTCGGCGGGCGGCCCCACCGAACCCCTCGCAGCAAAGACACACTTCCCAGACACACTTCAAGGTGCCCCATCCTAGCCCGTCGTTGGCTGGGGTGGGGTTGTTCACCTTGCTCTTGCCTTTGCTTCTGGTGCCCCATTTCTGCCTTCCTTTGGCAGAAGCGGGTCTTTTGACCTTGCTTTTGCCGTTGTTCCTGTCCTCGCCCACAACCGAACTTCTCCGCTCCGCACATCGATTCGTTCAACGGAACGCTCCGAACCAACCCACCGTCCCGTTTGCGTTACTATGTTCTCTCTCACTCTGCACCCCAAAGGAACTCCTGATGAGACGCACATCCGCACTTGCCTTCGTCCTTCTCTTCCTCTCCCTCTTCGCCTCCGCCCAGTCCAGGCCGCTCCTCAAGATCGACGGCAAAATCGCCGCGCCCCTCACCATCACCGCCGAGGATTGGGCCAAACTTCCGCGCGCCACGCTCATGGCGCCCCGCGGACACTCGAAAGAAAAATTTCAGTTTGAGGGAGTCCCGCTGAAAGCGCTGCTTGATAAGGCCGGCGTCTTCGATCCGAAGAAGGAACTCAAAGGCAAACAGCTCCTGCAATACGTCGTCATCACCGCCAGCGATGGATACCGCGCCATCTTCTCCATCGCCGAACTCGACGAAGCAACCGGAGCCACCGCCAACGTTCTGCTCGCCGACAAAGTGGATGGCAAACCGCTCGACGAAAAAGAAGCTCCCCTGCAACTCGTCGTGCCCACTGACAAACGCCCTGCGCGCTGCGTCCGCATGGTCACCGCCATCACCATCGTCGCCCTTGATTAGTCGGTAGGTGGCCCGACCGAACCCCTCGCAGCACAGATACTCTTCAGGATGGCGCGTGGCATGTCCTAACATTCACATTCATCGATACTCTTCAGGGTGCCCCGTCCTAACCCGCTGTTGGTTAGGGCGGGGTTTTTGACTCTGCCGTTGCTCTTGTCATTGAATCGATGCCGCGGTCTCCAGGTTCGCGCCCACACTTCTCATCGATGACGACTCTTCCGTCTCCAATTCAGCCCTCGCCGGTGCGCCATCTCACACGCGCCTGTGAGCCGAATCGACCTGGCACAGCAACCATTGCCTCTTCCGCCAATACGCACGGCTTGCAATGTGAACCACTCCGCCAATCGTTCGCAACCTCCCTCAACGATTGACCATTACATAAACACGCCTCGCCAAACGATTAACCACATCGCCAATCGTCAACGGCATTTTGCACCGTTCACGGTGCAAAATGCCGTCTTTTTCAGCTTGATTTTCGTCAATCTTCGTCGCGGTCTTTCGAAGCCGGAAATACCGTGTGTTTCGGCTTCGGCATCCGCTGCTTTCCCATCGTCGCATGCCACAGAATGGCATTCAGCTTCGCCGGATCGGCCTTGTCTTCCTTGCTGAAGTCCATCAGCAGACTCTGCTTCGCACCCTTGTTTTCCGCGGGGTTGGCCTCATACAGGCTGCCGTCGTTTTCGTGTCTGCGGTCGGCCTCATACGGAGGCTGATCGCCCTTGCCGGCAAACTCTCCCGCGATGGGCGCGGCTTGCGCGTCGTTGTGATTCATCGGCGGCATCCCCAGCAGATCCTCAATCGTGCGAATCATGTTCACCGTCGTATAGAAGCCGTGCTCCACATGCGGAGTGCTCGTCCGGGGCGCGTATTTACTGATCACAAACGCGATCGAGCGATGCGCGTCCACATGGTCCGGCCCGTCCTGCGCGTCGTCTTCCAGCACCACAATCGCCGTATCGTCCCAGTAGTTCGAGTGCGAAACCGCTTCCACCACGCGACCCAGCGCGAGGTCATTGTCTTTCAGCGATGCCTGCGGAGTGGGCATTCCAGGCCGTGTTCCGTACGTGTGGTCGTTCGGCAGACGCATCACAATCAAGTTCGGCAACTCGTACTGCGTGTGGCCGTGTGCGCGCGCGTGAACGAACTCGTTGAACTCGTTTAGAAATTCGTCAGCGCGATACTGGTCAGGATATTCGAGGCGGAAGTCGGCGAAGTTAGGATCGAAGTGGTCAACCAGTTCAGGCTTGGTGGGCACGTTGCGCGCGATGAGCGGCACCGCCCACGGCCACGGGCTGGGCTTGCCGGGAGTCGCTCCGAGGCCCGCTGGCAGCGGCTCGCCGGGGGCTACGGATTTCTTCGCGCACATCCCCGTGCTGGTGCCGGTCGAGGCCGGAGAGTTCACCCAACCGGGTTCGGTACACCACTCCGTGTCAATAAATTCGCCGTAGTGCCGGTAGCGCAGATGAGCGCGCGCGGCGTTCGCCCAGAGATATCCCGTAGATGGTTCGTCAACGTCGGCGATGTGTTGCAGGAACGGATACTCACCGTTGACTGCGCCCTCGAAATCGTACGTGCGCTGGCCGTTGCGGTAATTGATGGGCCAGATTTTTTCCGTGTAGTCGCTGGTGATCGCCGCCGTGGACCATACGTGGCCGTTGCCGCTGATTTCTCCGGAGTCGTAAAAATTGTCAAGCACTCCAAATTGGCGTGCGAGCTTGTGATGATTCGGCGTAACCTCCTCGCCGAACATTGCGAGTGAAGCGTCGCCGTCGCCTGTGCCGAGATCGCCGAGCAACTGATCGTAGGTGCGGTTTTCCTTGATGATGTAGATGACGTGGCGGATCGGATTGCTGTTGTGTGCGCTGTTGTGGAAGTCGATGCGCGGCTGGCTCTCCTCGATGAGATTGTTGCGCATCACCGCCGCGGAGTAGGCCGTGAGATTAGCGGCGATTTCCTTTTCCGCAAGGCGCGCAACCGAGCCGTAAGTCAGGTCGCCGATGTACTTCCAGTTCTTCTTAGCCCTGGCGTTCTTGGACTCCGGATCTGGCGCGCCCGCGTTGGGACCCGTTCCTCTTCCCTTGCCGCTGCCGATGATGAGGTCGCCGCCGGCGAAGGCCAGCGCAGTCGGATAGTACTCGGTGGGAATGAAGCCGCGAGGCGCGGCAAGAGCGGAGTGCGCGCCTACGGAAAGAACTGCGACGGAGTTGGTTCCGGCCTCGGCGACGTAGAGTTCGCCGCGCGGGCTGAGGGCAAGCGCGTTGGGATATGCTCCGCCGGCGCGCTGCCTTGGCAGGCGCACGTTGACCCTGGCGACGACCTGCGAGGTCGCGGCGTCGAGCGAGACGACTTCGTCGAGGTTGGCCAGCGTGACGTAAAGCCTGTGAGCGGTTGGCTCATAGAGCATGGCCGTTGCGTGTCCCGAGGAGGTCGGAGATCCACTTGGCTTATCGAGTTCAATGCGGCGGACTTCTCCACTGGCGAGATTCAATTCGGCAACCGCCGCGGTGTTCCAGAGGCTGACCCAGGCTTTCTGGTGCCCGTCAGTGGCCACAGCGTAGGGCATGGTCGCAGGAATCCACTCGCTCTGTGGGTCGCTGACATCGAAGGTCTTGAGGATCGCGCCGGAATGTGCGTCGAGCAGCCAGACCTGATCGCTCATGTTTCCAGCAACCAGCAGGCGCTCGGGCTCTGCGCCGGAGGCCGGCAGCAGGGCGAGGCCCGCCGGATAGGCGATCATGAGCCCCTTGGCGAGGGGAGACTTTGCAGGATACTTTCTGCCGGCCGGAAGCGTCTGCGGCGGAATCTTCAGAAATCGGCTGGGAGTGAGATTGCCATCCTGGAAGGAATAGACGGCAATGCCGCTGCCTGTATCACCTTCGGTTTTTCCTTCGGAATCAAAGAGCGAGGCGACCGAAGCATAGAGTTCATCGCCGCTCGCGCTCCAGGCGAGGCCGAAGAAGTAGCTCTGCTTCAAGCGCGGCCGCAGGCGCGGGTCGGCAAAGTCGGTGAGTTGGTTGGTGGTGCGATCCAGCAGCGTGATGGATTGGCCCATGTGTGACTCCGCCGTGCCAAAGCCGGCGTTGAGCAACGCCACGTAGCGCTCGCTAGGCGAAACGGCGGCAGCCGTAGGAAGGCTGTTGGTTCGGCGCGGTCCACCGGGCGCGGGTGTAAACAGAATTTTGCTGCTTGGCAGTTGAACCTTCTGGGCCGCAACAGGACGCTCGCCGGCCAGGCATACAACGCAGGTGGACAACAACAGAGCGGCGATCGCGTTTTTCACCTGGCTCCTCCGGATCTCAAAATGTGGTTTGCACAACCTTACACCCGCCGAATTGCAGCAGGATGAATACACGCGAAGTGAAAGCAAGTCCTCCAGCGCGCGAATGATCAGCGCGCTGCGTTCATACCGGCTCCGCGCCGGACGTGGCACAGCACGGCATCGACCTCGCGGGCAATCTCGTCATTGCCCGTGACCACGATGTCGGCGTGCACCCGTGCGGGATAGACATACTGAAGCGCCATGGGCAGAACAGTGGTGTGGTATTGCTCGAGGACGCTTTCACGGGTTCGCCCGCGCTCACGTATGTCGCGCTCGATTCGCCTCTCCAGACAAATCTCATTCCCGAGATCGACGAAGACTTTTGTACCCAGGGTTTTGCGTAGCGGCTCCCAGTGAAGCGCGAAGAGCCCTTCGACAATCACGAAAGGTCTGGGCACGAGTTCGAGAGTTTCTCCGGTGCGGGTGTGGGTGGTGAAGTCATAGACCGGGCGCGCGATGGTTTCACCTTTGTGCAACTGGTGCGCGTGCTGCAGGAGCAACTCGGAGTCCAGCGCCGCGGGCGAATCGAAATTGTAGTGCGCCCGCTGCACCAGGCTGAGGTGGTTGAGTTCGCGATAGTAGGAGTCGAGATGAAAGAGCGCCGCGTCGAGTTTCTCGGCGAGATGCGCGGCAAGATAACTCTTGCCCGCGCACGATGGTCCCGCAACTCCGATGAAATAAGGCTTCATGTCCGTAGCTCTAAAAAGTGAGCGGCCTCAAGAGGCCGCCAGGTTACTTGCCCGCTGCAGCAATTCCGGGAAGGATTGCTGTCAGAAGAGCGAGGAAGGTTCCGCGCACGCGTTTGCCGGTTTCCAGCACTTCCTCGTGATTGATCTCGCCGGCAGACAGTCCCGCCGCCATGTTGGTGACGCATGAAATCGCAAGCACATCGATCCCCATGTGACGCGCGACGATCACCTCCGGCACGGTGGACATGCCCACCAGATCGGCGCCAATCGCGCGCAGGTAGCGAATTTCAGCCGGAGTCTCATAGCTCGGCCCGGAGAGCGCCGCATAGACGCCTTCTTTCAAGTCAATGCCCAGCCCCTGGGCCGCCTGTTGAGCGAGTTGGCGATAGCTGCTGCAATAGGCTTCGCTCATGCCCGGAAAACGCGGGCCAAAGCGATCATCGTTGGGCCCATTGAGCGGGTTGCTGCCCTGGAGATTGATGTGATCGCTGAGGACCACGAGTGCGCCCTGCGCGTACGCGGAGTTGATACCGCCAGCCGCGTTGGTAAGCACCAGGCTCTTTACGCCGAGCCGCGCCAGCACTCGCACCGGGAAGCCAGCCTCACGCGCGCTGTATCCCTCGTACTGATGAACGCGCCCCTGCATGGCTGCGATCGTGAGTTCGCCGATCTTGCCGACGACGAGCCGACCAGCGTGGCCGATGGCCGTGGAGCGGGGAAAGTTTGGAATGTCTCCGTAAGGGATGACGACGGAATCCTGCAGTTCATCGGCAAAGGCGCCCAGCCCGGAGCCGAGCACGACGGCGATCTCGGGCACTCCAAGGTGGGGCTTCTGCGACAGTTGCATGCGAACCACCATGGCCGCGGATTCGGCGCGGGTGAACTCATCCATTGCCATGTGCTTTACGTCGGCATGCGAACTCATAACAGTACTCCTACAATACAAGCTGACATAAGATTCGCCATGGTCCCGGCGATCATTGCTTTGAAGCCAAGCCGGGCAAGGTCGGCGCGGCGGGACGGAGCAAGCGCACCGAGACCGCCAATCTGAATTCCGATGGAACTAAAGTTGGCAAAGCCGCAGAGCGCGAACGTTGCAATGGTAAATGAACGCGGGTCCAAAGCGGCCTTCTGCGCGCCCAGCATGGAGAATGCGACCAGTTCATTCAGCACCATGCGAGTACCCAGCAGATTGCCAATCGCGGCGCAATCGCGCCACGGTACTCCGATGATAAAGGCGATGGGGGCGAAGACCACTCCGAGAATCTTTTCAAGGCTCGCCGGGAACCAGGCGAAGCCGTGCGCGGCGAAGAAATTGTGTGTGCCGCCCAGGAGTGAGTTGATAAGAAAAATGATCGCCAGAAAAGAGATCAGCATGGCAGCCACATTCAACGCCAGTCCAAGACCGTCACTGGTTCCCTTGGCCGCCGCCTCCAGCACATTGCTGGCGCGCTCTTC
>Ga0181531_10000767_pt1 | contig 21166 bp, 16 predicted proteins | sample PEATcosm2014_Bin_38_FD_119743 | JGI IMG/M metagenome (GOLD analysis project Ga0181531, IMG submission 119743) | Peatland microbial communities from MTU Mesocosm Facility, Houghton, MI, USA - PEATcosm2014_Bin11_10_metaG | ecosystem: Environmental > Terrestrial > Soil > Wetlands > Peat | place... | reverse complement strand
TTGTGAGAATCTTCTCTTGAATGTCTCGAAATGCTGAAAGCACAAAATCGTCGTAGGCGTCAGAACCGCAACTTGCTTTCCGTCCTGCACAGCCTTGAATGCCGCCCGCATCGCGACTTCGGTTTTTCCATAGCCCACATCGCCGCACAACAGCCGGTCCATCGGCGTCGTCGATTCCATGTCGTACTTGATCGCTCGAATTGCCGATAACTGGTCGTCCGTTTCGTTGTAATCGAATGAGTCTTCAAACTCTTTCTGAAACTCGTTGTCCTTTGAGAAAGCCGTCCCCCGCGCCGTGGTCCGCTCCGCGTATAACTTCAATAACTCGCCGGTCATGTCCTGCATGGCCTTGCGCACGCGCGCCTTGGTCTTCGCCCACTGCTGCGATCCCAGCTTGTTCAGCACCGGCGCCGGTCCCGCATCGGTTGACCGGTATTTCTGAATCAAGTCCAATCGAGTTAGCGGGACATATAACTTCGCGGCCTCGGCAAACTCCAGGATCATGAACTCAACGGAGAGCCCGTCCTGCACAATCTCCTTGAGTCCCTGGTACTGCGCAATCCCGTGTTCCACGTGAACCACGTAATCGCCAATCGTCAGATCGCGGAAATCCGAAACAAACGCCGCCGTCTTCGATCGCTTCGGCTCCGGCCGCGCCGTAACATCCACGTCATCCGATAAATCATTCGCCCCGAACACAATCAGATTCGAGTCCAGGAAACTTACTCCCGCCGACAGAGGCGTCCGCACAATCACCGGCACGCGCAAATCCCCCGCCAGGTAGCTTCCCTCATCGAGCACCGTCTCGCCGGGATGCGGATTCCGGCTTCCCAGCCGGTATGGAATCTGATACTCACGCAGCATCGTCGCCAGCCGCTCCACATCGCCCTGATGCGCGCCAGCCAGCACAATCCGCGTCTCCACTTCCATCAGCTTTCTCAACTGCTCCGTCAGCGCCGGAATCGACCCATGGAACCGCGCCGTCGGCCGCGTATTCAGCTCAATCTCGCCCAGTGTGTTGTCTTCATCCAACACATCCACCACGCCCAACTGATCCAGGTCTAGCCCCATGTGCGACTCAAGTGAAGCCTGCAGTACCTCCGGCCGCAGATAAATATCCTCCGGCCGAATCAGAGACCCCATAGCCGAACGCTCATGCCTTTGCTCAACCTTGTTCCACCACCGCTCAATCTGGTTGCGCACCATCGCCGGCTCTTCGATGAACAATGCGCATTTGGGCATCAGCGTCAGCAGCGATTTATTCGCCCCCGCAACCGCGGAGAAAAACTCCCAACCCGGAAACACGCTCACGCCACCGGCAGCCGCCATCTCCATCGCCAATTCCTCGGCATCCTCTGAGGTTGGACCCTCCACACGAGCTTTGCTCAGCCGCGCATGAACAGCCGCCAGCAGCCGTTCCGTCACCGGCGTCTCGGTCAGCGGCAGCAGTTGTGTCTCGTCCAGCCCACTCTGCGACCGCTGCGTCTCCGGATCGAATTTGCGTATCGTCTCAATCTCGTCCCCAAAGAACTCAATCCGCACCGGCCGGTCGGCCTCCGGCGAATACACATCCAGAATCCCGCCCCGCCGCGTAAACTGCCCAGGCATCTCCACCAGGTCCATTTGCGTATAGCCAACCGAACCAAGGTGCCCGGTCAGCACCTCTACGTCCACCTCCTCGCCGCGCTTCAGCGTCACCGCTAACCCCGCGTAGTAATCACGGTCAAACAGCCTCAGCGCAGCCGACTCCACCGGCGCAATCAGAATCTCGACCGCCCCCGTAGCCAGCTTCCACAAGGCGGAAGCCCGCTGTTCCTGCACATCCGGATGAGGAGATAGATTTTCGAAAGGAAGAACATCGTGCGCCGGCAGCCGTACCACTTCCGCCGGATCAACCGCGCCGGTCAGCTCGCATCCGGCCTTCAGCATCGGCTCCAGCGCCTCGGCTGCCTTATTGTCGGCAACCACCACGATCACCGGCTGCTTGGCCGCTCGCGCCATTAGAGGAATGTACAGCGCCCGCGCCGTCGCCGTCAGTCCAGATACACGTCTCCGCCCCGCACCAAGGCTCAAATGCCTTCGTACGCGCTCAAACCCCGAACCGTGCTCCAGCTCCGCAAAAATCTCGCGGACAAACGGGAGAATCATGAGTTGTTAGTTTATCAGCCGATTCAGATAGCACCAATCGATGGAGATGGTATCCGTCGCCAAGTCGCGAGTGACTTTCTCTGCGGGCGCGTAGTTCTGCTGGAAATAATGCCCGAAATTCACGAGGGCCTCCGAATCAGTAACCGGCTTCCCGCCCATGCCGCACCGCCAGCATTACAACTTCCTTGCCGTCGTAACGATACAGCACCACATACGCGCCGCTGCCAAACTCAATCACCCACTCGCGGAACTCTGGCGGTAACTCATCGACGGGCCGGCCTATCTCCGGATGCTTGCCCAGCGTTTTCACGCCTTCCCTGATCGCTTTGATGGCCCGTTTGGCCGCATCCCGGCTTTTTGGAACCAAAAAGTCGCGCAGTCGAACTATATCCCGCAATGCCGCAGGCGACCATTTCAGACGTGGCATTCAGGGGCCTCAGCGTCCTCGTCAGCTTCCAGCTTGGCCAGCCAGGCATCCGCTTCCTCAGCAGTCGCGTGCACGCCAGTTGTCTGATACTGGCTCCAGGCCGCAAGAGCGTCCAGCCGCAGCTGCTCGCGCTTCTCTTCGCGTCCCACGTATTGTTCCACGGCTTCTCGCATCACCCAGTGCGCTGAGCGCCGCCGCGCCGCCGCGAGCCGCTGAACGCGATCTTTCAGATCGCGTTCTAGTTTTAAGCTGGTCGTAGAAGTTGCCGGTGTCATAAGTACTCCATGGTGTTACCTTATACTACAAGGGTAACACACTGAGACTGGCAGGTGACAGACCAAGCTTAGTCGGCAATTCCAGTAAACTGGACATAATGAGACTAGGAATCGACTTCGGAACAACCCGGGTCGTGGTCGCCCTGGCGGACCGCGGCAACTTCCCCCTTGTGAACTTTGAAGCTCCAGACGGCCAAATCCACGACTGGCTTCCCCCTGTCGTCGCCGTCAACGGTGATTTGCGCCTCTATGGATGGGAGGCCGTCGCGGTGCAGGAAGACGAAAACTGGACCTTTCTCCGCTCCCTCAAGCGATTTCTTCGCTCTGCGAACCCGCATACTGAAGTCCGCATCGCCGGTCAGCACCTTCCCTTGCGCCTGCTATTGGCCGAAATGATGGCCGCCCTGCGCGTTCAGCTTCTCGAGCATTCCAACCTCGGCGCCGACTCCACTGAACCGCTTGAAATCATGCTCGGTGTCCCCGCAAGTGCCAACAGCAACCAGCGCTTTCTCACCGAGGAAGCCGCGCAGGCAGTCGGATTTACCGTCCTTGGATTGCTCAACGAACCCTCCGCGGCGGCCATCGAGTTCGCCCACCGCAACAGCGCCGAGCGAAAAAGCCGCGTCGGCACCAGCCTCGTGGTTTATGACCTCGGCGGTGGCACTTTCGACGTGTCCCTCGTCACCATGGGAGAAACCGAGCACGCCGTCGAAGCTTCCGATGGCATCTCCGGTCTTGGCGGCGACGACTTCGATGAAATCCTCGCCGCCCTCGTCCTCGAATCCTCGCCCGGCCAACCCGCCCTCACCGCGGCTCAGCGCTATCGCCTCCTCGAGGAGTGTCGCGAAAAGAAAGAGACCCTCAACCCCAACACCCGCAAAATCACCATCGACCTGGAACGCGTCCGCGATGGATGGGAGCAGGTCACCATCCCCGTCGACGACTATTACGAGCGCTGCCGCCCACTGATCGAGTCAACCCGCACCGTGGTTGAAAACCTGCTCGCCTCCCACCCGCAAAGCTCTCTGGACACTCTCTATGTCACCGGCGGCGGAGCGGAACTGCCGCCGGTCGCCCGCATCCTGCGCGAAAACTTCGGCCGCAAGGTCCGGCGCTCAGCCTACATGCGCTCCGCCAGCGCCATCGGTTTGGCCATTCGGGCGGCTAGTTCTGCAAGCGAACTCAGCGATCAACTCTCCGATCAGTTCAATCGCAACTTCGGCCTCTGGCGGGAAGCCGACCATGGGGGAACGATCCTATTCGATCTTATTTTTCCTCGTGGAATGCGTTTGCCCGCGCCCGGTCAGCCGCCCCTCACCGTAGAGCGGATCTACCAGCCGGCCCATAACATCGGCCACTTCCGCTTCCTCGAGTCTTCGCAGCTCAACCATCAGGGGCAGCCCACCGGAGAAATTGCCAATTGGGATCAGGTTCAGTTCCCCTTCGATCCGCAACTGCGGCAGTGCCCCGACCTTGGTTCTATACCGGTGGCCCCGCTCGCCAATCACAACAATCTCAGGATCATGGAGCGGTATGCCTGCGATTCCACCGGCAAACTTCGGGTCACCATCACATCCGAACCGCCCGCATACACACGCGAGTATTCCATCGGGCAATCCGCAAAGATCTAGGGCACTTCTCGTTAAGGTCCGAAGTGTGGGTGCCCCACCCTCGCCGCGTCGTTGTTCTTGCGGCTAGGGTGGGATCGCCCGACAGCAAAAAGGAGAACCGCTCTAGCCGCACATCGTCCGCAAGATTCTGCTCTTATTGCGCGCCGGCCCGCTCGACAAATACCTGCTGCGGAGCCGTCACCTGCAATCCGATCCCCTCCACCTTCAGCTTCAGGGTTTCCACCGTCGGCTTCTTCTCCAGCCGCGCCGTAAACTCCAACCCGTATTGGTTGTCAAACCGGCGCGTCACATCGTCGAAGAACGGCTGGAATGAAACCGGATTGCCCGTCCCCGACCAGTAGCTGTATCCGCCTGTCGCCTGGCTCAATTCAGACAGCAGGCTCTGCCCGCCATTCGTCGTCACGTCGCCCTCCGCCTCGCTCCGCCAATAAACGGTGTAAATCACCAGCCCGGCCTTTACCGAATCGCGGATTGCCGACTGAACGTACGGGTCGTCCGGATCGAATCGCCGGTTGTTGGGATCCACGCCATCGCTGAGCAGCACCACCTCACGCCGCGCCCTGTGGTCTTGCGAAGGCCAATTTTGCGCCAGATCCGAGATGCTGAAATAGGGATTCGTATTGGGTCCGGCCGGCAGGTGCAATTCGGCCGACGCCTGTTTGTGATCCGCCGACAACGGGCCCGCCATCACCGCCCGCCCGTTCTGCATATACGCCACGACAACCCTTGTATGCGGTCCCTGGCTCTGAATAAACGACCCAATCTCTTCAAGTTGCCGCCCCAGGTTGCGCGCCCCGCTGTCGATCATCAACACCAGTTCCAGCGCATCGTTTCCACCCTTGAACGGCTGCCATCCCGTCACCGAGGAGTCTTTCCCATTCACTTTACCGCTCACGTCCTGCTGAGAAACCACTGGAGCCACTTCGTTATGCTTGGTCAGTATCGTGACAATGGCTTGCCCCTGGCCCGTCCCATCCTGACCCAACGCGGCCCCTTGCACCACCGTCAGCAGAGCGCAGGCGGCAATCAACGCCGCCAATCCAATTTTCTTCATTCAGTTTTCCCTTCGAGGCGATCCAAGCGCGCGATCCCGCGCGCAAAGTGGTAACGAATGCCATCTGCAGATTAGACGGCCAGAAGCTCTCCCAGTCAGGAGAAATCGTTATCTCCGGGCCTAATCCCTAATCCCTAATGCCTAATCCCTGTCTTTCGTTACTCATCACCCAGCTCCTTGGCAAACGAATAAAAGAAATCCAGCGACTTCCAATACGAGTCCACCGGCAGCCTTTCATCGCGCCCGTGCGCCCGCTCGTCTTCCCGCTCCAGAGCTATCCCCGAGAATCCGTAGCAGGGAATCCCCGCCTGCGCAAAGTAGATCGAGTCGCTTGCCCCGTTCTCCATCACCGGCGTCACCGGCACCCCCGGCCAGATAGCCTCCGTCAACCGCGTCAAAGGAGCAAAAACTTCGGGAATCGGCGCCGGCGGGGTCATCGCCTTGCGCTCCGGTGCCGTGTCAGACACTTCACCCGCGTCCGATACATACTTCACCGTAAGCTTCTCATCTCCGAAAATCCCAATCAGTTGTTGCCGAATCTCTTCAGGCGAGTGCCCCGGGAAAATCCGGCAATTCACATTGGCCTGCGCCGTCTGCGGCAGAGCATTATTCGCGTGTCCCGCGCTCAACCTCGTCGCCACACAAGTTGTCCGGAAATTCGAGTTGAAGCTCGGCTCCGCGCTCAACCGCGCAGCAGCTGCCATATCCGGCGGGTCGGCCAGAATCGCCTTGATATCCAGGCCCATCTGTCCCGCTTCCTGTCCAGCCAGATTCTTGAAATAGGTGCGCGTCACCTCGTTCATCTCAAACGGAAATTGATACGCCGCGAGCTTATTCAGCGCGGTTGTCAATTCATAAATCGCGTTGTCCGGCCGAGGCAGGGAGCTATGCCCTCCGCGATTCGTCGCCGTTACCTGAAAGTCGGAATAAACCTTCTCCGTAGCCTCCACATCCGCCACCACCGCCCGGCCATGGTTCAGTTCCACGCCGCCTGCGTCCGGATTGATCACATACGCCGCATCCACCAGTTCCCGATGCTCACTCACCAGCCAACCCGCGCCGTTAAACTTGCCACCTTCCTCATCGGCAGTCAGCGCCAGAATCAGGTCGCGCTTCGGCTTGTACCCTTCCCGGTGCAGCCGCAGGAACGTTGCCACCAGCGCCGCATCCCCATTCTTCATGTCCTGCGTCCCGCGCCCGTAGTAGTAGCCGTCCTGGACTACAAACTTGAAAGGATCCGTTGACCAATCCGAGCGCAACGCCTCCACCACGTCCATGTGGCACAGAAATAAGACCGGCTTCTCCGTCGGCGCCCCCGAGGCCCTGTAGCGAACCACCAGGTTTTTCTTGCGCGCATCGGGACCAATCAGATGCACATCTTCCGCCGCAAACCCCGCATCCAGAAACCGCTTTTGCATCGCAGCCGTAGCCGTGGTCACATTTCCCAGCGCCGTATCGGTCGTGTTGATCTCAATCAGTTCCTTGAAAATTTCGAGCGCCTGCGCGCGATCCTCGGGAGACGCCGCAGTCAGCGGGCTCTGAGCCGGTAAGGAAGCACCCAGGCAAACAGCAAAGGCAATCGGAATCAGGCGTAAAGAGAAGCGGTTTCTGCGCATGAAGGCATTGTAAGGGCAGCGATCCGTGGCTTGGGCCTCACCGCTCAGCTGTTTCTCGCCGTCCACCCCGTTTGCGCCCCGAGCAGAATCGATTTATCGTGGTCCACGACAACATTCGAGGTTCAACATGTCTTCCAGGTTCCTTGCCTTCGCCTCTTTCGCCGCCTTTATCGCTACCGCCGCTGCGGCTCAAGTGCCCGACAAGCCCCTCACCCGCCCGCGCATTACCGGCATCTCCCACATCGCCGTTTACACTTCTGACCCCGCGGCCACCGACCACTACTACCGCGAGATCATCGGCGCCGTAAAGCTGCCCGACCCTGAAAACTCCAAAGGCGTCAAATACGCCCTCAGCGTCACGCAGTTCATTGAGGTTCTCCCTCTGCCGCCCGATTCCGGCATCAACCGTCTCGACCACACCGCCTGGAACACCACCGACGCCGAAACTCTCCGCCGCTATCTAGGTTCCAAAGCCTGGAAAGTTCCTGGTCAGGTTGAAAAGGGTTCGGACGGCAGCCGCTGGTTCGCCGTCAGAGACCCCGAAGGCAACAAAGTCGAGTTCGTTCAGCCGCCCGCCAACCTCAAACCGCTGGATGCGCCCCTGGCCATCGGCAACCACATCATCCACGTCGGTTTCATGGTCCACAGCCGCGCCGTCGAAGACACCTTCTATCGTGACCTGCTCGGCTTCAAACCCTATTGGTTCGGCGGCATGGTCGAGACAAGAACCGACTGGGTCAGCCAGCAAGCCCCTGACAGCCACGACTGGCTGGAATACATGCTCACCTACGGAAACACCCCGGTAGGCGCAAGCGCGGGCATCCCGGCCGGCATGTCGCAGCACGATCTCGGAGTCCTCGACCACCTCTCCATCGGCGAAATCTCGGTCGTCCAGGCCTACAAGTCCCTTCAGGACAGCAACCGTCTCACCGGCGTCCACACTGACGGTCACACCCAGATCGGCAAAGACGGCAAGGGCCAGTTCAACCTCTACGACCCCGACGGAATTCGCCTCGAGCTGATGAACTTCCACGCCAGCGAAAAGCCCTGCTGCTCCCCCTTCACCGCCGACGACCCGGCCGAGTAAGCGATTGGCGAAGCATCTTCGATTGCCGTCTTGCATGCAGCGAAATGTCTCCGCCAAACTGCTTCACATTCGCTCATTCCCGCCATTCTTCTACGAGACCTGGCGCAACCTCTCCGCCGCGCGCAAAGCAAGCCCATGAGCAACCGACGTAAATTCATTCCCGCCGCGAATCCGTTCCTTACCAAAACGAGTCTCGAAGATGCTTCTCACCGCGGGCACAAATGAGCTTCCACCGGTAAGGAAAACCCGGTCAACTGCGCGTGGAGATATGCCGGAAGTTGTGAGCAGCCCGTCAATCGAATCCTCAATAGCCTGCAGATCCTTCTCGATCCAGGACTCAAATTCGCGGCGCGTGACAGGGATGCGAAGGTCCATACTGCCGTCGCGAAAACGAAACTCGGCACTGTTGCTGCGCGAAAGCTCAAACTTAACCTGCTGTACCGCCTGGTGAAGCTGGTAGCCAAGGTCTTCTTCGATCAGCGTAATCAAGGCCTGAATCTTTTCCGGTTCCAATGCTCGAATGCGTGCGCTCTTCAGGATTTCGCGGACGTTGTTGGTGCGCAGGAATGAGAGATAGTGCCAGCGCTCGAGGTTGGCGTAAATCCAGGACGGCACAGCGGGCAGCACTTTATTCAACGACCGGGCCTCGGAATTCGATCCCAGCGCGGGCGAGACGAGTTTGCGAACGATGCGGGCATCGAAGGCGTCTCCGGCAAGCCCCACTCCGCTGTTGCCCAGCAGGTCCTCAGCAGTTCGTCCACGGCGGCGCACGCCCGCCCCCACGCGCAGCAGTGAAAAATCGCTGGTCCCGCCGCCAAAATCGCCGATCAGAATCAACTCGTCGTGATCAAGCGTCGCCTCATAGGCGCATGCGGCCGCAACCGGCTCCATTTCGAAATCCACATGCTCAAAACCCGCCGCCGCAAATGCCACCCGCAGCCGCGAAACAGCAAAGTCGTCGTCGTCATTAGATTCTGCCCCGACGAAGCGAACGGGCCGCCCCACCATGGCATAGCGGATGGGCCTTTCGAATTGCCTTTCCGCATGGATTCGCAAATCGCCGAGCATCCGTGCAATCAGGTCTTCCAACTTATAGCGGCGGCCAAAGACTTCCGTTCCCGTAAGCGATCGGCTGGAAAGGTGAGACTTGAGCGACTGGATGAGCCGGCCCTTCTCCTCTGCCTGGAGATAACGTTCAATAGCGGCAGGCCCCGTGAGGCTATGCATCCTCCATGGACCGGTTCCTGTTCTGGATCGTTCAAGATAAAGAACGGAACGAAACGACTCCACCGGGACGCCAAGCGACTGAAACGAAGCAAGCCGCACCTCGGATTGTTCATTCAAAAGCGCGACTGAACTGTTAGTGGTGCCGAAATCGAATCCAACGGCATCCGGCTGATTGTTCCTATGCATCTGCTCTATTCTCTCGCAGATTGTCTAAGCCTTGCCAGTTGGCCCAATCACCGATTCTGCCACCCGCCTGCCCTTCGTAAAGATTGGAGTCTATGCCCCATGTCATCGGTCGCCGCGGCAATGAGGCCTGTGCGAGCCTCCCGCGAGCGGCTTCCACAATCACTTCGGCTCGGCTCCCAACACCAACATCTGCCTCGAGCCTGCGCGACACTCATGCTCGCAATCCTGGCAACTGAAAGTTCGCTCAAACGTGAATTACGAGCACTAGACCCCTGTCTCTTGCAGATGCTTTTCCGAGCTGAGGAACATCTCCACAGGATTTGGAGTGGGGCACCCCAGCAGGTATCCCTGAACTTCGTCCGCTCCGTATGTTCGGATGAGTTCCAGTTGCTCCTGCGTCTCCACGCCCTCGACGATTACGCGCATACCGATATTGTTGGCCAGCGAAATGAGCGTGCGGACCATGGATTCGCTCTCGGGTATTTTGCCAAGATCTCTAACAAACGATCTATCGATCTTGAGTGCGTCGAATGGCAACGAGGGCAGATAACTCAGGCACGAATAGCCGGTGCCGAAATCGTCGATGGCCAAGCTGATTCCCAGGGAGCGGAGGCGATGCATCGGGTCGGCTGAGGACAGCGCGCCACCCAGCATCACGGATTCGGTGAATTCTATTTGCAGTAGCTCCGGCTTGAGCCCCGTTTGCCGGAGAGTAAAGCCCACCTCCTCAACAAATCCCTTGCGGTGGAGCTGAATGCTGGAGACATTGACGGCGACCTGCACCGGGCAGGGAAGAATGCCCTGCCACTTCACAGCCTCGGCACAAGCGAGCTGCATAATGTAGGCGCCCAGAGCTACAATCAGCCCGCTCTCTTCCGCAATGGGGATGAACTTGTCCGGCGGGATCTGACCGAGAGTCGGATGGGTCCAGCGGGCCAGTGCCTCGAATCGGACCAGGCGAAGAGTGGCCACTTCAAACTCGGGCTGGTAATGCACCGAAATCTCGTTGCGCGCAATCGCTCCACGCAATTCGTTCTCCAGGGTCAACCGTTCGTGCACCAGGGAACCGATTTCAGGGGTAAAGTACATCACTCGATTTTTCCCCTCGCGCTTGGCGGCGTACATGGCGCTGTCGGCCTGCCTCAGCAGTTCCTCGCCGCTCATTGCCGAGTCAGGAAAAATGCTGATGCCGATGCTGGCGCCTATGGTGATGTCGTGGCCTTCAACCGAGAGGGGATTGGAGATGGTTTCAAGCAGTTCGGCAGCCACTTTTGCCGCCTCTTCACTGGCATGCAGGCCGCAAAGCAGCACCAGGAATTCGTCTCCGCCGAGGCGGGCCAGCACGTCTGCGGCACGGACCCGCGATCGCAGGCATTTCGCCACCTCGACCAGCAGCGAGTCGCCGATGGAATGACCCAGGCTGTCGTTCACCGCTTTGAATCCATCCAGATCGAGATAGATCACACCGATCATGGACTTTTCCCTTGTGGCCCTGGCTAAGATGGAATTGAGCTCGTCGGACATGAATCGGCGATTGTGCAGGCCTGTGAGAGCATCGTTGCGCGACTCGTATACAGCCGCATCCTTGGCTCTCTGCAACTCGGCCTGATTATGCCTCAGCTGTGTCACATCGATCGCTGTAGTCTCATAGACCTTGCCGTCCGGGGTATCGACCGGCGTGATATTCATCAGGAGCTGGACCGGGATGCCATCATCGCGGCGGAGGCTCGTGTCGCGGTTGCTCACAGCGCCCTCCAGGAGCGCAAGGCGCAATTGCTCCCGCTCATTGGGATGCACCTCGAAATCCCAATACGAGTGTCCTGCAAATTCTTCGCGAGTTCGAAATCCGAGCATTTTGACAAACGCCAGATTGAAATCGAAGATGACGCCGTCGGGTCGCCAACAAAAAACCGCCGCGAGGTTGCGCTCAAATAGACGCTGGTATTTCGTTTCCAATTGCAGCTCATTTTCCAGCCTGGCACGGATGATCGTGGTCTGTTTGCGTACGATTGACCTCAACTGCTTCACCCATACGAGCGAGACGAGGATACAGACAACCATGCCTCCCAGGATGCTCAAACCACGCTTGAGCGTTAGCCAGTTATTTCCTCCCAGCACAACTATGTCCGCCGGCGAATCGACGAGTAGCTGGAGAGACTCCGGCCATTGCGGCGTTGCACTACGGATGACCGCGACGCCTGTCAACTCCAGATTGGAATCGCTGGCCAGGCCAACTAGCTCTCGCGCGGCGTTGCTGCGAAGCAGCTTTGCACTGAAGCGTTGTCGCCCATCGTCGAGCAGGAGGAGGTACTCGGTCGCGGTGGCGGTCTGTGAGATCAGATGAGCCCTCAGGCGTACTCGCCTGCCGTTCAGATGGTTTTTAAGCACTTCCTCAGCGCTCAAATCAAGCGGTACGACGTTGTTCTTGCTCGATCGGATCGCAGCCACCCGCAGGGAGGAATCCGACAACTGGAGGGCCGACAGGTCTCCATGGCTTGGGAACCCAACTACGTCCACCGTACTTCCCGCGTGGACATCGACAGGTTCCGCGGTCTCAATACTCAACGATCCGGTATTGTCCTGGATGAAGAATTGTTCCGGAGACTCCCACGTCACCGTTCCGCGGACATGGATCTGGTGGGAGAAGCGGCGGTCCGCTTCCGCAACGCGCAGATTCCCTATCGGCATTGGCGCGGAGGAGAAGGAATCCTGCAAGGAAGGGGCTTCAACCTCGATATCTTCCAGACTGTTGGCAAAGACCTGCGCGCCCACCCTCTTGTTATCCGCATTCATGTGGCTGCCGGCGACCCCGGTCACTTTAACGGTGGCGCCGATCAATCGTTGCGCCGCCGGGTTGTCCGGGTGGGGCACAATGACCCATGCAAATTCCTTGCCATCGAAAATACGGAAACAGATGCGCGCCCAGGTCTTGTCGCACGGGCGCAGAACGCCTTCTGTGACCACCCAGTCGCTGTCTGACCCGCCGGCGTTAAGCTGTGGAACACTTCTTTGCTCCGGGGTGGGAAGTACCCCTTGGCCGATAATCTGGACGCTTGGCTGAACCAGATCCGGCAATACGTCCCCCGCACTGGTCACTCCGTCCACCAGCACGCTGGTGCCTGGCGGATAAAGTTTGTTCTGGCCATGCACGTTAACGTAGATTGAACCGGTTCGATCCCGAATAAACAGCAAGCCCCATTCTGGATCTGAGTAGGTGACCACTCCTTGCAGTTCCACCGGAAGCGACTTCGCGGCTTCGGCTTTGCTCATGCGGTGGATTCCCTGCACAGATTGCAATGGAGGTTTGGCCCCGGGTGGTAGCGGCGCCGGCGCCGCGAGTTCTACGACTTCAATATCTTCCAGGCTGTTGACAAATACCTGCGCGCCCACCCGCTGGTTTGCGGCATTCATGTGACTGCCGGAGACGCCTCTCACCTTTACGGTGGCGCCGATAAGGCGTTGCGCAGCGGGGCTGTCCTTCTCCTGCAGCACTACCCACGCCATCGCCGCCCCATCGAATATGCGGTAGCAGAGGCGGTCCCAGCCCATATCGCACGAACGCAGCACGCCTTCCGCAACCACATACTCGCTTTCTCCCACTCGATCGTTCAGTTCGCCCACGCTCCTTCGCTCCGGGACGGGCGGTGTACCGCGCCCCAGAACAGTCACCTTCGGCTGCGCCACAATGGGCGAGACGGGCCCCGCCGCTGAAATGCCGGTTATCTTGGCGCGTGCGCCGACAGGATATCTGATTTTTGATCCGTGGACGTCAATGAAGATCGAACCGGTTGGGTCGGCGAAAAACAGCAGTCCCCACTCGGGATCGGAGTATGTGACCACTCCCCGAAATTCAATGGGGATCGCCTTGCCGGCCTCGGAATTGACCAGCCTTTGGAATTCCTGAATCGTATGCAATGGATATTGATGACCGGGTGGTTCCACGGGCTGAGATAGCGCAAACGGTGCAAAGCACAGCAAAATCAGGGCCAACGGCAGACTGGAACAGCGCATCCCTGATTCCTTTCTCGCTGGGCGATCCGCCATTATCCCCGATCACTGGACCGTCATGCTGTATCGAATAACACGAACTTAAGCTTGCGCCGATCTTTCGCGCAACTGCGTATTGAGTCCATCGGCAGCTAGCCAGAATTAATTCAGTTCGATTGATACCACTTTCTCGCCAGTGCTGACGTCCCGGAGCTTCCAGGAAACGCACTGGTGAGCGAATTCCGCTCGAATGCGCGCATCGGTGAACTTAAGATTGACCGGCTACCCAGGAAATGACTATCCGACTAACGTCTTCCTCCATCCGAGACGCAGGCGGTGAGCATCCCCACGACAACGCCTCTCTTCGCGCTAAAATTCCAATATGCCCGCAGCCCTGGCCCCTTCAGTCCTGAGCAAGTACGAGCCCGTAATCGGACTCGAAGTCCACGTCCAGCTCCTCACCGCTACAAAGGCCTTCTGCGGCTGTGCTAATCATTTTGGTTCTGCTCCCAACACCAACGTCTGCCCCGTCTGTCTTGGCCTCCCCGGCGCGCTTCCCGTCCTCAACGCAAAGGCCGTTGACTTCGCCACCCTCGCCTCTCTCGCCATCAACTGCCAGGTCCGCGAGCGCTCCATCTTCGCCCGCAAAAACTACTTCTACCCCGACCTGCCCAAGGGCTATCAAATCTCGCAGTACAACATGCCCCTCGCCGAAAACGGCTTCATCGAAGTCCCAACCGCCGAAGGCACAATTAAACGCATCGGCATCACCCGCCTGCACATGGAAGAAGACGCGGGCAAGAGCCTCCACGACGGCTTCCCTGACTCCGCAACCCGCACCTATCTCGATCTCAACCGCTGCGGCACGCCCCTGGTCGAAATCGTCTCCGAGCCCGACATCCGCACCCCAGACGAGGCCTTCGAATACCTCACTCGCCTGAAGGAAATCCTCCTCTACACCCGCGTGTCCGATTGCAACATGGAGGAAGGTTCGCTGCGCTGCGACGCGAATGTAAGTGTCCGTCTAAGAGGCGCGGAGCGCTTCGGCACCAAGGTCGAAGTCAAAAACGTCAACAGCTTCCGCTTCGTGCGCGCCGCAATCGAATACGAAATCGAGCGCCAGATCGAGGTCCTCGAATCCGGTGGTCGCATCACCCAGGAGAGCCGCCTCTGGAACGCCAACGAAGGCCGCACCTACTCCATGCGCTCCAAGGAGCAGGCCCACGACTATCGCTACTTCCCCGAACCCGACCTGCCGCCTCTGGTGGTCACACCGGAATTCCTGGCCAAAAAGAGAGCCGAGCTCCCCGAACTCCCCGAAGCACGCCGCGCCCGCATCATCGCCGAGTACGAGCTCAATCCCAAGGACGCCTTCACTCTCACTGCGTCTCGCGATTTCGCTGACCGCTTTGAAGCAGCCGCCCGCACCGCACGCAGTCCGCGCCGCGTCGCCAATCTGCTTCTCAGCGAAATCGGCGGCCGCCTCAAAGCCCTCAATCTTGAACAGGCCCAGTCCCCCGTCTCCATGGCCGGCATCGTCCTTGCCGCCGACCTCCTCGATGAAGACAAGATCAGCTCCAAACAACTGAAGCAGTTATTCGATGTGTGTTTTGAGAAGGGCGAAGATTTCCCCGTAGTCTACGACCGCGAAAAGCCTCAGCAGATCACGGATTCCTCTGCGCTCGAAGTCATGATTGACGAAGTCATAGCGGCCAACCCCAAACAGGTTGAGCAGTATCGCGCCGGAAAGAAAACCGTTGCCGGATTCTTCGTCGGCCAGGTCATGCGCGCTAGCAAAGGCCAAGCCAACCCTGCCCTGCTCAATGAGTTGGTCACCAGGAAGCTCGAAAGCTGAAGCCGCCCTAAGCCGCCCTACTTCAGCTTAAGCTCGGTCACAAAATCCTTGCGCGTGTCCCACGAACTCACTGACTTCACGGTGCTCTTCTTTCCGTCCTTTTCCGCCCAGAGGTCGTGGTCTTCCGCCATGTTCACCTGCGTAAATCGGTACTTGCCATCGGCATCCGACGTATAGCTACGGATATTCTTGCTCTTCAGATCCTTCAGAAATACAGTGGCGCCGGCAACTGGAGCTGAGTCCCCATTCACCACGTTTCCTTCAACTACCCGCATACCAAGATTCTGCGCCTGGACGATCGGCGCTCCCGCCAGTCCGCCCAGAATTCCCATCGGAACCACCCCGGCCGCCAGGATCGTAAAAAGCACCCCGGCAACCGTCCCTCCGCGGTTCAGTCTCACTCTTCCTCCTCGTCCTCTTCAAACGGTACCTCGTCGTCATCGTCCAGGTCGCCATCCACCCGCGCCAACTCAAGCGGCTCAACGCCGACCACCTCATATTCCGTTCCGCACTCCTCGCAGGCGACCACGTCACCTTCTTCCACTTCGTCCAATTCAATGTTTAGATCATTCTCGCATTCAGAACAGTTGGGCATTGCAGCCACCTCGCTTATCAACGAAATTCATATTGCAGTACCAAGGTACTTCACGGTACAACACCGCTATTCTTGGAGAATAACCGGCCTCAGGTCAAGACCCGAAAGCCTCATCCCTGCTCGATCCCCCCACAATGGAGCATACCCTAACCATTCCCCCCAAAAATGCACATACCCAGCCGATATTCCCCGGAAAGCCAGGCCAGAAATGTTCAAAATATTTAACCAGGAGCGACCGGGGCGTACAACACTCTTCGTTTGGGAATCCGCCCCGCGGGCGCGCAGTTCCATTCCTGCTCAACTTTCCTGCACGACCTTCGCCCGCCCCATAGCCGATTTAGGACGCCGCGGATGCCGGAAATCGCGATTCCCATGACACCCACCCCGTCCAGCGTTTAACCTGAAGTCTGCAATGTCCCGGTCTACCGCCAGTACGCTTTCCTTCCCTCCGTTCCGCGGCACCACCCGGCGTCTCATCCTCGCCAACCTCATCGCCTACTTCGTCCTGCTCCTTATCGGAGTCATGTCTCCCCAGGGCGCAGACAAACTGGGTGGTCTCCTCGCCTTTTTGCCCGGCGCCTTTGTGCATGGCTATCTCTGGCAGCCCCTCACCTATAGCCTCATTCATCCCAGCCTGTGGGGAACCCTTTTTGAGCTGCTCTCGCTGTGGTTCCTATCCGGCTTTCTTGAGAACTTCCACAAGCCAAGCTGGGTCCTCGCCCTTTACGCTTCCGCCGTTCTTGGAACAGCGCTCGCCGCCGTTGTCATTTATGCCGCCGCAAGTATCTTTGGCCTCTCGCTCCTTGAGATCCCCCTCACTGGGTGTTTCGGTGGCGTCTTCGGTCTGCTCGTTGCCATCGGCTATCTTTACGGCGATATCGAGTTCACGCTCTTTCCCCTGCCCATCCAGATCAAAGCAAAATACCTGGCCATTATCTACGGCCTCATCGCCATCGCCATGCTCTTCGGCCAGCAGCGTTTCTACGCTTTCGCCCAGCTCGGTGGCGCGCTGGCCGGCCTCATCTTCATCCGCTTCGCTCCCCGCCGCGGCGTAACCTTCGCCTTCAGCGAGCAGTTGTACGGCCTCCGCAACCGCTTTTACCGCTGGAAGCGCCGCCGCGCCGCCCGCAAATTCGAAGTCTACATGCGCTCCCAGGGACGCACCATTCGCTTCGACGGCAATGGCAAGCAAATCGACGAAGACCCCGACGACAAAAAGCGCTGGAACTGATTCCGCGAGCCAACGTCGTCATTTTGAGGGATCGTAGCGCAGCGGACAACTTCAAAGATCCTGCTTTTCACCGCCCGCTAAGTCTCACAGATCTGCAAGTCATGTCACGAAAACCCTGCCTCGCACTATCCGTTACAATTCCCTCTGAAATGTCATACAAAATAGCTTTTCTCTTTCCCGGTCAGGGTTCGCAGTCAGTCGGCATGGGTCGCGACCTCGCCAGCCACTCTCCCATCGCCGCCCAGACCTTTGCCGAAGCCGATGAAGCCCTCGGTTTCCCGCTCTCCAAACTCATCTTCGAAGGCCCGGAAGAAGACCTCAAGCTGACGGAAAACACCCAGCCGGCCATCCTCACGGTGTCCGTCGCTGCCTGGCGAGCCCTCGCCGAACGCGGCATTCATCCAACCCTCGCCGCCGGCCAGTCCTTAGGCGAGTGGTCCGCGCACGTAGCCGCCGGAACCCTCAGCTTTCCCGATGCCGTCCGCGCCGTAAGAGCCCGCGGCCGCGCCATGCAGTTGGCCGTCCCGCCGGGTCAGGGCGCCATGGCCGCCATCCTGGCTCTGGACGCGGCGCAGGTAGCCGAAGCCTGCCGCGAAGCCGAAGCCGAAACAGGCCAGCCCGTCGCCGCCGCCAACCTCAACTCGCCCAGCCAGACCGTCATCTCCGGCGCGCTCGCCGCCGTCGAAAAAGCCGCGGCTCTCGCCAAAGCAAAAGGCGCGCGCCGCGCCGTAATGCTTCCCGTGAGCGCGCCCTTCCACTGCGCCCTCATGCAGCCCGCCCAGGAAGAAGTGGCCCGCGTCCTGGACGCGCTCATCCTGAACAACCCCAGCATCCCCGTCGCCGCCAACGTAACCGGCAGCATGGTCACCACCGCCGAAGCTGCCCGCGACGCCCTCATCCGTCAGGTCACGGGCGCGGTCCGCTGGGTCGACTGCATGAATTCTCTTGTAGCCGCAAGCGCCAATATCTTCGTCGAAGTCGGCCCAGGCAAAGTCCTATGCGGCCTGCTAAAACAAATCGACGCAAGTCAGAAATCCCTGAACGTTGAAGACCAGGCCAGTCTCGAAGCCACAATAGCAGCGCTCGCGGGTGCCGAGGTCTCCGGCAATTAGTCTCCTCCACCTGCGGGCTTCCGAACTCAGCTCATATCTTTGCGGGCTTTTCCGCCTCCTCGACAAGTTCTTCAGAGTGCCGATGCGCATTCCGGGAAAACTCCAGCGCTTGCTTGCTGAGCTCATGGGCAGTCAAATGATCCGACTTCGCGTGGGCGGCGGCGGCGGCGCCGTGTGCGTGTTCCGCCAGGTTGTGCAGTTCCGCGGCTCGATTGTGCGAACTTTGTGACATAAGGTTCTCCTACCCACTTCGATGCAAAACAATCGGACCCGGTCGTCTTCTAATGGGCCCATCAAGTGCAATGGCTCCACTCCCATAGCCTTTCCGCCATGAGAATGGAGCCCTCAGATCTAAATCGCACCAACAATCCCGCTGACTTGCCGACCCGCTCACTTGCTGACTCGCTGCTTTAAGGCCCCAGATACAGCTCCACCCCAGGCGGCGAAAAATTCAGTTGATGCGTCTTCGGATCGTAATCCAGATTCAGCGCCCCGCTCTTCCGCCCGTTGATCAGCACCGCCACCAGCAGCACATTTCCATACATCCGCGCCGCCACAATCTTGTGCGTCTGTATATTCCCGTACTCGTTATCCGGGCTGCTCGAACTCCAATCCCCCTGGAATCGCGCAAATGGATAAGCCCCATTCTGATTCGGATGCTTCTGCCAATCCTTGTCGTGAGTCCAGATCCCGTAGGCCTTCGGCAGATCGTTCTTTTCCACGGCGGTCAAAAACTCGTTGATCGCCGCCCGGCCAAACAGATGGTTGTTCCAGTTCCATGGCCAGTCCACCGGCCGCCCGGCCACCAGCCACCAACTCACAAACAGCACCAGCAGCAGCCCGCCGGAACCAAACAGAATCAGCCGGTTGCGCCGCTCACGCACTTCATCGAACTTTGGAGCATCGAGCAAAGTCATGAAAGTTCCTCGGACTCAGAATACGGCAATAGGACCCGGCCAGCTGTCTGAGTTTAGACACTGAAGCCATCGCCTCATCGGTCCACTCTCTCTTTAGACACCCCAGCTGCCACTTGAGTTCCCGTCGCCCACATTGTTTCCCGGCATCCCGTTCAAGGTCTGGCCACACGCAGACCTACTTTCTCCCCGCAGCCTCCACCGTGTTCGTAGGGTCCGCGCCTTTCCACACCACGTCGGCGGTGGGCCCATAGGTAGAAGGCACATCCCTGCCCAGCAGCCGCAGATAAACCGTGAGTTGCGTCCGATGGTGTGCCGTATGCAACACGCGCCGCCAGAATATCCAGATACGTTGCCGCTGAACATCAAAGAAGGGCGCCACCGTCATCCACCATGCCATGTCCTGCCGCGCAAAGAACTCCAACCGCGCCTTGGCCAATTCCACAAATCGCGCGGAAGCGCTCTCCACCGTGAGTTGATCCGGCAAAACAAGCCCCGGCTCCGGTTCCGGCGTCCCCAGAAACTCCCCGAAAAACCGTCGCTCAGAAAGCAGCTGATGTTTCAGAATCTCCCGCACACTGCTCGAGCGCGGATGCGGCTTGAAATCCAGATCGGCATCAACAAACTCACGCCAAGTCGAGACCATCTTGTTCGATTCGCTGGCATAAGTATCCAGCAGATACTGAAAATGCTCGTCTAAGGCCCGCGGAACCTCCGCTTCAGGAATGGCCGTGTAAGCGTAATTCATCGCGAGAATCCCTCCGCCCCCGCAGCGTCCTTCACTTCTTCACTGCTTCACTACTTCACTTTTTCACTTCTTCACTCTTTCACTGTTTCCCCGCTCACTCCCTGCTATAAACCGTCCGTTCCTTCTCCGCCTTCCGTTCCAGCGCCAGCTCGATCAGCCGCGTAATCAACTCCGTGTACGGCACTCCCGAAGCTTCCCAAAGCTTCGGGTACATGCTGATCTGGGTGAATCCCGGCATCGTATTCACCTCGTTCAGGTAGATGCGTTGCTTCCCGTCCGGTTCCATCAGGAAGTCAACCCGCGCCAGTCCCGATAAGTCGCAAGCCTTGAATGCCGCCACCGCCATCTCGCGGATCTGCTTCGACTCCGCCTTGCTCAGCTTTGCCGGAATCACCGGTACCGATCCCTCCGACAGATACTTTGCTTCGTAGTCGTAAAACTCCTTGCCCGGAATAATCTCACCCACCACGCTCGCCTTTGGATTGTCATTTCCCAGAACCGCAACCTCCAGCTCCCGCGCCTTGGCCGCCATACCTCGTACAGTCCTGTCCCCCACTCCCTGCTCCACAATCAGCTTGCGATCATACTTGCCGGCCAACGTGAGCGCCGGCCCCAGTTCCTTCCGGTCATGCGCCTTGCTGATTCCCACGGACGATCCCAGGTTGGCGGGCTTCACAAACAAGGGGTACTTCAGCGCCGCCTCCACTTGTGCAACCACCTTGCGCGGCGACTTTTCCCACTCCGCTCGCAACACCGTTACATGCCTCACAATCGGAAGCCGCGCCTCGGCAAACAGCCGCTTCATCACGTCCTTGTCCATCCCCGCAGCCGACCCCAGCACACCCGAGCCGACGTACGCAATTCCCGCCAACTCAAACAATCCCTGGATCGTCCCGTCCTCGCCAAACGTCCCGTGCAGCACCGGAAACACCACGTCCAAATTCGCAGCCGCCGGCCCCGCCTTGCTTTCCAGCCCAGCCTTGCCCTTCGCCAGTGCTCCAGCCGGCGCAACCGGTTCTGGCGCCAGTAGCGTGGGAATTCCCTCCTGCAACAGCTTTGCCCCCGGCGTCGCA
>Ga0181531_10000765_pt1 | contig 21184 bp, 12 predicted proteins | sample PEATcosm2014_Bin_38_FD_119743 | JGI IMG/M metagenome (GOLD analysis project Ga0181531, IMG submission 119743) | Peatland microbial communities from MTU Mesocosm Facility, Houghton, MI, USA - PEATcosm2014_Bin11_10_metaG | ecosystem: Environmental > Terrestrial > Soil > Wetlands > Peat | place... | reverse complement strand
TCCGGCATGATCCATCCGCAGCTCATTCCGCACGCCACCATGCTTGTTTACGTCATAACTGACGCGCAGATTGAACCGGCCGTGCTTGACGGTTACCTTCGCGGGGCAATCGAGGTGAGCTTCAATCGTATCTCGGTCGACGGCGACACTTCGACCAACGATACGGTGCTCCTGCTCGCGTCCGGTGCCAGCGGCGTGGCCATCGGGCCGGACCATTCCGCTTTCGCAGCGGCATTGACGCAGGTTTGCACCTCGCTTGCGCGGCAGATTGTCGCAGACGGCGAAGGCATTACACATGTGGTGGAATTGCGGATTGATGGAGCGGCGACCGATGCCGATGCGCTGAGGATTGCCAAAGCTATCGCGCACTCCCCGCTGGTGAAAACAGCCTGGGCGGGAGCCGATCCAAACTGGGGCCGGCTTGTCGCGGCCATCGGGTACTCAGGCGCCGAAGTTGATCCTGACCGGATCGATATCGATTTCGGGGAGCTTCCGATCTGCCGGGACGGCGGCCGCGCGCCGGAGTTCGACGAACTCGCCGCTCACTCCTACATTGTGCAGCCCGAGTTTTCTATCGCCATTCGACTTCACCAGGGATCCGGCTCCTGCGTCTTCTGGACCACGGACCTGACGGTGGATTATGTGCACATCAATGCCGACTATTCCTCGTAGGGCGAAGCCGACCTGGAGACAGCAAGTTGGCAAACCTATCCAAAGCTCAGCAGCGCCGCGCTCCCAGCCGGCAGGTCGATGACCGCCGCTCCGTCGCGGATGGCTAGCGCCTCGTAATCGCCAGACCACGCGCCGCTGGCTCCCACTGGATTTGTGCCGAGCGTGGCATCCGCGGTGTCGTTGAGCCGAGGCGCGGCGAGACGCAATGCGCGTGCCTGAGCAATTTTTACGCCGGGATCGACGGTGAGGTGAATGTCGCGGTCGGCGCCTTTATTGAATACAACCGCCTTCACCGGACCCTTCTCGCTGTGCAGTCCGTAGGCGGTCAGCAAAGGAGCTTCCTGCTGGTTGTCGACCGCGGAGTCGATCAGATGTCCTGGACCTGCCTCGGCAAAGAGCAGCATCCCGTAATAAATTGGCCGGGCCACGAAGCCGTTGCGCGCGGTCCCGGCAATCGGCGTGTACCATCCATAGCCTCCACCGTGAAAATTGATCCCGATGCCTCCCACGCTGGCAAGCTGGTACATCAGATCAGCTCCCCATAATGCGGAGGCGAATGTGTCGCTGACCCCTTGCTTCCCGGCCTGATAACAGGAGTTAGTCTCAGTCAGGCGAAATGGCAACTTCGAGTCCTGCCGGGTCTGCGCCATGCCCTCGAATTCCTGCACAAGTTTCGGATTCGGCCGCAGCAACCGCTCAATAGTCATGTTCGGATCGGTGGGCGGACCCTCCGCATAATAGTGCTGGGAAAGAAACGCGGCCTGGCTGCTGAACCGCTTGGCGAACGGCACCAGCCACTCGTTATTGAAGGCCGTATCAGGACCGGCGAAGGGCGCATGCGGCACGCGCTGCCGGATCACGTCATAGAAATGTTGCCACTCGGCTGCGAATTGCGCGAAGTCGTAATCGGCTTTGCGAATTCCGTTGCGGTAGAAGAGGTCGGGCTCGTTGCAAAGCTGAAAAGCGATCAGCTTCTCGCCCATGATCTTCATCACGTAGTCCGCTTCGTCGGCGGCGGTTTCCGCGGTTCCCGTGCCCATGTTCAGGCCGTAAATCAGCTTCCAGCCGGTTTTGTCGATGAAGCCGCGAAGATTGCGGACCGCGAGTGGCGTGATTTTGCGCGGAGTCGCAGGCCCTTTGCCTGTGTCCGGTCCAATCGCCTGCTCCAGCACCGTGGCAGCGTCGAGATCTCTTGAGTTGGCATCCTGTCCCTGTGTGGCCTCGGGGCTCCAATAGCAGAATTCGCTAGTGTTCCCGCCGATGCGCAACACGCCCGAGGATCCCAGGCGGCGGATGAATCCGGCCAGCTCCGTGTTTGCCGGGGAGAAGAACTCCGGATCGGCCAACTGGGAACTCTCATAGCTGAGACCGGTGAAATCCGCGGGGATTGCGTAACCGGGCTTGTGTGGGTTAAGAGTGAGCCGAAGCGAAGCTGGCGCGGGTTCAGCAAAATTCAATTTCGTTCCCATTCCCGCTCCAGACGCAAGAACAGAAACCTTCAGAAAAGTCCTGCGGTCCATGCCCGGTATTTGAGCATAGTCGGCTTACGCTTGCAAAACCTGTGAGTCTACCGGTGGCTGGCGTTGTCGGAGCAAACCCCGCAATCAGTCAATCTGTTCCCGCCTTCAGTGCCCGCAGTGAGTCCTCGCCATCAGTCCTCGCGCAACGCGACCATCGGCTCCACTGTCATGGCGCGTCGTGCCGGAAGGTAGCACGAAGCAAGCGCCGCAAACGCCAGTGTTGCTCCCACCAATGCGTAGGTCGCCGGGTCCCACACGCTGACAATGACGAAGCTCTCCACGGCGCGCGCCACCAACAGCGCAATGGCCAGGCCAACTCCAAGACCAACTGCCACGATCACGATGGATTGACGATAGATCATGCGAAAAACAGTGCTGCGGCTGGCGCCAAGCGCCATGCGCAGGCCAATCTCATGAACGCGCCGGCTCACAGAATAAGAAACGACTCCGTAAAGGCCAATCACCGCAAGTGTCAAACCAAGCCCACCCATGATGGCGGCAAGGTATGCTCCGATCTGAAAAAGCAAGAGTCCGTTCATGGTATAAAGCCCTTCGCGCATTGACTCCACCTGGAAGATCGGGAGTTGGGGCGCAAGAGAGTGGACAGTCTTTTCCATTGTGGGAGCGAACGAAAGCGGGTCGCCTTCGGTCCTCAACTGGAAGACCATCAGGGAGTTGCCCTTCACGTGCTGCACATAGGGAATATAAAAAAACGGCCTTGCCTTGGCGCCGGCGAAGATCTGGAATTCCGCGTCGCGCGCAATCCCAATCACCTCCAGCTTGCGATTCTTCTCGCTTGCCATGCTGAAGGTGTGGCCAATGGCGTTCTGATTGGGCCAGAACTTCCTGGCTGTACTCTCGCTCACAATCGCCACATCGCGGCCATGTTCATTGTCCGCATCCGTAAATGCACGGCCACCGGCGAGATCGATGCCCATAACGCTGAAGTATTCCTGCGAAACGATGTTATAGCCGGCGTCGTTATCTGAGCGGTTGGCTGGAGCCGGGGCTCCGTCGATTATGAGCCTGTCACCGCTGCCGTAATAGCCCAATGGAACTGAGCTTGCGTGGCTGACAAAGTTGACCCCCGCCAGTTGATGAACACGAGCAACGATGTTGGCGGCGAGCTCGCGTGTTTGCGCGTCATTCATCCCAATCTCATTCGCGTCGAGGGTAAAGTTCAACACATGATCCGGTTTGAAACCGAAATCCATGGTTTGCATGGCGGAAAGACTGCGGACAAAGAGAGCCGTGACGACAAGCAGCACAAGAGAGCCGGCGATCTGGAGCGCCACCAGGCCGTCCCGGAGCCAATTACGGCCGGCCGTGACGCCGCGGCTGCCCTCGTGCAGAACGGTGTTTACGTTAGCCTTTGCTATTCGCAAGGCGGGAACCACACCGACCACAATTCCCGCCAGCAGCGCTACGGCAAACGAGTAGAGAAATATGCGCCAATCGAAGCCGAATGAGAACGTAAGAGGAATATCGGCATGGAGATCGAGGCGGCCGAGCGCGGAACTGGCCCACATGCCGAGGACCACTCCCGCCACACCTCCCATCAGCGCAAGCGTCACGCTTTCAGTAATCATTTGGCCGATCAGACGGGACCGTTTCGCTCCCAGCGCGGTGCGTATGGCCATTTCACGCTCTCGCCCCGTGGCCCGCACCAAAACCAGATTCGCTACATTCACGCAGGCCAGTATGAGTACTGTGACAGCAAGAGACAGAAAGAGCCCGGCGATGATGTACATGGTGTTTGGGCTCCCCGCGTTAATGCGGAGACTCGCCTCGGGAAAAGCTTCAACGGCAAGCTTCTTTTCAACTTCCGGCTGTTGCCGCATCATATCCTGGGCAACAAGGTTCAGTTCGGCATTTGCCTGCTTGAGAGTTGTGCCAGGACGAAGGCGCGCGTTGACGATCAGGCTTCGGTTTGCCCAGTTGTTAACCTGGTCCGCGGGTGTTCCTTCAAGGGTCAACGCCGAAATGGGCAGGTATCCAGAGACAGTGACAAAGCTCTGCAGGCCGTGAAACTCCTTCGGCGCCACGCCAACTACGGTAAAAGCGTGCCCGTCCACCGTGACCTGCCGGCCGGCCACGTTTGGGTCCCCGTTGAATTTATCCTTCCAGTAGTTGTAACCGAGAACAATCACCGAATCCTGGCCCAGAGCCTCCCCTTCGCTGCGCAGAAACAGCCGTCCCGCGGCTGGTTTCAGTCCCAGGCCCTCAAAAAAATTGCCGCTGACATATGTTGTGAGAATTCGTTCCGGCTGCTTGCCCGGTGCAGCCAACCCATCAAGCCCAAGTGCGTAGGCAAACACATCGCTGAAGGCGCGTCCGCTCCCCGCGCGAATCGCCTTGTACTCCGGCCATGAGAATTGCTGCTGCAATGGGCCGCCGCTTTCGCTCGGAACCAGCGTGGCGATTCGCTCGGCGTTGGGCACGGGCAAGGGCTTGAGCAAGAGCGAATTGATCAGACTGAAAATGGCGGTATTGGCGCCGACTCCAAGAGCCAGGGTCAGTACAGCGGTAATGGCAAAGCTGGGCGCCCGGCCCAATTGACGAAAAGCGAAACGAAGATCCTGGAGCAAGGTTCCCATGCTGGCCTCCGCGCAAACAAATCCGGTATGCGGAAGGCATTGCACGCGCGTTGCCAATTGTCTGAAATCGTAAGTACTTCATCTGCAAGGGAATTCGCGTCCCGGCGGTTTTCTGCTGAGGGGACCTCTTGTGCGGATTCGATAATAGTTGTCCGGAACCGGACAGCCGGACCGCGCTTTAATCGCAAGTCCCGGAATGGGCCACTCACCTAAATGCGGCGGGCTTTTGGCGGTTTTTTCATCCCTACCGTACCCTCGCGGTCGTATCGTTGGTTCACCGCTTGCGGCAAGGATAATCTGTGTCCAAAGCGGAACACGAGGTAGTCCATGTCTGAAGTTTCCGTCTCCGTTTTGCCGCAATTCGGCGCCATAAAAGACCAGAAAACCGCCATGACCGTGGACGCACTGGCCCGCTCTTTCCTAGACAACCTCTTCTTTGTGCAGGGCAGGTCGATGGAGCGGGCAACCGTGAACGACCGGTACATGGCGCTGGCGCACACCATTCGCGACCGGCTGGTGGAGCGCTGGATTTCGACCGGGAAAAACTACCAGGCCCAGGACGTGCGCGTGGTCTGTTATCTCTCTGCTGAATTCCTGACCGGACCACACCTCGCCAACAACCTGATCAACCTGGGTATCTACGATGAAGCCGAGCAGGCCATGCGGCAACTGGGGCTGGATCTGAATACTCTGATCGACCAGGAAGAAGAACCCGGATTGGGCAACGGCGGCCTTGGAAGGCTTGCTTCATGCTTCATGGATTCGCTGGCGACGCTCGATATTCCCGCGATCGGCTATGGGATCCGTTACGAGTATGGAATCTTCGACCAGGAAATCCGCGACGGCTGGCAGGTGGAGACGACCGACAAATGGCTGCGGCTCGGCAATCCGTGGGCGCTGGAGCGCCCTGAAGATGCGTTTGAAGTGAAATTCGGAGGGCGCACGGAGAAGCGCACCGACGCCAACGGACGTATGCGGGTCATGTGGATTCCGACAAAGCTGGTGAATGGGATTCCCCACGATACGCCGATCCTTGGCTACAAGACAAACACGGCCAACACCATGCGGCTATGGTCGGCGCAGGCTGTGGAGAGTTTCGATTTCGGCATCTTCAATACGGGAGATTTCTTTGGTGCGGTTCGAGAAAAAGTGGACTCGGAGAACATCTCAAAGATTCTCTATCCGAACGACGAAGCGTTCCAGGGCAAGCAATTACGGCTGGAGCAGCAGTTTTTCTTCGTCTCCTGCAGCCTGCAGCACATTCTCAGAATTCAGACGCGCGCCAATCGACCGCTGGCCGATCTGCACCGCAACTTCGCCATCCAGATGAACGACACGCACCCATCCATCTCAGTAGCTGAGCTTATGCGGCTGCTTGTCGACGAGCATGGAATGGAGTGGGACGCGGCCTGGAATACAACGCAGCACACGCTCTCCTACACCAATCACACTCTGCTGCCTGAGGCGCTTGAACAGTGGCCGCGTAGCCTGTTTGGGTCTCTGCTGCCGCGGCACCTGGAGATTGTGGACGAGATTAACCGGCGGCATCTCGAAAACGTGCGCAAGAGGTTTCCGGGCGATGAGGATCGAGCCCGCAGGCTATCGCTGATTGACGAAAACGGCGAAAAGTTTGTGCGGATGGCGCATCTTGCCTCGCTCGGCAGCCATGCCATCAACGGCGTGGCGGAACTCCACACGCAGCTTCTGAAGACGAATGTTCTGCGTGACTTTTATGAGTTGACCCCGGAGAAATTCTCGAACAAGACCAACGGAGTGACGCCGCGCAGGTGGATGGTCCTGTCCAATCCCGGACTTGCCAAACTGCTGACCACGCGGCTCGGCGGCGGCTGGATCCACGACCTAGAAAAGCTGCGCCGGTTGGAGCCGCTCGCCGGCGACCGCGAGCTTCACGAGGAATGGCGCGCGATCAAGCTGCGAAACAAAGTGCGGCTTGCCGAATTCATACAGGACCGTCTCGCAATCTCCGTCGATCCGTCGTCGATGTTCGACGTGCTTGTCAAGCGGATGCACGAGTACAAACGCCAGCACTTGCAGGTACTGCACATCATCACCCTGTTGAAGCGCATCCATCGCGATCCGTCAGCGGATGTGGTACCCCGCACTTTCCTCTTTGGCGGGAAGGCGGCTCCCGGCTATCGCATGGCCAAGCTGATCATCAAGCTCATTCACTCGGTGGGAGAAGTCGTGAACGCCGATCCGTTGGTGCGCGGACGGCTCAAGGTAGTTTTTCTGCCCGATTTCAGCGTGCGGCTCGGGCACCGAGTCTACCCGGCTGCGGACCTGAGCGAGCAGATTTCGCTGGCCGGGAAGGAAGCCTCAGGCACCGGCAACATGAAGTTCGCCATGAATGGCGCGCTCACCATCGGCACGCTGGATGGCGCAAACATCGAGATTCGCGAAGAAGTAGGCGCGGAGAACTTCTTCCTGTTCGGCCTCACCACGCCCGAGGTGGAGCAGCGCAAGCGCGAGGGCTATCGTCCTCGCGACATCTACAATTCGAACACCGAAGTCCGCGAGGTGCTGGACGCGCTCTCCAACGGCGAATTCTCGCACGGTGATAAGGCGCTGTTCGAGCCATTGGTGAGTTCGTTCCTGAACAGCGACGACTACATGCTTCTGGCCGATTACCAGGCCTACATCGATTGCCAGGACCGCGTGAGCCAGGCCTACAAGAACGCCGAGGAGTGGACGCGCATGTCGATCCTGAATGTGGCGCGGATCGGCAAGTTCTCCTCCGACCGGTCGATCCGGGACTACTGTGCGGATATTTGGAAGACCTGGCCGGTGAAGATTCAACTTTAGTTGGGCGCCGCACAGTTCTACGGAATCCTATTCATCGGTCGCCGCGGCGACCGATGAATAGCGCACACACCGGTCTGACATGATTTAACTGAAGCCGAGCGCGGGGTGCGAATCATCTAATGGCTCATGGGCAGTGGGTTGACGGTTTCGGTATTGGACCTGGTCGGCATGCATACCGGCGAGCGAGCAGGGAGCGCGATTGCGCGATCAGTTGATCTGGCGCAGCATGTGGAGCAGTTAGGTTACAAGCGCTTTTGGTTGGCGGAACATCATGCCATTCAAGGACTGGCCTGTTCGGCGACCCCGGTACTGATCGGCCATGTGGCGGGGGCCACCAGGGAAATTCGCGTGGGCAGTGGAGGCGTAATGCTGCCCAATCACGCGCCGCTGGTGGTGGCGGAACAGTTCGGGACACTGGAGGCGATTTATCCAGGACGCATTGACCTGGGGTTGGGACGCGCTCCCGGCGGCGACTTTTTCACCATGCGGGCGCTGCGGCGCGATTCGAGACAGAGCGGAGACGATTTTCCGGAACTCCTGGAAGAATTGCGCACCTATCTTGGGCCGGAAAAGCCGGGGCAGGTGGTGAGGGCGATTCCCGGACAGGGCAGCAACGTGCCCATCACTTTGCTGGGGTCGAGCGGTTTCAGCGCGCAGCTTGCCGGGCGGCTCGGGCTGCCGTTCGCCTTCGCGGCACACTTCGCACCGGAGTATTTATATGCCGCGGCTAAGTTATATCGGGAGCAATTCCGGCCGAGCACGGTACTGCGGAACCCATACATGATGGTCGGGGTGCAGGTGATTACCGCGGAAACCGATGCGGAGGCCCGGCGTTTGTTCACCACTCCGCAACAACGCTTTCTTCGCCTCATTCGCAACCAACCGGTTGAATTGCTACCGCCTGTAGACTCAATGGCCCCGCTCTGGACCGAGTCGGAGCGGGCAGCCGTGGAGAACAGACTGGGCGCGGCGATCGTGGGATCGGAGACGACCGTTAAGGCGGGCATTGAGAAGCTGGTGAATGACACCGGCGCTGTTGAGCTGATTGTGGTGACCGACACGTATGCCCACGAAGACCGGCTGGAATCGTACCAGCGCTTGGCCGGGATTGCCGCGACGATAGAGGCGACGCCGGCTGTCCGCGCATCAGTCTGAGCGCGGACGCAATGATGTCAATCCCTCAATTGTTACGCAACGCCACAATGGGGTTGATGCGGGATGCTCTGCGGGCGGGGATGTAACCGGCCAGCAAAGCAACGATACCGATCAGCACAACCATGGCTGCAAAAGTGATGGGGTCGTTGGGCGCAGTATCGAAGAGCAGCGCGGCAATGGCCCGAGAAACGAACAGGGATGCAACGGCGCCCCCGGCGATGCCGATGGTGGCGAGACGGAGCGTTTTGAGCAGCACGTCAAATTGCACCTTTGACCTTGGAGAGCCAAGAGCCATGCGAATGCCAATCTCCTGTGTGCGCTGCGTGACGGAGTACGAAATGACGCCGTAGATGCCGAGAGCCGCCAGCAGGACGCCGAGTGCAGCAAATGCGGCGACAAGAAACATGAAGAACTGGCGTGATGAATTGGCATGATCCACAAGCATCTGGATGGGTTTGAATTCAGCGGCGGTTTGCTTGGGATTGATGTCGCGCAGGGTACTGAGCACGCTGCCGGCCAGGGCCGCGGGGGGAAGGGTTGTGCGGACCACCAGTTGAGCGCTGGAAGGTCCGGCCTGAATAGCCGGGTAGTAGATTTGCCAGCCGGTGTCTCCCTCCGTACTTTCTTCGTGAACATCGTCCACCACGCCGACAATGCGGGAACCGCTACCCCCTGTGTCGAGCATTTGTCCGATGGCGTCATCGTTGGGCCAGTGGGCGTAACCGGCCAGATAGTGTGCGAAAGCCTTATCGATCATGACGACACTCTGGCTTTTGGGGCCGTCGTCCCAGGTAAAGTCGCGGCCGCGGATTCCGGTCCCCATCGCGTGCAGATAGCCGGGCGTGACTACATAAACGAGCGGAGAACCGGGCGTCTTCTCAGGCCGCTTGACTCCAATAGGCCAGGGGGTGCCCCAGGCGCGATTATGTCCGAGTGGAAGGTAGTCGGAGATGCCGACAGCCTGAACACCGGGAATGGCGGCGGTGCGGGCCAGGACCTGCTGAAAAATGGCTGCGCGTTTGGCCGTCCTGGCGTCAGAGGTGGGTGCGCTGTCGTCGTAGTCGACCTGGATGGCGGCGGCACGCGCTGGCTGGAAGCCGAGATCGACATCGAGGACGTGGAGAAAGCTGCGCAGGAGCAAACCCGCCCCGACCAGCAGCACGCAGGCCAGTGCGATTTCTGAGACAACAAGGATGGAGCGGATACGGTCGTGCTTGCGGCTTTGCCCCGAGCCAAGGCCCGAGTCTTTGAGCGACTCGTGCAGATTGCCGCCCGCCATGCGGAGTCCAGGGAGGAAGCCGAAGAGGACCGCCGCAGAAACGGCTATAAGCAGCGTCCATGCGAGGGCGGCGCCATCGATGCGCAAGGTGCTCAGCAAAGGCAGGGCGACGGCTCCCTGATGCGCAAGCCATGAGACGACGAACCAAGCGAGCCCGAGGCCCACGACGGCGCCGGAAATGGAGAGTACGAGACTTTCTGTGAGGAGTTGACGGACAATGCGCAAACGGCTTGCGCCCAGGGCACCGCGCATCGCGAACTCTTTGGAACGGGCCGCTGCGCGCGCCAGCAACAGATTTGAGAGGTTGACGCAGGCGATGAGCAGGATGGCGCCAACGGCGGACCACAGTACCACGAGGGAACGGTGCAGTTTGCCGCTGACGTACTCCTTGAGAGGAACAGGAACGACCCCGCCTTCGCCCTTGTGTTCCGCATACGAGCCGCAACTCTGGGGATTCTTGTTATTCCAGCACATGTGAGGCGCAGCGGCGATGGCATCGCTCTGCGCCTGGGCGAGAGTGACGCCGGGCTTGAGACGGCCAATCATTGTAATGATGTTTCCCCAATCGCGAGGAGGTCCGTAGAGATTGAGAGGCGTGATGGCGTCGACTTTGGAACCGGGAGAAAACACCGCGCCGAAATCGAATGTACTGGGAAGAACGCCAATCACCGTTGTCTGGCGGCCATTCATGTCGAACGCTTTGCCGACAATATTGGAGTCGGCATTGAACTGCGTTTTCCACCAGGCATCCGTGATCAGGATGACAGGGGGAGCGCCATTGAGCGCGTCTTCGTGCCTGAAGGCACGGCCCATGGCCGGTTGCACACCGAGGAGTTCAAAGAAGTTGGCGATTACATCGATGCTGGTGGCGGGAATGGGCGCGCCGCCGCGATTGAGGCTGAGATTCCCAGGACCGGAAAAGGCAAAGTATCCGCTGACATCTTGATACGCATGGCTGTACATGCGGAATTCGTCGTAGGCGTCGGTGGAATAGGTGGCGCAGGACAAGCCGCATTTGGTGGGCGGCGGCGCGATCCAAAGAAGACGGTTGGCATCGTTGAAAGGCAGCGGACGCAGCAACAGTGTGTTGACGACGCTGAAGACGGCGATGTTGGCGCCGATGCCGAGGGCCAGGATGAGGACGGCGACGACAGTGAAGCCGCGGTCGCGGCCAAGAGTGCGGAAGGTGTATTTCAAATCCTGCAAAAGAATGTCGAGTCTCATAAATCCTCGCGCTTCGCGGTGTTGGTATTTCGCATAATCCATGCCGCCGAAGCGAATCATCGCCTGGCGGCGGGCTTCTGAAGGGGCAAGGCCGCGTTGGATGTGTTCTTCAATAGCGAGCTCGAGGTGCTGGGCGATTTCGGCTTCAAGGTCGGCATCGAGCGCGGGCTTCTGAAAAAAAGAACGGATGCGGGCGAAGGCCCGCTGCACCGCGCCCATTAGAGATTGCCTTCTGAATTCATCGAGAGCACGCGGCCCATAACGTCAGACAAGCGCTGCCAGTAGGCTGCGTCCTTCGCAAGTTGTTTACGGCCGGAGCGGGTGATGGAGTAAAACTTCGCCTTGCGATTGTTATCGGATGTGCCCCACTCGGCGGCAATCCATCCGCGTTGTTGCAGGCGGACAAGCGAGGCGTAGATGGTGCCCTGGTTGAGCAGGACTTCGTCGCCGCTGACTTGCTCAATGCGGCGGGCAATGCCGTAGCCATGCTGCGCGCCAATAGCCACGAGGGTTTGCAGGACCATCAGGTCCAAAGTACCCTGCAAGAGGTCGAGCTTCGATTCACCCATTCTTCCCGCTCCTGTGTTGATACCACATCAGTATGACTCAAGACATGTGGGAATGTCACAGGAAAAAATCCAGGAGCCGCAGAAAGTCCTGCGATGTGCTGCCAAATCTTCGATTCCGGACTCAGCGCCGATACGTTATTCTGGAGATCGCGTTTACCTCCCTTCCCTGCTGGGTGAATTGATTGATTGTCGAAATTGAAAAGCTGGCGAGGGTCTACGAGTCGAAGCTGCGCGTGGTGGCCGTAGACGGGATTGACCTGGAGTTGCAACTGGGTGAGATTCTCGGGCTGCTGGGATCGAACCGCACGGCCAAATGGAGAGTAGTCTCATAAGAGCAGAGCCAATGGTTTCCGCTTAAGTTCCTGTAAGAAATCGGCGCAGATAAGGCCTTCCTTGTGCAGGAGAATAATAATTGGATGGCTGCACGATGAACTCTTCGACATCGAGGCTTCCTTAGAGGCCGATTCGCGCGTCGAATTGTCAGGAACCTGATTCGGGTTGTCGCGCCGGGGAAGGTAAACAAACACTTGCCGCAAATTGCACAATGCGCACGGACACGTTGCACGCGGAAGGGCCCGCGGCTCTGCTGGGGCTGCAAACCCGCTTGGCTGCCATCCTGTCCGCACGCGGTTTGGACTCTGCGGATTCTTCCAATCCTGCTGGGTCCCTTGCTGCTGGCCGCAACCGGCTGTACGAGCGGGTTTGTGCCGGCCAATGCCTCCAATGCCGCCTTCTCCATCTCTCCCAGCACGAACGCAATCGATACCAACTGCACCGGGTGCAATGCAACCAACGCGCAAGGCCGTGCTGTGGAGCAATTCACCGCGACGCTTACAAGTGGAGGCGCGGCAGGCGTAACCTGGTCTGTCTCCGGCGGAGACGCGAACAGCGGAGCGGGCAGCATCACCTCGAACGGGCAATACACCCCACCCCCCTACCTGACGGCGGACCGTGTGCACGTGGTGGTCACGGCGACCCTCGCATCCAACACCGCTACTGCCGTTTTGACCGTGTCGCCAGGTTTCTTGCAACCACTGACGCCGGAGAACGCTGCCCTGGGAGCCAACGGCCAGATGACGATTACCGGCTACCTGGCCGAAGCGGGCGGAACCCTTGGTATCAACTTTGCGGTGGGCGATACAGCGGCTGGAGGGAGCGGCGGGCAAGGCTCGCTGGGGCCAACATACTGCCAGAACAGCACGGAGGCCTTCACTGTCTGTACAGCAACTTACACTGCGCCGGCCACTTTGAGCGCCACCTCGGGGACTTATATTGTGGCGACGGCAGGCACCATGCCGTCGAGAACATCCGCCATGGTGCTGCTGAATGCCGCAGGAGTTGCGAGCCTTCCTTCAGGCCACCAGGCGCAATTGACCGCACCAATTTCGCTGGGCAGTTCGGGCGGCAACAACAACGATTACGACACGCAGGGAAACCAGATTTTGGACTGCTGTGGCGGAACCTTGGGTTCGCTGGTCCAGGACGCGAGCAGCCACCAGTACATCCTGAGCAATAACCACATTCTCGCGCGGAGCGACCATGCAAGCGTGGGTGACAGCATAATACAGCCGGGACTGATCGACAATAACTGCACACCAAACGGCGACGGCCCAGGCACTACCCCTGTGGCTTCTCTCACCGGCTGGCTGCCGCTCAGCTCGAGTTCAACGAATGCGGACGCGGCGATTGCACAGGTGGATTCCGGCGCGGTGAGTGCGACGGGAAGCATTCTGGAGCTAGGCACACGTCAAGCGGACGGAACGCTGGCCGCCGCGCCTCCCGGCATCTCCTCGACTGGAGGGAAGGGAGAGGCGGCAACGCTCGGCCTGACAGTCGCCAAGAGTGGACGAACGACCGGACTGACATGTGCCGCAGTTTCGGCGCTCGCTGTGGACATCAACGTGGATTACTACCTGGATTGCGCGGAAACCAAGCCTTACCTGACCAAGAGCTACACGAATCAGATTGCGGCAAGCGGAAATCAATTCAGCGATGCGGGCGATTCGGGGTCGCTGTTGGTGGATGTGACGGATGCCGAACCTGTGGGGCTGTTTTTTGCGGGTGGAACGGATGCTTCCGGAGTGAGCCAGGCGGTGGCAAATCCCGCGCCCGATGCGCTGAGCGAGTTGGGCTCCCAGCTGGGCGGAGGAACGAGCTATACATTTGTCGGAGGCGCCGATCACGCTGTGAGCTGCCTGAATTACGGCGACAGCACAGTGGCCATGGCGCAGGCGCGGACGCTGGCAGGAGCGGAGACTGCTCGCGCGCAGCAGGCGTTGGCGCAGGCACGGACGCTGGTGAATCCGTCCGCTGGAATCCTGGGCGTGGGTGTGGGCAAAAGCAACGACCATGCCGGCGAGTCCGCGGTGCTTTTGTTTGTGGACGAGAGCATGACGGTTTCCACGCCGCCGTCGGTGGATGGCGTTCGTACTATGGTGATCCCCACCAATGCGCGGGCTGTGGCCTTGGGCTCAGCGCCGTTAACTCCCTTTGAAACTGCATCGGCGCCGCTGCCGGCTGCGGCGCTTAACGCGGCAATCACCATCAAGAAGCAAGTGGCGCAAAAACTGATCAAGCAGAATGGGGCCTTTTTCGGCGTGGGCGTGGGACAGAGCCTGGACAGTCCGAGGGAAGCGGCGCTGGTAATTTATGTAGACCGCAAGCAGGTGCCCGCGCAACTTCCGGTCACTGTGGACGGTCTGCGAACCCGCTATATCGTGATGGACCGGCTGCATGTGACGCGATCGTACATGAGCCCGGTGGAGTCCAGAAGCCATTGCATGGTCCGCAAAGCGGCGGGCGGGCTGGGCGGATTCAATCCGCTGGATCTGGATCGGCCGCTGAGGCTGAAGCTGAACTGATTTTCCCGGTGCCGTAGAATTCGACAGCGGAACTCTATCCCGCCACACCGCTGTGGCCCAGCCAGCATCGCAGGTATGCAATCTGGCCTACGTGGTAAGCCTCGTGAAATGCGAGAAAACCGATCATCCCGCTGACCTTTCCATCAAAGCTCGGCGACTTTTCGGGCGCTGCGGAGGAAAGTGCCTCGCTGCTTGCTTCGTCCAGTGCGGTGGTGAGGCACGCTGTGGCATCGTCCCATGCAAGAACAATCTCTTCCAGCGACGGGTACTCGGCGGACTCGACCGGCTTGGAGCCTCGCGCGAAGAGAGGCAACCATGGCCTTGACCATTCCGTGCCTAGAAACTTCAAAGCTCTGGAGCGCGCCCACACCACGTGTCCCGCAATCCAAAACAAAGAATTTGAGGTGCTGTTCGGGCGGCTTTGCCACTCCTCGGCCGTCAGTCCTTCAAAGCTTTTGCCAAGCATTCTCTCGTTTTGGCGATAGATGCTGGCAGCTGTGGCTAGTTCGGGGGCAATCGGCATGTTAGTCCCTCTCTGGGCGGTCGGGCGGAGCAAAAAACTTGCCCGCGAGCGCGTTTCAAATTTACCAGTTTGCAGGCGAAACGGCGCAACCGTATCGACAACAAAAATGAGAGACAACAACAAGCGAGACGGATTGAACCGCCTCGCTTGTGCTCTTCCCGCTAGAACCCCTTAGTCGGCTGAGCAAGCCTATTCGACAGGGCGGGCTTTGCCGTTGCGCAAACTCTCATCGATGATGGCGTGTACTTTGCGGTCGGCTTCCTCCGCCAGCCTCCCTTGCTTCTCTCCCAGGCGGCCCTGTTCCTCGCCCAATCTTCCCTGCTGATCTCCCAGTCTTCCCTGCTGCTCGCCAAACCTACCCTGTTGCTCGCCCATCCTGCCCTGCAATTCGCCCAGTCTTTCCTGGACTTCGGCGAGCTTGGCCTCGGCCTCGGCCAGCTCCTCCTGGTTAACGGTGCTGCCGGCCTTGGCCTGCAATTTGGCCGTGGCGGCGTTCAGCGCGGCTATCTCTTTCGAGAGGTCCGGGGTGGGAATGTTAACGAGTTCCTGCTGATGGCCGAGCTTCTCCTGTTGCTTTCCGAGTTCCTCCTGCTGGCGGCCGAGCGCTTCCTGAAGTTTGCCGAGCGCCTCCATGGGCGCGTACATAGCTGCAATCTGGGTCAAAGTGGTTGGATCGTCAATGAAATACGACTTGCCCTCGTGGGTGAAGAAAAGGAACTTCCCGTTCGTCAGCTTCCGCACTTTGTTGATGCTGTCGCGCGTACTGTTGTGCCAGTCGCCAGAGAACGTAACGTGTTCGCTCGGATCGGTGACTAAAGCCCATGAGTCGCCATTTGAGGAGTAGGAATAAGCGTAGCCGCGACCCACGGAGGTCCCTTGGCCCGTGGATACGTTATTGGTGTTGGTCACGTTGTCGCTTTGAATGGAGGCTGTCGCCTGGACGTCGCTGAAGATGGCTGCGCCGCTGCCCGGCGGTGGAGGCGGAGGAGGAACGTCTGGCGCGCCATCCGGAATTACCGTGGCCTGGAGGTCGATTGTCGGAGGCGGCGGAAAAGGTGCGGGCGCCGGAGCGGGCGCTGCGTCCGGAGCAGGCGGCATGATTGATTCAGGCGCCTGATCGGGATTGGAAACTCCGGATAGCGGAGGTTGGGGAGCCTGGGGAGCTTGCGGTGCCTGCGAATTCATGGCCGGTGCAGGCGGGGGCGGCGGCGCCTGTTGAGGCGCCTGGCCCGCGGCTTCAACGCGGATCAGGACCGTGCCCGCAAACAGCGCCGCGGGAACCAGCAGCGCCAAAAGCATCATGCGGCGGCTGCCGGAAAAAGCCTGGCGAAAGATGTTGTCGTTGAGAAGCCGTTCAATGCGATGAGAAAGATTGCTGGTGCGTGCCATGGCTACTCCTATGAGGGTTGGGCGCGGCAGGGCCGCGAATTCAAGTAGAAGTTGTGCATAAGATGTGCGGCTGGCAGCTTCTTCCAGGCCGGCATAGTCGCTGATGGCCTCACCCAGGTCGGAAAGCTTGCGCTTGAGCCACCAACCCAGCGGGCTGAACCAGAAGAGGGCTGTGTAGATGGTTGCAAGTAACTGAAGGTAGAAATCCGCCTGACGAACGTGGGAGCGCTCGTGCGCGAGAACAATGCGCAGCTTTTCCCTGTCCCAGTTCAGGCAATCCGCTGGAAGAAGGACACCGGAGCCGATGGTAACTGGTGAGGAGACGGAAAAACTGAATCGCAAGCGCAAACCGCGGGCTGGATTCCGCTCCGGGTCTTGTCCCAGGTCCGCTTCGTAAGGAGTGGCAGCGAGCCAAAGCCTTACTGCCATGACCAGTCCGAAGCCGATGCGGATAAGGAGCGCAGCGCAGACGGCAAGATACACGAGCACTGCCAGCAATGCCAAAGACTGGGGGTTCGAGGCGCTGGCCGGTTGGGCATAGTCCGCGAGGATTGGAATGCTTCGCGCTTTGGCCAGCGCGGACTGGACATTTTGAGAACGGCCCGATTGGGGACGGGCAAGGGGCGCCACTTTGGAAGAGGCAGCGGTCTCACGGACAAGGCCTATTCCGCTCAGCTCGGACTTTGCAAACAAAGAGGCTTTTGTTGAGGGCGCGAAAGGTGACTTGACGGCGGATACGGAATGCGGGGCTGTCGGTGAAATCGGGGCAGGTGGAATCGGCGAGGATTTCGGCGTCACGATCCAGACGGTTGCAGGAACCTTGACTGCGAATAAAGAGGGCAGAAAGTGCCAGTGCATGGCCAGCGGCATGAGCGTGGCGCAGGCCAATACCGACCCCCAGGCAATCTTCTGCGCCAAAACCATCCCAACGCGGAAGAGCCGCAGGCCTGCCCATACTGCAAAGGCCACGACGAGTCCTCGCAGCGAGGCCTCAATCAACATGGAGATCAACGTTAAGGAGATCAAGGTTTTCCCCCTTTTGCCCGCTCAACGGGCTCCTTAGGATCGGCAGCATTCTGCTGTGCGGCGGCGATTCGTTCAGCGAGACGCTGCAAACTGGCACGGTCCAGCACCTTCGAGTCCACCATGCCTACCAGCAGCGCTTCCACCGACCCCTCGCAAAACCAGTCGACAATGCGCTTGACGGCACGGCCCGCGACCCGCTGGCGCGACTCCGCCGGCTGATAGACGAAGGTGCGGTTCTCCACCGAGTGGGCGAGGTAGCCCTTCTCTTCAAGCCGCCTGAGTACGGTGCGAATTGTGGAGTCTTTGAGAGGACGGTCCAGAGCCTCGCGAACCTGTTCCGCTGTGATCTGGGGACGGCTCCAGACGATGGAAAGAATGTCCCGCTCCAATTCGCCAAGCTCGGATGGGTCATGCCCTTTTGCAGTGTTACTCACCATAGTGTTACTGACTGTAGCACATCAAATCGGTAAGCGGGCAAGAATATTTTGTTGAAGATATTTTCTCCCTTTCCGGTTCATGGATGCGAAATTCGATGCGAAAACCCAAGTAGCTTGGGTTATGGTTTAAGAAGATGAGTTCGCTCAGGTTCGATGGAGTAAGACTTACGGCGTACACGATGGATCACGAACCTCGGCACATACATGGCTTTATGCTGAGGTGGAAGTAATCGTCGATCTTCGCCTTGACGGAACGGTTTCTCTTGCGAACAGGACAGATGCCATCAGGCCGGGCAATGGCAGCAAATCGGACGTACGCCACATATTGACGGTAGCCGCCAATCATTTCGACGAACTTGTATCTCTTTGGGAGAAGCACCATGGCTGAGCATGAAGTGGTTACGACCGATGCGGAGATTGAAGCAGCGCTGAAGAGTGCAAAGCTCCACAACAGCGACCCTGTGGCACAGACGGTGGAGCACGTACCGGAACTAAACCTGCTAATCGTGGGGCTGAGCAACGGACGCCGGCTGGTGCTTCCGGTAGAGGAATTGCAGGGGCTGGGCAAGGCCACGCACGCGCAAATTCAGAATCACGAGTTGCTTGGCCGTGGAACCGGCATCCGCTTTCCTGAGATCGATGTCGACCTTTACGTCCCTGCTTTGATCGAAGGCGTTTATGGAAACCGCAGGTGGATGGCACAGTTGGGGAAGAAGGGCGGCAGCGCCAGAACCGCGGCTAAACGCCAAGCGGCTCAGGTAAATGGCGCTAAGGGTGGAAGACCGAAGCGAGCAGTCGCCTAACGACGATTTTCCCACTGGGTGTTGGTCTCAAACCGCTACGGCAGCGGGCTTTCCTGGCTCAACTGTGAGCTTTGGATCGTCTGGGAAGAACAGCAGGAAGACTGTTCCGGAACGCTTTCCGTCCGTTACAGGGCTCGGGCTCGCTTCGGGACCCTCAGTCGCGGTGCGGCTGCGTACTCGCACCGACCCTTTGTGCTTGAGGATGATCTCATGGCTCACCCACAAGCCCAGGCCGGTTCCGGTGACTTCCTTGGTGGTAAAAAAGGCCTCGAAGACGCGGGAAAGGACTTCGGGTTCCATGCCGGCTCCGGTGTCGGCCACGGCAAAGCGGACTCCGGTTTGGCTCGGGTCTTTCCAGTTGCGGGATCGGCGCGCCCGAATGACGAGACGTCCGCCGGCGGATGTTGCATCGATCGCGTTCCCCACCAGGTTCGCAAACACCTGGCGGATCTCGCCGGCGAAACAAAACAGGTCCATAGCCGGGTCGTAGTCGCGCTCGACCCCGATATTGAGCGTGTTGAGCCGGCCCTGGTAAAGGCTGAGCACAGAATCGAGCAATTCAGCCATATTGGCGCGTCCCGGGAGAGTGGATTGGCGATAGAAGCGGAGGGTCTGGCGGGTGATTTCGGCGATGCGGCGGACTTCGTACTCAGCCATGGTGACGTAGTTGAGGGTCGGGTCCTGAAGGCCGCAGAAGTTACGGAGCAAGAAGAGGAGATTGGTGATGGCCTCGAGGGGATTGTTGATTTCATGGGCGATGGAAGCAGCCAGCCGCCCGGTAGCAGCCAGTTTCTCGGTCTTGCGCAGAGCATCCTCACTGCGCTTGCGGTCGCTTGCGTCGAGGACGATGACGCCGACCCATCGCACCTGCAGCGGATTGGTTCGAACCGGATAGGCGCTGGCCAGCCATGTCCACGGGCGGCCAAGTTTTCCTCCCTGACCCTCCAGTTCGAGGTCGCGTGCCGGGCCCTCGGAAGAGAAGACGCGCAACACAGTGTTCTCAAGTTCGCGCGCCACGGGTTGGGGCAACAACTCCGGCAGGGTGCGGCCCAAATGGCGGCTCAACGGGACACCGGTCATATCCGCAAAAACCTGATTGACGCGGACGATTCTGCACCGGCGATCGAAAAATGCCAGCCCGATAGGCGCGTTTGCGAGCATCGAGTCAAGCAGCGAAAGCGTGTCGTTGAGCCCCGCGCGCTGCTCGGCAATGGATGCCACCATGCGGTTAAAGGCATCAATCAGATCACCTATCTCGTTATGCACCGACACCGGCAGGGGAAAGCTGCCGCTCTGTTCGGGCGATTCCATCAGGGCGCGGGTTCCGCGATGCAGCGTCGCCAGGGGCCCGGAGATGGAACGCGCCATCAACATGACGAGCAGCATTGAGGCCACAATCCAAACAGAACCAAAGATGACCGTACCTCGCAATATGACGTTGAGCTCCTCGTGGTCCCAGTTGCGGTCGGTCTCAACCCAGGCAAAGCCACGCAGGTCAGAACCCGTATAGATGGGACGGACGCCTTCCCAGCGATCCATACCAAGGTTAAAAACCCTGGGCTCGTCCCTGGTCATGAGCGGAATTTGCGCCTTTTCAGCGGACTCAAGCAGATGCTGCTCGGGCTCTCCGGAACTGACATAGAGCACATTGCCGGCCGGGTCGGTGACTTTGGCGAAAGCCACACTGGGCGCTTCACCCATCATTTTCACAGACAATCCAACCCAGACGGGCCGCTGCTGCAGCAATGCTTCCTTGGCCTGCAGAGCCACGGAAGTGGCCTGATGCGCCAGGCGGTGCTGCGCGCGCTGAAACACCTCATGGGTCTGCTGGTGGATGAGCAACGCGGCAAAAAGAGCGAGCGAGAGCACTTCCAGCAGCGTCAGGCCTGCCAGCATCTGCCATCGAATCGATCGCGGCCACCAGCGCACAGGCAAGCCTCAAACCTCCTATGAGATTAGGCTCTCAGTTTACCGGATTCCCTCTTAAACGGGGATTCTCCGTGGATTCCCTGCAATGATCACGCTTCAGTTTTCGATGTGAGAGCCGCGGCAATCAGACGCCCGTGAAACCGCCCATTCTCGATAAATATTTCATTGGTCCGCGAACCGGCAACGATCACACCTGCCAGGTAAATGCCGGGAATGTTGCTCTCCAGGGTCTCCGGATCGCACACCGGCAGGCGGTCGGGCCCCTCGAAGCGGATGCCGAGACGCTGAAGGAAATCGAAGTCGGGGTGGTATCCGGTCATGGCGAAAACGAAGTCGTTCTTGAGGGTCAAACGGCCCTCGGGCGTCTGTACGACTAC
>Ga0181531_10000764_pt1 | contig 21187 bp, 19 predicted proteins | sample PEATcosm2014_Bin_38_FD_119743 | JGI IMG/M metagenome (GOLD analysis project Ga0181531, IMG submission 119743) | Peatland microbial communities from MTU Mesocosm Facility, Houghton, MI, USA - PEATcosm2014_Bin11_10_metaG | ecosystem: Environmental > Terrestrial > Soil > Wetlands > Peat | place... | reverse complement strand
TGCAACCGGCCTTCGACCACCACGCCCTGGCCCTCGCGGAAAAGATCGGGCAGGTCGCCGCTATAGGTCACCGGCACCGATTTCCGTCCGTCGGTGACGCTGAAATCGATGGTCTTGCCGTCGGCTTCGCGCTTGAAGCTGCCGGTTTCCACCAGCCCGCCGATGCGCAAGAGACGGCCTGCTTCCACGCCTTTGGCGTACAGATCGGACGGGCTGTAGAAGAACACCAGATTGTCCTTGAGCGCCGACAGGGTGAGCCAGCTTGCGCCGCCCAGCAGCGCCAGGCCTGCCAACACGAAGATCAGCCGCTTGCGCTTGCGCGTCATCATGGGTTGCGCGAGGCGTGTTTGCGCCGCCGGGGGCTCTTCGCCTCCTGCGCGGCAAGTTGAATCTTTATGCGCCGGTAGCTCGCTAGACTCCAGAACAGCAATCCCAGCAGCACCAGCGCGGCCACGGCATAGGCCGGCCAGACGAAGCGGGCATAGCCGCCCATGGCGAAGAACGCCGCCATCACGGATTTCCGAATATCAACGCGCGCAGCCGGGCTTCCAGCAACGCCGCGCGCATGCGCAGCAGCAGCAGGGTCACGAAAAAGAACAGGAATCCCACTGCCATCACCAGCAGCGGCCAGAGCAGCGAGGGCGCGATGGTCGGCCCGTCCAAGCGGAACACGCTTTCCTTCTGGTGCAGCGTGTTCCACCAATCGACCGAGAATTTGATGATCGGCAGATTGACCACGCCGACTACCGCCAGGATCGCCGCCGCGCGGGTGCCGCGCGACCGGTCGTCGAAGGCGTGCTCGAGCGCGATGAACCCGAGGTAGAGGAAAAACAGCACCAGCACCGAAGTGAGCCGTGCGTCCCACACCCACCAGGTGCCCCACATCGGCTCGCCCCAGAGCGAGCCGCTGACCAGGCAAATGAAGGTGAATCCGGCGCCCAGCGGCGCGGCGGCTTCGGCGGCGACATGCGCCAGGGGATGGCGCCAGATCAATCCCACGGCGCTCGCGCCCGCCATCAACGCATAGGCCAGGCTCGCCAGCCAGGCGGCGGGCACATGCACGTACATGATGCGCACCGACTCGCCCTGCTGGTAATCGGGCGGCGCCACGAACAGCGCCATATAGAGACCGGCGCCGAGGAACAACGCCGCCGCCGCCGCGCACCACGGCATCAGCGCGGCCGACAGTTTCATGAATTGACTCGGATTGGCGAGGCGCGGCATGGCGGTGGTTCTATCGCATGAGATCGGCTGGAGCCATGGATCATTCCATCGCTTGGCGCAACGCCGCTGCCGCCGCCCAGGGCGCCAACGCCAGCGCCGTCAGCAGCAGCGCCGCCAGCAGCAGCAGATGGGGCCGGGCGGCGAAGCCCATCGATGCGGCCTCGGAAGCCGCGACGCCGAAGATCAGCACCGGGATATAGAGTGGCAGCACCAGCAGCGACAGCAGCACGCCGCCGCGCCGCGCGCCCAAGGTCAAGGCGGCCCCGACCGCGCCGATCAGACTCAACACCGGCGTGCCGAGCAGCATGGCCAGCACCAGCGATGTCATACCCTCCGAATTAAAATGCAGCACCAGCGCCAGCAGCGGCGCGATCACGGTCAAGGGCAGCCCGGTCGCCAGCCAATGCGCCAGGCATTTCGCCAGCGCCTGGAGCTCGAGCGGCAGCGGCATCAGCACCAGCGCCTCCAGGCTGCCGTCTTCCCAATCGGACTGGAACAGGCGCTCGAGCGACAACAGCGCGGCCAGCAGCGCCGCCACCCACAACACGCCGGCGGAAATGCGCGCGAGCAATTCGGGCTCGGGCCCGACGCCGAACGGGAACAGGATCACGGCGAGCGCGAAGAACGCGGCGACGTTGGCCCAATCGCCGCCCTGGCGGAACGCCAGCTTGAGATCGCGCCCGACCAGCGCGGCGAAGGCGTTCATGCCGCTCTCCGCGGCGCGAAATCGGCGAGCGACAAGACCGACGCCTCGGCCAGGATCAGCGGCGCATGGGTGGCGGCTACGACGCAGCCGCCTTGGCGGCGATGCGCGGATATCGCGGTGCGCAGATTGGCCAGCGCCTGCGCGTCGAGCCCGGTGGCCGGCTCGTCGAGCAGCCAGAGCCATGCCTTCGATGCGACGAGACGCGCCAACGCCAGGCGCCGCTTTTCGCCGGCGGAGAGATAGCGGCACGGCCAATCGGCGCGCGCGTCCAGGCGGAAAGACTTGAGCGCGGCGTCCGCGCCGCGTCGCGTTCCGCCCCGCATCTCCGCCCAGAAGGCGAGATTCTCGCGCGCGGTCAGCGCGGGCTTCAACGCGTCCTGATGGCCGATGAAGTGGAGGCGGGCGCGATGCGCCGCCGGGTCGAGGGAGATGGGCGATCCACGCCAGAGGATTTGGCCGTCTTCCGGCGGCGTCAGCCCGGACAGCATGCGCAAGAGACTGGTCTTGCCGCTGCCATTCGGGCCGGCGAGCAGCAACGCGCCGCCGCGCGCCAGGCTGAAACTCAATCCCCGGAACACCAGCCTTCCGCCGCGCCGGCAGGCAAGGTCCTGGCCGGAAAACAAATTCGGGGGAAGGCCGCGGCGCATATGCCGCGATATTGCCACGGGCCGCCGCATCAAGCGGACAAAAAGAGACGGCCTCGGTGGGGGAAAACCGAGGCCGTCGATAGGAGCGGTCGGGGGGCGACCGCTTCATGGAGATGGAGACAAGCCAAAAGCCTAATGTCTCTCACCGGGTACCATCAAAGCCCCGGAATGCGTCTCCAATGGGAAGGGATTGTGGCGAAAGCGTGATATTTTGTCGCGCCGGCGAGCGGGGAAACCCGCTTGGCGAGCCGATTCGGACCGAACCGAACCCCGCCCCCGAGCGATGCGCGAATCGGCGCCGTCGGCACCAACCGGCCGGATGCGGCCTTGTCACGCAGCCCGGATAGGCTGTCCCCGGCTTGATCTGCGAGGCGGGAAGGGGTAGCAGCAAGTATTGACCGCCCGGCGGCGCCACCAGCGCCCAAAAACAGGGAGACCCATCCGTGTCCGTTACCGGCCAAGATTCGCTCAAGGCGCGCCGCAGCCTGGATGTCGGCGGCAAGAGTTACGATTATTTCAGCCTCGAGGCGGCCTCCAAGGCGGCCGGCCTGGGCGACATCTCCCGTCTGCCCTTCTCCCTCAAAGTGCTGCTCGAAAACCTGGTGCGACTTGAAAACGGGCGCACCGTCACGGTCGACGACATCAAGGCGGTGGCCGCCTGGCTCAAGGACAAGACCTCGCAGCGCGAGATCGCCTTCCGCCCCGCCCGGGTGCTGATGCAGGATCTGACCGGCGTGCCGGCGGTGGTCGATCTGGCGGCGATGCGCGAGGCGATGGCGCGCCTCGGTGGCGATCCCAAGCGCATCAATCCGCTCTCGCCGGTCGATCTGGTGATCGACCATTCGGTCATGGTCGACAGCTTCGGCACGCCCGATTCCTTCCGCCAGAACGTCAAGGTCGAGTTCGAGCGCAACGGCGAGCGTTACGCCTTCCTGCGCTGGGGCAGCCGCGCCTTCGACAATTTCCGCGTCGTGCCGCCCGGCACCGGCATCTGCCACCAGGTCAATCTCGAATACCTGGCGCGGGTGGTGTGGACCACCGAGGAAAAAGGCCGCACCGTGGCCTATCCCGACACGCTGGTCGGCACCGACAGCCACACCACCATGATCAACGGGCTTTCGGTCCTGGGCTGGGGCGTCGGCGGCATCGAAGCTGAGGCGGCGATGCTCGGCCAGCCGATCTCCATGCTGCTGCCCGAGGTGGTGGGTTTCCGCGTGCATGGAAGCCTGCGCGAAGGCGCGACCGCCACCGATTTGGTGCTGACCGTGACCCAGATGCTGCGCAAGAAAGGGGTGGTGGGGCGCTTTGTCGAATTCTACGGGCCGGGGATTTCCTCGCTGGCGCTGGCCGACCGCGCCACCATCGGCAACATGGCGCCGGAATACGGCGCCACCTGCGGCTTCTTCCCCATCGATGCCGAAACGCTGAGATATCTCCGGCTCTCGGGTCGCGACGAGCAGCAGATCAAGCTGGTCGAGGCCTATGCCAAGGCGCAAGGCTTGTGGCACGACGCCCAGTCGCCCGATCCGGTTTTCACCGACACGCTCGAGCTCGATTTGGCGTCGGTCGAGCCCTCGCTCGCCGGCCCGCGCCGGCCGCAGGACCGCGTCGCGTTGTCGGGCGTGGCACCCTCCTTCAAGACCGAACTGCCCAAGCTCGCGGCGACGCGCGACAAGGCCAAGACCGGCGGCCCGGTCAAGGTGGCGGGCGCGAATTATTCGGTGAAGGACGGCGACGTGGTGATCGCCGCGATCACGTCCTGCACCAACACCTCCAATCCGAGCGTCATGCTCGGCGCCGGGCTCCTGGCGCGCAACGCGCTGAAGCGCGGCTTGAAGGTCAAGCCCTGGGTCAAGACCTCGCTCGCGCCGGGCAGCCAGGTGGTGTCGGATTACTACGCCGCCTCGGGCCTGCAGAAGGATCTCGACGCGCTCGGCTTCAACCTGGTGGGCTACGGTTGCACCACCTGCATCGGCAATTCCGGACCGCTGCCGGAAAAGATCTCCCAGGCGGTGGACGAGGGCGATTTGGTGGTGTCGGCGGTGTTGTCGGGCAACCGCAACTTCGAGGGCCGCATCAGCCCGCAAGTGCGGGCGAATTATCTGGCGTCGCCGCCTTTGGTCGTGGCTTACGCGCTGGCGGGCTCGGTCGCCATCGACATCACCAAGGATCCGCTCGGCCAGGACGATTCCGGCAAGCCGGTCTATCTCAAGGACATCTGGCCCTCCAACCAGGAGGTCAACGACACCGTCGCCAAGACCGTCAACGCGGGCATGTTCCGCAAGCGCTACGCCAACGTGTTCGAAGGGCCGGAGGAATGGAAGAAGGTGCGCACGCTCGAAGGCGTCACCTTCGGCTGGAATCCGGGTTCAACCTATCTCGCCTACCCGCCCTATTTCGACAACATGCCCAAGGAGCCGGGCCAGCTCACCGACGTCACCAAGGCCAGGGTGCTGGCGATCCTGGGCGACAGCATCACCACCGACCACATCTCGCCCGCCGGTTCGATCAAAAAGGACAGCCCGGCCGGCGCGTATCTGCTGGAGCACCAGGTGCGCCCGGCCGATTTCAATTCCTACGGCGCGCGGCGCGGCCATCACGAGGTGATGATGCGCGGCACCTTCGCCAATATCCGCATCCGCAACGAGATGGTGCCGGGGGTCGAGGGCGGCGTCACCAAGCACATGCCCGACGGCGCGGTGATGCCGATTTACGACGCCGCCATGCAATACCAGAAGGAGGGCGTGTCCCTGGTCATCGTCGCCGGCAAGGAATACGGCTCGGGTTCGTCGCGCGACTGGGCGGCCAAGGGCACGCGGCTCTTGGGCGTGAAGGCGGTGATCGTCGAAACCTTCGAGCGCATCCACCGCTCGAACCTGATCGGCATGGGCGTGCTGCCGCTGCAATTCAAGCCGGGCACCGACCGCAAGACTCTGAAGCTCGACGGCAGCGAGCTCTTCTACATCTCCGGGATCGCCGCGGGGCTCAAGCCGCGCGCCGAACTCACCTGCCAGATCGCCCGCGCCGACGGCAAGTCGGAGACCATCCCGCTGCTCTGCCGCATCGACACGGAGGACGAGATGGAATATTTCCGCCACGGCGGGATATTGCAGTACGTGCTGCGCCACATGATGCAGGCGAAATAGGCCCGCGCCGTCACTTCAGCGGCGAGAAGCCCGCCGGGATCAGGATCTTCGATTCCTGCGTCAGCAGCAGCCCGGCCGTCTGGTTCTTGAGATAACTGTGCCAGCGCGGGTCCTTGGCCATGGCGCCGCGCTTCTGTTCGCGTTCGGCGAGCGAGGCGTAGGTCCAGATATGCACCACCTGGTTCAAGGTACCGATATCGGTCGAGCCCATGAAGATGAGCTTGCCCAGCATCTCCTGTTGAATGGGCAGCCCGTTCTTCTCGTAATATTCGAGCCAGGCTCCCGCCTTGCCGGGGTGCATGGTGTAGGTGCGAATCTCGACGATCATCCGAACTTCTCCCTTGGCGGAATGGCCATTTCGCTGGTTAACGCCGGCGATCCTGTGCGCGGCGGTTTTCCCGGTCAAGCGCGGCGCGGAGTGAAGGCTTCACCCCAACGTGAACCCTATTGAGTGGCGAAAATCGCGCCGCTCGCGGAATATGGGGGTATGAAAGCCCGTTCCCTCGCCCTGGCATTCCTTTTCGTCGCCTGCGTTCTGGGCGCGGATAGCGCGGCGATTCGCGCCGTGGCGGATCCGCCGGTGCCGGTGGTGGTCGAGCTCTTCACCTCGCAAGGTTGCAATTCCTGCCCGCCGGCCGATCAATTTCTCGGCGAGCTGGCCAAGCGTCCGGATATCCTCGCCCTCGCCTTCCATGTCGATTACTGGAACTACATCGGCTGGACTGATCCCTTCGGCAAGCCATGGGCCACCGGCCGCCAGCGCGATTATCAGGAGAGCCTGCATCTGCGTTACGTCTACACGCCCGAGATGGTGGTCAACGGCGCCGCCGAGGGCGTCGGCTCGGACAAGGGCGCGATCGAAGCGCTGATCAACGCGGCGCAGGCGAAGCCTTCGCCGCATCCGACCCTGGCGCTGCACTGGCTCTCCGATGGATCGCTCGCGGTCGATGTCGGCGAGGGCCAATCGCCGCCCGACGCGCCCGCCACCATCTGGCTGGTGGGCTTCGATCAACCGCACTCCACCCCGGTGTTGCGCGGCGAGAACGAAGGCAAGACCCTGACCGATTACCAGGCGGTGCGGAGTTATCGCCGCATCGGCGCCTGGGCCGGCTGGTCGATGGAGGTGATCGTGCCGCCGGACCAGGCCAAGGCGCTGGGCGACGGCGGCGTTGCCGTGCTGCTCCAGGCGCAAGGCACCGGGCCGATCCTGACTGCGGCGAGGATCGGGCTTCCCGGCGGTTGAGGCCCGATTCCCGGTGGTTTCAAGCCGTACGCGAAACGGCTTGCGTCGCCGCCCGGACGAACTATCCTTTGTCCTAACAATAAACACCCGCCCGAACGGGACGGGAACATAACCACGGGGGAAACGCACATGGCTACCGCAGCCACCACTTACGGCTCGCTTTCCGCGGCCGACCACAGCAGGGAACTGCGCAAGGCGGTGATCGCCGCCACGGTCGGCACCACCATCGAATGGTACGACTTCTTCATCTACGGCACCGCCGCCGGGCTGGTTTTCAGCAAGCTCTACTTCCCGAACTCGGACCCGACCGTCGGCACGTTGCTGGCCTTCGCCACCTACGGCGTCGGCTTCGCCGCCAGGCCGGTGGGTGCCGCGATCTTCGGCCATTACGGCGACCGCATCGGCCGCAAGGCGACGCTGATCGCGACCTTGATGCTGATGGGCATCGCGACCTTCCTCATCGCCTTCGTGCCGACCTATGATTCGATCGGCATCTGGGGCGGCATCATCCTGACCATATTGCGCTTCGTTCAGGGCGTCGGCGTCGGCGGCGAATGGGGCGGCTCGGTGCTGTTGTCGATGGAATGGACGCGCAGCAACAACAACCGCGGCCTGGTCGCCTCCTGGCCGCAATTCGGCGTGCCTTCGGGCCTGTTCCTGTCGACCATCGTCATGCTGGCCGCCAATTCCTGGTCGGGCGACCAGTTCCTCGTTTGGGGCTGGCGCGTGCCGTTCTTCCTCAGCATCATCCTGGTCGGGATCGGCCTCTGGATCCGGCTCGGCATCCTCGAGACGCCGGTGTTCCAGAAGCTCCTCAACCAGAAGAAGATCGCGCGCGCGCCCATCCTCGAAGTCATCCAGAAGCAGCCGAAGCAGATCATCCTTTCGGCCCTCTTGCGCATGGCGGAACAGGCGCCGTTCTATCTCTTCACCGCCTTCGTCTTCGCTTACGGCGTCGGCACGCTGAAAATGCCGCGGGAATTCATCCTCACCGCGGTGCTGGTGGCGGCCTGTCTGTCCTTCATCAGCATCCCGCTCTCGGGCCACATCTCCGACCGCATCGGCCGGAAGAAGATGTACCTGATCGGCGCGGCGACGGTCGGGCTGTTCGGCTTCCTCTATTTCGGCATGCTGGATACGGGGGTTCCCTCGGCGATATTCATCGCCATCGTGCTGTCGCTCGTTCCGCATGACATGCAGTACGGGCCGCAGGCGGCGCTCATCGCCGAGGCCTTTACCCCGCGGCTCAGATACAGCGGGGCGTCGCTGGGTTATCAGCTAGCCTCGGTGTTCGCCGGCGGCCCGGCGCCCTTGATCGCCACCGCGCTGTTCGCCGCCTATCACACCGGCTACGCCATCGCGATCTACATCGCCGCCTGCTCGGTGATAAGCCTGGTGTCGGCGGCGTTCATGCCGGATCACACCGGCAAGGACGTGTCGATGGAATACGACGACTGAACGGGGCGTAGCAAAGCCATCGCCCAAGCCGAGGGCGATGGCGTCTTGCGAAGCTCAGTTTAGAAGGATTGAGGGGAAAGGGGCGGGGCGCCAAAAGCGTCCCGCCCTTTGCTTTTAGAGCGCGATCGGACCAATAGAAACGACGGTCCGGGATCCGACCTATTCCTTCCCGGGCCGAGTCTGTTCAACCCTTGCCTTTCCCGGCGGAAGCCACGATCTTGAGGGGCATGGGAATGGTCTCCCGTACCGCGCGTCTGTGGGCCGTCTTGGGCCCGACCAATACCGGCAAGACCCACCTCGCCATCGAGCGCATGCTCGGCCATCAGAGCGGCATGATCGGCTTTCCGCTGCGCCTGTTGGCGCGCGAAAATTACGACCGGATCGTGGCTCTGAAAGGCGCCCGCGCGGTGGCGCTGATCACCGGCGAGGAAAAGATCGTCCCGCCCAACCCGTCCTATTACGTCTGCACGGTCGAATCGATGCCCTTGGACCGCCCGGTGGATTTCCTGGCGGTGGACGAAATCCAGCTTTGCGGCGATGCCGAGCGCGGCCACGTCTTCACCGACCGGCTGCTGCACGCGCGCGGGATTTTCGAAACCATGCTGCTCGGCTCGGACACCATCCGCCCGTTGCTGCGCCGGTTGGTGCCCGAGGCGGAGATCGCGTCGCGCCCGCGCTTTTCCACGCTGCGCTATACCGGCGCCAAGAAACTCACCCGCCTGCCGCCGCGGAGTGCGGTGGTCGCTTTCGCCGTGGCCGACGTCTTCGCGCTGGCCGAGGCGATGCGCCGCCGCCAGGGCGGCACCGCGGTGGTGATGGGCGCGCTCAGCCCGCGCGCGCGCAACGCCCAGGTGGGCTTGTTCCAGTCGGGCGAGGTCGATTACCTGGTGGCGACCGACGCCATCGGCATGGGCCTGAACATGGACCTCGACCACGTCGCCTTCGCGCGCCTGGTCAAGTTCGACGGCTTCGCGCCCCGCCGCCTGGCGCCCGCCGAGATCGCGCAAATCGCCGGCCGCGCCGGCCGGCACATGAGCGACGGCAGCTTCGGCGTCACCGACGCGATCACCGAACTGGCGCCGGAGACCGTTGAGGCGGTGGAGAATCACCGCTTCGATCCGCTGCGCCGGCTCTTCTGGCGCAATGCGCGGCTCGATTACCGGTCCTTGGGCGGCTTGATCGCCTCGCTCGAAACCCGGCCTAATACCCAGGGCCTGGTTGCGGCGCGGCCGGCCGACGATTTGCTGGCGCTGCGCGCGCTGGCGCAGATGTCCGACATCGCCGCTCTCGCCCGGCACCAGGCGGCGGTGCGGCTTTTGTGGGAAGTCTGCCAGATCCCGGATTTCCGCAAGGTGATGAGCGACAACCATGCGCGCCTGTTGGCGCAGATCTACCGGCATTTGACCGGCCCATCGGGTCGTTTGCCGACCGATTGGGTAGCGGGGCAGCTGAGCCGTCTCGACCGACTCGACGGCGACATCGACACGCTGATGGCGCGGATATCCCATGTGCGCACTTGGACTTACATCACCCATCGCGGCGATTGGCTCGGCGACGCTCCTTCCTGGCAGGAACGCGCCCGCGCCATCGAGGACCGGCTTTCCGACGCGCTGCACGACCGCATCACCCAACGCTTCGTCGACAAGCGCTCGGCCGTGCTGGTGCGCAAACTGGCGGCGAGCGGCGATCTGCTGGCTTCGGTGAGCGCGGCCGGCGAGGTCAAGGTCGAGGGTCATTACGTCGGCCGGCTCGAAGGCTTCCGCTTCCGTCCCGATCTCGCCGATTCGAGCGCCGGCACCAAGGCCCTGATTGCCGCGGCACAACGCGTGTTGCGCGGCGAGATCGCGCGGCGCGTCAACCTGTTGGAACAGGCGAATGACTCGGATTTCGATTTGACGCCCACGGGCGCGGTGACTTGGCGCGGCGGACAGGTAGGCAGGCTGTTGCCGGGCGCGTCGTCTCTGGCGCCGAAAGTCGAGGCGCGGCACAGCGATTTCTTTGCCGGCGAACAACGCGAAACCGTGCGCCGGCGCCTGGCGGCTTTCATCGCCGGACATTTGCGCAGCAAGCTGGCGGCGCTGTTCCAGGCGCGCGCAGCGCAGCTTTCGGGCGCATCGCGCGGCCTGGCCTTCCAACTGGGCGAGGCGCTGGGGGCGTTGCCGGCGGCTCCGGCGTCGCCGCTGGTCGCCGCCCTGGCCGCGTCCGACCGCAAGCGGCTTTCGCTGCTGGGTGTGCGTTTCGGCGTCGAGTCGATCTATATCGAACCGCTGCTGAAGCCCGCCGCCGTTCAATTGCGCGGCCTGTTGTGGGCGCTGTCCTCCGGCCAGCCCGTCCCGCAAATTCCCAAAGGCACGGCGGCGGCGCGCAACCCCGAGATCACCGCCTCGGCCTATGCCGCGATGGGCTATCGCGTGCTGGGAAACCGCGTGCTGCGCCTCGACCGGGTCGAGCGCCTGGCCGCGCGCGCCCGCGCGCTGGCAACGCAGGGCACGTTCGAAGCCTTGCCCGAACTGGCCTCTCTGGCCGGCTGCGCCCGCGACGACTTGTCCGGCGTGCTGACGGATTTGGGCTATCGCGCCGTTGTGCTGGACGGGCAAGTCGTCGGCTTCCGGCCCGCGCGGCGCGGTCCGGCCCGCCGCCGCCGCGATATTGCGCTTCCGGCCGACAGTCCTTTCGCCAAGCTCAAGGAGCTGACCCTGGCGCGATGAACGGCGCGATCCTCCGCCTCGACAAGTTCCTCTGGCATGCGCGCCTCGCGCGTTCGCGTTCCGTGGCGGCGCGGCTTTGTCTCGAAGGGAAAATTGTCGTCGGCGCCGCGCCCGCGCTCAAGCCCCATCATCCGGTGCGCATCGGCGACCGGCTGACGATCGAGCACGGCCGCTGGCTTCGCCGCATCGTCATCCGGTCCTTGCCGCCGCGCCGCGGCGGCGCGGCAGCGGCGCTTCTGTGTTACGACGAACCCGAGCCGCCGCGCTTGATCCCGGCCGAGCCCTGGATTCCGCTCATCGACGAGGAAATCTCCGAAACCGCCTAGACGTCGCATTTGCGCCAGGCGCCGATGTCGAGATGCAGGTGGTTGGCGTGGTCGCTGTTGGTCTCGGGCGTCAGCACCATGCTGAAGACGCCGCACGCGCCCTTGGCCACCGCGCGCAGGAAGTCGCGCTTCGGCCCGCGCGGATTCCAATCCTGCTTGACCGAGATCACCGTGCCGTCGGCGAGCTTGAAGCCGGCGATGTCGATGGCGTTGCCCTTGGCGTGCTCGCTCCATTCCCCGCCCGGGCGGCCGCGGCAGGAATAGGTGCCAAAATGGATGATTTCCCGCACGCCCTGGTGGAAGCGGGCCTGCGCCTGGGGCACCACCACCTCGCGCGTGAACTTTTCGATCTTCAAGGCCAGGTCGCAACTCATCAGCGCCGGGCGCGAGAGCGGCACGCCGGTGGCGCTGACGCGCACCGAATCGTAGATCGGGCACGGCCCCTCGGGCGCGTCTTCTTTGACGTATTTGACGTTGAACTGGCCGAGCTGGGCGAGGCAGACGTCCGGCGACAGTCTGGGCGGCGGCCGCGGCGGCTCATAGCGCGAACCGCAGCCGGTCAGCGGCAGCATCACGGCGAGGAGCAGGGCGGCGCGACTCGGCTTCGGCATCCGCATCACCCGCCACAGAATCACAGCGGATTCCGCGCCCGCAACCGGAATCTTGCGCGTCTTGCGCTGGCGGGGCCGGCTGGGCCAAGGTGCCGGGCCATGAAGGAAAGCGCTCTCCGCGAAGCGTTTCAGGACAAGCGCGCCGTCATCGCCGGCGGCTTGGGCTTCATCGGCTCGAATCTGGCGCGACGCTTGGCCGGTTTGGGCGCGCAGGTGCTGGCGGTCGACGCGCTGCTGCCCGAGCAGGGCGGCAACCGGTTCAACCTGGCGGATGCGGCGGGCGACCGGCTCGCGGTGGAAATTCTCGATCTGCGCCGCGCGCCGCTCGAGCGCCTGGTCGAAGGGCGCGACTTTCTGTTCAATCTGGCTGGGCAGCAGAGCCATCAGGGCTCGATGGATGCGCCGCTCGACGATTTCGACCTCAACTGCCGCGTGGCGCTGTCGCTGCTCGAGGCCTGCCGCAGCAAAGCGCCCGGCATAGCGGTGGTCTACACCTCGACCCGCCAGGTCTACGGCAAGCCGCGTTCATTGCCGGTAGATGAAAGTCACCCGCTCGCCCCGGTGGACGTCAACGGCATCCACAAGCTCGCCGGCGAGAACTACCATCTGCTCTATCACCGCCTGCACGGCCTCAAGACCGCGGTGCTGCGCCTCACCAACACCTACGGCCCGCGCATGCGCGTCAAGGATGCGCGCCAGACCTTCATCGGCATCTGGCTGCGCAATCTCGTCGAGGACAAGCCCTTCGAGGTCTGGGACGGCGCGCAGCTGCGCGATTTCACCTATGTGGACGACGCGGTCGAGGCGTTGCTGCTGGCCGCTTGCCAACCTAGGGCCCAGGGCGAGACGTTCAATCTCGGCGGCGATGGCGCGATATCGCTCAAGGATCTCGCCGACCGGCTGATCGCGGTCCATGGCGGCGGCACCTATGCGCTCAAGCAATTCCCGCCCGCGCGCAAACGCATCGACATCGGCGATTACCAGGCCGACGACCGGCGGTTCCGCGAAGCCTCCGGCTGGGCGCCGCGCGTTCCCCTGTCCGAGGGGTTGAAGCGCGCGCTCGATTATTACCGCGTCCATCTGGCGCATTACCTGTGAGCACGGCATGACCGGCAAAATCCCCCAGACCGATCCGCGCGCCTCCTATTTGGCCTTGCGCGGCGACATCGACCGCGCGGTGGGGCGCGTGCTCGAAAGCGGCCGATATATCCTGGGCGAGGAGGTGGCAGGCTTCGAGCGTGAATTCGCGGCCTATATCGGGCAACGCCACGGCATCGGCGTCGCTTCGGGGACCGATGCGCTGGTGCTGGGCTTGAAGGCGCTTGATCTGCCGCCGGATTCTTATGTCGCCACCGTGTCGCATACCGCGGTCGCGACCGTGGCGGCAATCGAACTGGCGGGGTTGAAGCCGCTGCTGCTCGATATCGAGCGCGATACCATGACGCTCGATCCCAAGGCGCTGACGCGCGCGCTCGAAAAGCCGCCGGGGAAAATATCCGCCGTCATCCCGGTGCATCTCTACGGCCAGGCGGCCGATCTCGGCGCCATCCGGCCCGTGGCCGCGCGGCACGGCCTCAAGCTGATCGAGGATTGCGCGCAATGCCACGGCGCATCCCTCGGCGATAAACGGCTTGGCGGTTTCGGCGACCTGTCCTGTTTCAGCTTCTATCCGACCAAGAATCTGGGCGCTTTCGGCGACGGCGGCGCGGTTCTTACCGGCGATCCCGGTCTTGCGGCGCGGCTCAGGGCGTTGCGCGAATATGGCTGGCGTGAACGCTATGTCAGCGAAAGACCGGGCATGAATTCGCGTCTCGACGAGCTTCAGGCGGCGGTGCTGCGGGTCAAATTGGCCGATCTCGATGCCGGCAATGCGCGCCGCGCTTCCATCGCCGACCATTATGACCAGGGGTTGAAGGATAGCGGGCTAGTCCTGCCGGCGCGGCGCAAGGCCGCAACCCATGTCTTCCACCAATACGTGGTGCGGACGGCGAAGCGCGACGCGTTGCGCGCAGCGCTCGATCGACAGGGCATCGGCACTGGCATCCATTATCCGCTGCCGGTGCATCTCCAGGATGCCTATCGCGGCCGGATTACGCTCGACCCCGCGGGCCTCGGCGAAAGCGAGAATGCTTCGCGCGAGGTCTTGAGCCTGCCGATGTATCCGGAACTCGGTGAGGAATCGGTCGCACGCGTGATCGCGGCGATCCGGAAATCGCTCTAGGGTCCGCTTCAGGACGTCTACTCATAACCCGGGATTGACGAACATCGGTTGGCCAGTAACCGCTTTGAGCCAGAAACAGACCTCGGACATTTTTTTCTAGCAGAATAAAGCGATTTACCGCTGGGTCTCGCGCGTCAGTCAAGCTACCGCGATGGCTAGGCGGATTAAATCCTGAAGAGTTTTTGAACCCGTCCTTTTTAATATTTGGCTGCGGTGGTTCTCGACAGTACGTCGACTGAGGTTCATCTCCGCGGCAATACTTTCATTGGTACGACCGACAATGAGCAAATTCATGATCTGACGTTGTCGCGTTGTCAGCTTAGCAATGCGTTTAGCTGCCGCGTCGCGCCTAGCCGACAGCTCCATGGAGTTGCGCGCTATTTTCATGGCGCTCTCAATGGCCAAAAGAAGTTTATGAGGACTAACCGGCTTCTCGATGAAATCGATGGCGCCGGCCTTCATCGCCTCCACCGCCATGGATATCTCGCCATGGCCTGTGATCATGATCGACGGCAGGGTATGATTTTCTTCCTTAAGCCGCTGCAAGAGCGCGAGCCCGCCCAATCCGGGCAGGCGGGCGTCGACCAGAAGGCATCCCTTACGGCCCGGGCGATAGGCTTCGAGAAACGCCTCGCCGCTCGCAAAGGCCTCGACCGGCCACCCCTTCCGCTTGATCAGCTCGCGCATTGCCTCGCGCAAGGCATCGTCGTCATCGATCAGGAAGACGGTCGGTGAGAGTTCTTTGGCTATAGGCTTGTCCCCCATCATTTCACCCTCATCGCTCCGCCATGAGGGCGAGCTTTACCTCAGTCTCCCATCAGTCTTGATTGTGCGGTCGGTGAGGGGGCTTTGTCGGTAATGTACATTACATATGTAGCGACGGCCATCCTTTGGCGCGTAACCGATTCAGCAGGAGGACTCGCGTTTTACGTGTATGTTTTGGGAAGATGAAAAGCGATGCGCGTCCGAACCAATTGATAACATTCGCAAGACGCTTCGATGAGGCCCTTGCGATCGAGTATCGTAACTTGCCGTAGGCCGCGCTTAATCAAACCAGCACGTTCCAACTTCTTGGCGGCGTTCGTGATGGACGGCCTCTGGACGCCCAGCATTTCGGCGAGCAGGCTCTGAGTGATCTGCAATGTGTCATCGTCACCACGGTCGCGCATCATGAGCAGCCAACGCGCCAGCCGCTGCTTCAGGCTGTGCGCACCGTTGCATGCGACCGACACCAGGACCTGCTCCTGAAATGCCTGGACGTAAGCGTACATAAGACTTCGAAAATGCGGCATCGATTCCATGGCCCGCATGAACGCCGCGCGCGACATCTTTGTTGCGCCACCCGGGATCTGGACGAGAAGCCGGACGGAGGAACTCTTGGCACCGAAGACTGCTTGCACAGCCGAACAACCCTCCCGGCCGATTGTTGCCATCTCAATGATACTGCCGTCCGCATAAACCGCCACCACCGAGACGACACCAATATCGGGGAAGAATACATAGTTGAGCGCACTATCGGCGTCCATGAGGACCTGCCCGCGTTGGCAGCGAATCTGTTCTAACTCCGGCGTAAGCCGCTTGAGATTGGAGGATGGCAGCGCGCATAAAAGCCGATTGCGGGGCCAATTTGATTGAACACTCATACGCTATAAATGGCGCTGGTTCGCTTTGGTAGCAAGGGGAACCGCATCGTGATGCCATTCCATGGATCGCCAAGCCGGGTTGCCTCCGTTTAATCGGAGTCCCCTTTGTGCCAAAAGCGGACATGGGGCACGTCCGCTTTTTAGGCAGCGTGTTGAAGCCTCGCGCGAATGAAGGCACCCGCTTCGCGTAGTGCCGCGCGGGCCTCGGGCAGGATCGGCGCGAAGATCTGCCAGTCATGCGGCAGCCCCGGCCAGATTTCCAGCGTCGCCGCGACGCCAGCTTGCTTGGCGTGATCGAACACGCGGCGCGAATCATCGAGCAGAACTTCGCTGTCGCTGACCTGGATCAGCAGCGGCGGCAGGCCGGTCAGATCGGCGTAAACCGGCGAAGCGAGCGGGTTCGCCGCCGGCGTGTCCGCGAGATAGTGCCGCGCCACCTGCTCCACCCAAGAGCCGAAAAACATGACGTCGGCCGCGTCGTTGCCGACGATGCTCCGTCCCGTGACGGCAAGATCGGTCCAGGGCGAGAACACCGCGGCGGCGGCCGGCAGCGGATCTTTCGCGTCGCGCAGGGCGATCAGCAGGGCCAAGGCGAGACCGCCGCCGGCGGAATCGCCGGCAACCGCGATAGAAGAAGCCGGCGTGCCCGTGGCGATCAGCGCGCGATAGGCCGCCAGCGCATCCTCGAGCGCCGCCGGGAAAGGATACTCGGGCGCCAGGCGGTAATCGAGGGCGAACAGGCTGGAGCCGCTCGAGGCCGCCAGACGCGAAGTGATCGAACGGTGGGTCCGGGCCGACATCGCGACATAGGCGCCGCCATGAAAATAAAGGATGCAGCGCTTTCGCGCCGGGTGACTCGGAGAAGCGGGCTCGATCCACTCGCCCGCGAGGGCCGCTTGATGCGAGGGGCGAATCCGCCAACCCGGCGCGAGCTTGGCGCGGAACGGCACCCGTCCGGTGAGCGCGCGTGACGCCACTATATCCTGGTCGCGAAGCGAATTCGGTTTGACCCAATGGCGCAAGGCCCAGCTCAGCGCAAGGTTTTGCAAGCTCATGCGTCGGGCCGCCCAGACGGGAAAGCGCGCCGTGATTTGGGGAGACGGTGCGCGACCATGATCGAGAACTCCGTTCAGCGGAAAAAATAAGAGGCGGGCAAGCGGTCGCGCTAGGTGCAGGCACCCTCGAGGTTGTCGATGCCGATGGTGCCGAACAAGAACATTTTCCGGGTTCTGACCACGATCAGCGAGACGGGTTGATCGAGGCGATTGAACAGGCGCCATCCGGCGGCCGGCGCTTGGTTAAGCGTCATGGGGCAATCGCGGTAATCGCTGGTGAAGCCGTTGTAGAGATAGGAAAGCACCAGTTCCGCGCTGCGTGGCGGCGTGGAGAAATTTCCGCGCAGGATGATGGCGTCATGGCCGGGAACGCCGTCCAGCACCGCGCCTTGGCTGCTTGCGAGCGCCGCCAGGGAAAATTCCGCCACCGTGACATCGTCCGCATATGCTGGCGCGCCCGCGGACGCGAAACGATGCGTCTCGAGGCGGATCCCCTTAACCGTATCGCCTTCCAGAGACAGGCCGAGGCACTGGAAATCACCGTGACCGGCATCGTCATTGTCGATCGTGGTCAGCTGCCGGATCGTAGCGGTGGAATTGGCGCATATCCCGGCTGGCCGGCTGGGCGCGGCCAGGACAGGAGAGCCGGCAAGCGCAAGCGCGGCCAGGGCGGCCAACACCGTATTGCGTGCGAAGAATTTCCTAATCATCAGGATATGACCTTGCCGCGTGATCGGTGCTTCGGGGACACCCGGTCGGTTTTTTCCGCGAGTCGTGAACTCACTAAAACCGAACAAGCGGGAAACTCGCTTTATCCGAGTGTCTATCCGGGACGGCCGGCGTCGCGTTGAGGCTTTTGCGTTGAGGCGCCGGGAAGTGTCGGGAGTGTCGGGAGGAACTAGACATGGTGGTTATGCCACCCGGGACAAGGGCCGGACTAGGTAGAATCCGAGCCTGCCGAGGAAAGAGCCTCCACCCTACAGTTTGGCGCTGAAACCGCGATGAACGCGTTCCGATTGCGTCACCGGTTCCCAATGTTCCGGCCGGGAATGACGTTTGCTTCGCACGGTCCGGAGCGGTCAATGCTGGTGCAACGACTCGGGTATCCTAAGATGATCGAACCAAGCCGCATGATCGCAGCGCGCCATGGCGACGGCCCCGCCGGCGCCCTCGCTATCGGCGACGGGAGCGCCGGATCGAGCCTGGCGCTCGGCAATCTGCGGGCGCTGGTCATCCTGATCGTGCTGGCCTTCCATTCCGTGCTCGCTTATCTAGGCTCGCTGGGACCGACTGCCTTCGCCTTCGATCTCGCCCCCTATAAATGGCGCGCCTTTCCCATCGTGGACAGCCATCGCTGGTTCGGGTTCGATCTATTCTGCGCCTGGCAAGACGTCTATCTCATGGCGTTGATGTTTTTCCTCTCGGCGCTGTTCACCTGGCCGAGCCTCGCGCGCAAACCGAGACTCAAGTTTCTGACCGGCCGTTTCCTGCGGCTGGGCGTGCCGTTCGTCTTCGCCCTGATCGTCGTGATGCCGGTGGCGCTCTATCCCACCTACCACGTCGGCGCGGCTGCCCCGGGTTTGATCGCCTATGTGCAACACTATCTGGCACTCCCCTTCTGGCCCAACGGGCCGATGTGGTTCCTCTGGCAGCTCCTGGCCTTCACCGCCGTGGCCACTTTACTGCACCGCTTTGCGCCTCATTGGGTCGAGGGTCTCGGCCGTTGGTCGGCCGCCGTCCGTCCCGGCCGGTGCTTCATCCTCCTGGTGACGGCGTCCGCCTTGGTCTACGCGCCGCTGGCGCTCGCCTTCACGCCGTGGGATTGGTCCAACCATGGGCCGTTCGCGTTCCAGCTGAGCCGCCCGCTGTTCTATGCGGCCTATTATTTGGTGGGCCTCGCGGTCGGGTCCTGCGGCCTGGGGCGCGGCCTGCTCGCGCCCGAGGGAATCCTGGCGCGGCGCTGGGCCATCTGGCTTGGCGGCGCGCTCGCTTCCTTCCTGCTCTGGCTGGGGCTGAGCGCCCTGACCATGAGAGACGCAGGCCCGGCCCCGTTCGGCCTGCAAACCGTCGTCGCCATCAGCTTCGCGTTGGCCTGCGCGAGCGGTTGCTTTTTCATGATCGCGGCCTGCATGCGGTTCGGCGTCTTTCGCTCGCGGATATCCGACGGTCTGTCGAAGAATGCCTTCGGCATGTATGTGCTCCACTATGGATTTGTCGTCTGGCTCCAATACGCCTTGCTGGGCGCGGCGCTGTTCGCCATCGCGAAGGCCATGATCGTCTTCGGCTTCACGCTGCTCCTCGCCTGGCTGGCGGTCACCGCAATGCGTTTCGTTCCGTTCGGCGCCCGGCTGATCGGCGAGGAGCCTCGCGTCTTCGCGAAAACGCCGCCGCGGGAGGATTTGGTTCCCGAATACCAATACAAGAACGGCCCGCGGGAAGCCGCCGGACAGGCGTTGACCTATCGCGGCGGCAATTCCGCGCGGGCAAACATGTAATGTCATTGATCTTCAAACTCGCCTCGCGGAACCTGCTGCAAGACCGGCTTCGGTTCGTCGCCACCGTCGTCGGGATCGTGTTCTCCATCGTTCTCGTCACCGCCCAAATGGGACTTTTTTTGAGTTTCGAGCGCATGGTCACGACCATGATCGATCATGCGCCCGCTAATCTTTGGATCGTGCCGGCCGGGACCAAATGCTTTGAGGATCCGTCCTTGCTCGACGGGCGCGATCGCGCCCGCGCCCTGTCCATACCGGGCGTTACGGCGGCCACCCCGGTCGTGATCGGATTTACCGAATGGACGGTGCCGAGCGGCGGGACGACGCCGGTGTTCGTGATCGGTTCGGATACGGGCACCGCGGGATTGCATCCCTGGAATGTCGTGGCGGGCGATGCCGGCACGCTCTCGGCCTCCCATGCCGTCGCGATCGACCGCACCTATTTCTCGCGGCTCGGGATCACGGGCATCGGCGACACCACCGAAATTCGCGACCAAAAAGTACAGGTGACGGCGGTCACCAAGGGCATCCGGTCGTTCACGACAACGCCCTACGTCTTCGCGGCGCTCGGCCAGGCGCAGAGCTATATCGGGATACCGCCGAACAAGATCTCGTACCTGCTCATTCGGGTGGCGCCCAATGCGAACATCGACGCCGTTCGCAAGCAATTGCTGACGAACCTCGCCAAGGTTGAGGTTCTGACGCCCGCCGAGTTCAGCAGCCGCAGCCGCGCCTTCTGGTTGTTCGGCACGGGCGCCGGGGCCGCGCTTTTCGCGGGCGCCCTGCTCGGCATCATCGTCGGCACGGTCATCGTCGCCCAAACGCTCTATTCCAGCACCAAGGATCATTTGAACGAATTCGCGACGTTGCGCGCCATAGGATCGTCGAGCGTTTACATTCACAAAGTCATCATCTGCCAGGCGCTGCTCAGCGCCGTCATCGGCTTCTCGCTGGCCGTAAGCGTCAGCCTCGGCATCGTCATGGTGACCGCAACCACGTCGTTGCCGATCGTCATGACTCCCGGATTGACCGCTTGTCTGTTCCTGCTCACCGTTTTCATGTGCGTCGCATCGGCCATTGCCGCCATCGTGCAGGTGACGCGCATGGACCCCGTCCGGGTCTTCACGCAATGACCCGGCCAGTCCTCGAGGCTGTCGATATCGTGAAAGTCCTCGGCAAGGGCGCCGGTCAGGTGCAAGCCCTGAAGGGCGTAAGCCTGTCCCTTGCCAGCGGTCAACTGACCCTTCTGATGGGTCCTTCCGGCAGCGGCAAGACCACGCTGCTCTCCGTGCTCGGCTGCGTGCTGACGCCGACGCAAGGAACGATCAGCGTCCTCGGCCACTCGACGGCGGGCGCGGGGTCCGGAGACCTGGCCAAGCTCCGGCGCGATCATCTCGGATTCGTGTTTCAATCCTATCATCTGTTTCCGACGCTGACGGCCATGGACAATGTCCGGTTGGCGTTGGATGTGCGCGGCGAGCGCCCGAAGCGCGCCATCGCCAGGGCGCAGGAGGTGCTGTGCACCGTCGGCCTGTCGCACAAGATGAATGCGTTTCCGCGGGAACTCAGCGGCGGCGAGCAACAGCGCGTCGCGATTGCCCGCGCCATCGTGGGCGACGCATCCGTAATACTCGCGGATGAGCCGACCGGCGCGCTGGACAGCAAGAGCGGTCACGACATCATGACGATACTGGCCCGTATCGC